>OLIU01000626.1_pt1 | contig 15754 bp, 16 predicted proteins | sample 1603321 | NCBI WGS metagenome assembly OLIU01 (sample SAMN03922508, study PRJEB24848) | human gut metagenome | isolation source: stool sample | host: Homo sapiens | place: Germany | collected 2011-11 | reverse complement strand
TCTACACCTAAGCCTTCGTCGGCAGCGTCAGATGTGTATAAGAGACAGGTATCTTGTGAGATATGGTTAATCTCATAGCTATCCACTCTACCTTTGGTAACTTTGCTTAGTGCTGCACTATAAATATCTCGTAGCTCGGATTTTTCGTTGCTAAGCTCGGAAGTAACAAAGTTTTGTTTGATAGATTCAATGCGGATTCCATTAAGCTTGCCTAGAGCCTCGATGATTGCGTTGTTAATCGCCTCTTGTCGGCTAAGTCCTTCGCCCTCTCCGCGAGAAGTTTTGGTTGTTGTCTCAGTTATCACTTGTGCATTTAGGATTCCAGCTAGGATTCCAAGCAAAAGCACCCATATTGCAAATATTTTTTTCATATTCACTTCCTAAAAGTCATCAAGGTCATTGACCATATTGGAGCTTCTTTGGACTTTGGTTGTGCTTTTTTGTGAAGTGCTTGTAGCACTTGAATCTTTGGGAGTGATGGCTTGTGTGGTGTTGAGATAATTAGCATAGGAATATGCCCTAACTGCCCCCACAAACACAACTCCGTTTTCATCTTCGTAAGTCCAACGCTTGAGAGTGCGGATTCCTCTTAGCTTACCGCTGGATTTAATTTTGATTTGACTTGAAGATTTGTCGATAATCTCATCAAGGGATTGTTCTGATAAAGATACGTTATCGGCAGTTCTTGTTTCTTTGAGTGTGGTTTGGATTAAATCTCCAATAGTTTGTTTGTTGCTATAAGTGATTTCGGTATTGACAAATTCCATAATAGCAGTGTCTGCGTTGGTGCTTGCTGTTTCTTTGGCTCTTGATTCTAGTCTGTCTAGGATTCTGCTATCTGTGCTTGCATCTTTGGAAAATCCCCAAGTCCCATAGCTTAGAATCACAGGTGCGCCATTTTCATCATAAACAAGTCTAATTCCATATTCATTGAGGTAATCTTTGTCTTCTTTGGGGAGGTATTCTTTGATAGGTTTGCCGCCTTTGCCTTTGATACTAGGCATTCTATTTCTTGCCATATCTTGTGCGATAGCTCGGGTTTTATCCGACATCACAGCAATCACTCCGATACGATAATTCCCATTGCTTGTTTGCGTTACAATGGTTTGCACGCTGACTAATCCACTCATATTGCCATAAGCTTGTGTAAGCGATTCTGAAATAAATTCATCTCTAAAAATCTCTTTTTTTCTTTCCTCTGTGAGACCCTCGACATTCACACCCAAATCGCTTAAAGCTTTATCGAGTTTGGCACCTGCTAGCTGTTTGACTTTATCAAAGATTTGACTAATAACACCACCTTTTGGCAATTCTTCAAATTCTCGTGCATTGCTTGAAGAATCTTGAAGATAAGTGATGATTTTTTCATTTGCGATTCTTCCAAAAGCATCTTTGATAAATTCTGCTTGAATATTTGCTATTGCCCTCTGATAGCCTATGCTAAGTGCTCTTGAGAAATCTTGGCTACCCTCTTTTTTGGTTACATCACCATAGCCACTATAAAATGTTTTGCCATTTTCGGTTTGACCATATTCTATTCCATAGTTATCAGCAAACTCTTCAAAAAAATCTTCTACGCTTTTGCTCTCTATTTTTTGGTTTGCATCCGAGATTTTATTTTGAATTGCAATATCCTCTTGTGTGATTTCCACAGCAGGCGTTCCTTGTGCGTAGAGAAGCCCACAAAGCAATGCACTTGCAAAAATTATCTTTTTCATTTTATTTCCTTAATAAATGTGAGAATTACCAAGTTACGCTTTTGCTAGAGCCAACTTTATTGATTGTTTGCTCATCTTCCCAATAAACAAGCCCGGAATTTAAATCTGTAAGACGCAATAAGAAAAAGTATTCCACTTGAGTTTTGCCATTGCTAAGCTTCACATTATCTTGGCGAATCTTCCCAGCTAATGAGAAATCCGGGGATACAAGTGTGCCTTTTTTGGCGATAGTTTTTTGGTTAAACTCATCATTGCCTCTTAGCTCTCTGACATCTTCACTCATGCTATCTAATGCTCCGCCAGCTGCGACAGCAGAAGTCAAGATAAATTTGCCACTTTTTCTTAGGGCGGTGGTGATTTTGGCAGTGAGTTTTTCGGTATCAATTCTTTGTGGTGTGTCATTAATTACGCGTCCGATAGCGACAACCTTGCGATTGCCGGGCTTAATTGATGCAAATGCTGGATCACTTAGCATGCTATTTATCATCACTTCAGCAGCATTTTCAAAGTCTTCTCTATCTAAGCCCAAAGTCAAAGCATCTCCCTTTTTGATTTGTGCAGCAGTGCCATCTGTGTAGTTTGGCTGCGTACAACCTCCGATAAGTAGCGCACAAAGCGAACCTAAAGCTAGTGTTTTAATAGTATTTTTTGTATTCATTGATTTTCCTTTCAAAATAGATTTTAAAGTCTTTTGCATCCTTATTAGGTGCAAGTTTGGTCAAAACAAATTCTCTATTAGCATTGATAAAAATGCGTCTCCATTCTTTGTTTAATGAATCTCTAAGCTCGAATCCTTGGCTATCTAGCCAAATGATTCTATAATAAACCTCCATATCAGCACTGCTTTTGAATGTGATTTCGCATTCTAGCAACCCATTGGCATTAAAGCGTTTTTTAAAGCTTTGCACAATATCGCTTGGCATCGCGTTGAAATAAAGGTGCTGCTGTGATTCTAGCGGAGTTGGACTTGGATTAGTGCAACCGCCAAAGAATGCTAGAAACAAAGCCAAAAAAGCAACTTTTTTCACGCTATTTCTCCACAACCATCACAGATGAAGGTAGATTGTCTTTGAAAGTTCTTACAATCACAAGGACATTTTTCTTTGGATTGACTTTGCGTTCTACTAGAACTTTCCCATCAGGAGAGATAACTTTTATCTTTCCTTTATTTTCTACCATTGCCACAGAAGCAGTTTTTGGCAATCCTCTCCAGATTCTAACATCGGCTCTTGTTGTAGCAGTATTAAAAAGTGAAGTAGCCAAAGAGAGAATCCCGCCTGTGGAATCATTGTTTGCAACCGTAGCATTTACGCCGGTTTTGATGGCAGTTTGGATAAGGGCTTTGGTGATCATTGCGGGCATTTCGATTTTGTATTCAGTGGCAATGATATCATCAAAATTGCTCACTAGGCTTGTTTGACGTCCATTGATTTTAACACTTGGATAAGCTGCGTCTCTTTTGACTAATTTTGGGAAAGCTAGGCTTGCAGTCGCAATAGAATCGCTAATAGGGAAAGGTACGGTAATGGCAAATTGCTCTTTGATAACTCCCATTCCATCTTCGTGGCTTAGGAAAATGTATTTTTTATTATCCCCTCTAACGCTGTTTGCGTATTTGTCAAAAACCACCTTTTCTCTTTGGAGTTCTTTGGATTTGGGGTAGGTGCTAGTAACCTCTCTAAAGAGGTCTGCAGCTCGCCTATAATCCCTATCCATAAAGAAAAACACGGAAGCAAGGTAGGTTGCATAAGGATTGACAAAGTTTTTGGTTGTTTGGAATTCTTTTAAGAATCCAGAAACTTGTTGTGTGGCATCTTGTAGTCCTTCTTTGATTGCTTCTTTAGCATTTTCCATATTTTTTAGTTTGTCAAATTCTTTGCGGTTTTCTCGAATTTGTTTTGCAAAATATTCTTTTGCTTTATCTTGCCGCATTAAAGCGCGATTAAACTCTACTCTTGCATCTTGAAAATCACCCAAAGCCATAAAGTTTAAGCCTTTGTAGGCATTAACCATAATTCTTTCATAAAGACTTCCTTGATAGTCCAAAAAGCTCTCATTAAGCAAAGTAGAAGCAACGGCGTCCGCTGCCTTTTTGGGCATACCTTTTAGGTCAATATCGTATTTATAGGATTCTTCTGCTTTGTCCAAGAAAGTATTGCTAAGCTTGTATTTAGAGCAATTTTTGGCAATCAATCCAGCATTTAAGCCATTATAAATCACATCATCGTTTTTATCGAGTTTGTTTTGGTAATCTTTGAAAAAATCATCGCTACAAACTTGTTGTGTAAGTGCATTATCAAAAGCAGAATTATTTGGTCCATGGATTGCAGGTAAGCATCCACTAAGGATTATAGCAGTAGTAATTGTGAGGGTGCTTGCAATTAAATATTGTTTAGTTCCCCCTAATTTTTTAATCATAATAAGCTCCTTTTTTAAAAATAAATTTTGAAATTCTAACTATTTAATTCTAATATAAAGATAAATTTTTTATTCATTTTTTAATTAGATATATATTTAAAAAATCAAGCACAAAATTTTAGCCCAAGAGATCCTAATCCTCTCTTGGCTATGCCATTTGCTATTTAGCTCAAAGCATAAAGCCTGTGTCCTTGCTATCACTTCATAAATCTTAGCAAACTCTGGGTCATTCATATCTACTAATGCCCCGCTTTTATCTTTTTCAAAAATGCTCATGTGTTGCTCCTTTAGTATTTCAAATTTTTAAGCCAAACTTTTCATATCAATCACAAACCTAAAATCCACCTTTCCCTGTGCCACTCTTTGGTAAGCAGAATCTAGCTCTGTGATTTTAATAAGCTCTACTTTTGGATAAATGCTATGTTTTACCGAAAAGTCCAGCATTTCTTGGGTTTCTTTAATCCCGCCAATAAGTGAGCTATAAAGCTTTTTGTTTTGGAATTGCCAAATGAGGCTTTGAGAATCTAGCTTAGGCGAATCTGCATGTGAAGGAAGCCCCACGATAGCCATTTCTCCGCCAAACTTTAGCATTGCTCGGTAAGCGTTAATATCATATTTATAAGGGATTGTTGAAATGATAAAATCAAAAGTATTGGCAAATTCTTTAAATCTCGCACTCTTGACATTGACAAATTCCTTTGCACCTAGAGCCTTGCATGCCTCTTTCTTATCGATAATATCAAAGCAAGTAACCTCCGCACCAAGCGCTACCATGTATTGCAACGCCATATGCCCTAGTCCGCCGACCCCTGCTACGGCTACTTTTTGCCCTTTAGCTACCTTGCTAAACATTATGGGCGAATAGGTGGTAATCCCCGCACAAAGCAAGGGTGCGACTTTCTCAATTTGGGCATTTTTTGGCACTTTGATAGCAAATTTTTCACTTAGCACGATATTATTAGAATATCCGCCATAAGTGTTTTCATCATTATGGAATACATCTTTTGAGTTGTAGGTAAAAACGGTTTTAGCATTGGTGCAATACTGCTCTCTGCTTGCTCTGCACGCCTCGCATTCCCCACAAGAATTCACCATACAGCCCACTCCGGCATAATCGCCAACCTTAAACTTACGCACCTTGCTTCCTACTGCCACGACTTTGCCCATAATCTCATGACCGGGCACCATAGGATAGATTGGACTCCCATGATCGCCACTCACAGCGTGCAAGTCGCTATGGCAGATTCCAGCATACATAATCTCAATAAGCACATCTTCTTGCCCTAATGGGTGGCGCGTGAAAGTATAGGGCTTAAATTTCCATTCTTTGCCAAAGGCTGCATAGCCGCGTGCGGGGATTCTCTCTCCGTTTTTAAAAGGTATCTTAGAATCTCCTAGCAGCGTTACACCCTGCGTGTCTTGTCCGGCATTTACTCTATGAGAATTGTTAGAATCCGCAAAAAGTGTGCTAATCCCCATACTTGCCAAAGCCACTCCACCAGCGACTTTTGCACCTGTTTTTAAAAACGCTCGTCTTTGTTGCATATGTGCTCCTTTTAGAAAATATTTTAAGTCCTTTTATGCTCTGTTATGAGAGATTTAAGCTGACAAAATGCAATTATAAAAGATGAGAGCTAGTCTAAGTCAAGGGGGAGTAGTAAAAAATTTTATCATTTTATGGATGATATAAAAAAGATTGCCTATGCACACAAAAGAAAAACTTTTGCTTATTATTCAAAATTAAGTGAGAGTCTATTTCGTGTTTTATAAGAGGGCTATGTTTTGTGGTGTGTAAAATTATTAATAGCATAGGTGTTCTAGTATGCTCATAGTCAGTGGATAGTAAATATAGTATATCTTGCTTAAAAAAATATAGCATACTAGAGCTAAAGGCAAGAGTTTAGATAGCCTTTAGTCTGGGGGGGGGGGGGATTAAAGAACTTGGCTTTTGTCTTATAGAATCTATCTTAAAGATTCTTAGCAAAAAATTCTGTTAATCGTTCATAGATTTCCTCATTTCGCTTTTCTATATCCTCTTTGAGCCAATCATCTTTTGGATAGTTTGCCAATTTTTTAGCCTCTGAAAATTTAGAATCTTTATATTTTTCTTTCTTTTTGCCAAAGTAGCCATTACCTGCTTCTATATTAATCTTTTTCTCAATGAGTATTTTATTGCCAATTTGTTCTAAATATTTCTTTGCATCATCTTTATTCCAACCATTGTAATTTGTGTTTTGCCACTTTTGTGGGAATATATGCTCGATTTCTCCTTTTATTACACTGTTATTTTTCTTATCATAATTCCATTCCCATTCCTGCTTGCTATCATAAATCAAGACATAAATACTCAAAATAAAACGAATCTGTTTGGGTAAAGCCTTTGTTGAAAAATCAAGAAAATAATCAAGTTTTGGCATAGTAAGATTTGGGATATTTAATGAAGACTCAAAGATTTTATCTTTTTTGTATTTTATGTTGATGTTTGCCCTCATAAATCCCCAAAAAAGTCCTGCATTACCGCCTTTTCCATAGATAAGACCTATGGCGCAGTAGCTGAGTATTTGCGGTAAAACCTCATCAAAAATATTGCTATCAATAGGATTTTTCTCTGGCTTATACTCATAAAAACACATACTAAGAACCATTTGCCATAATCTATTTTGAAAAATGCTTAAAATATCAAAATATTTTTGTGCCTCATAGCTCATATACTCTTTTGGATTAGACCAAAAATTTGCTAGTTCTTTTATATTATCTAAGGTTTCATCTTTTACTAGCATATCATCATTTGCACCAAAATTAACTTTTTTGCTTTTAGAATTTGCTTTATCTTTTTTAGTAAAAAACTCTAGTGGGCTTGGTATCACGGTGTCTACCTCATTGTGTAGAGCTCTTATTATGTGTTCGTATTGCGTGAATAAAAACCCCATATTTTCATTTTTAAGATAAGGGGAATTTGCTATTTGCGTTTCGAGGTTTTTCCATTCTTTTGCAAATATATCTCTTTGCTCTTTATTTTCTTTGCTTTGATAGATAAGTCCCTTAAAAATATCTGATACACTTAAAGACACACCTCTATTATTTAAGGTATTAAAAATTCTTAAAGCATTTTCTTGTCCATCGCACTCAATAGGAAGCACTATGCAATCACGCAAAAGACATAAACAAAAATTAAACCAACTTGTTGGTTGTTCTTTAGCCAATTCATCTATTTTCTTAACAAAAAAGAGATAATTTTTTTCATAATTAGATTTAGATTTTTTAATAATATCATCGATTTTTTCCTTATCGTATTCATAAGAATCGCTAAGGATTTTTTCTAAAAGTTCATTATCAGAATCTATCGCTACATCGCTTTTTAAGTGTGGCTTAGAATAGTCTATATCGCCATTTAGTTGATTAGTGTCCCAAAGACAAGATGAAAGGTGATTGAGTAAGACAGAAATATCATTTGATTTTTGGCTAAGAGCTTTTTCATACAAGGCTCTAATAAAAAGACTTAAAGTAGTTGTCCTTTGTTGTCCATCAATGATGTTTTGTTTGTTATTTTCTTTAAAAACTACGACAGAGCCCAAAAAGTAATCTTCATTTTCCTCTTCTTTATTTATAAAAAAGGAGTATATATCATCATATAACTGTTCGCATTCATCCTCACTCCATACATATGTTCTTTGATACATGGGAATTAAAAATTTATTTTTTGAAAGATATTCTAAAACGCTTTTTCGCTCGGTTTTCATCTCTGCCATAACTGACTCCTTATATTGATAAACTTAGCATTATATCATTTTCTACAAGTTAAAGCCAAGATGATTACCATAAGCCAAAGTGACACTGAAATAGATTCTAAGGTTCTATAAATCCTATTCATATGGTGTGGCTTATTTAGATTTTCAATAGATACAATATCTAAGATAAAACTTAGAATCCAAAAAGAGCTAAAAACTTAAAAAGGTGAAATTATGGAAAATTATATAATAACCAAATAACCAAAACAAAAAGTAAGCGTTCCTCATAAAATATCAAACATTATTAATTAAGACAATGGAGATTTTACACCATAATATTACTAGAATCTAACCATTGTTTTTAGTTAGATTAAGAATTTTGCGAAATCTCCATTTACCCCTTGACTTAGACTAACTCTCATCTTTTATAATTGCATTGTATAGAATCTTTAAAGTATAAACGCTTTAAGCGCGTCGCATAAATAAGCACAATGTATGCGTTGTTTGGATTCTATTGAATTCTTTTTAAGGAGGCACAATGGCAAAAAATCGGCGAGAGTTTTTGGGAAATTCATTAAAACTTGCTGGAGCTTCCCTTGCTTTTGTTGCATTTGATGATTTGTATGCTTTAGAGGCTACCACAAACACTATTTCACCTATCAAGGAGACAACAATGAATGATTTAACACCAACTGCTAAGGCAAATTTAGAGAGACTTTTTGGCACAAGCAAATTACCACAAGAGGATTTAGAGTTTTTCACAAATTACGCAAATTTCGCCTTTGATGAGGTATGGGAGAAATCGCCCCTGCAAGAGCATGAAAGACTTTTGATTATCCTTGCTTCTTTGGTGGCAATCCCAGCAAAAGAGGAGTTTGGGACAATGCTTAATGCAGCTTTGAATCTAGGGATAAACCCTATTGCTATCAAAGAAGTGGTGTATCAAGCCACGCCCTATGTGGGAATGGGTAAAATCGCTGAGATTCTAAGCCTCACTAACACAATTTTTAAACAAAGAGGTATCAAACTGCCTTTAGAATCTCAAGGCACGACAAATAGGGAAAATCGCAAACAAAAGGGTTTAGAAACACAAAGGGTGCTCTTTGGTGAGGGGATAGATAAATCCAATGCTGCCGCCCCAAGCGACCAAAGGCATATACGCGATTTTTTAAGCGCAAATTGCTTTGGGGATTATTACACACGCACAGGGTTAGAGCTGCAGTTTAGAGAGCTTATAACTTTCGTGTATATCGCCTCTATGGGTGGAGCAGAGCCGCAGCTAAGAGCACATATCGCAGGGAATTTGCGTAATGGCAATGATAGGGCTAAACTCACTGCAGTGATTACAGCTCTAGTGCCATACATCGGCTATCCTAGAAGTCTCAATGCCCTAAGCGCGATAGATGAGATAGCAAAGTAGATATTCACAGAGGCTTATGCTATGGAATTTAGCCTAAAGGCAAGATTTGCTAGGGCTTATTTGCACATTATGCTAAAAGCATCTTTTGTGATATTTAGGGCAAAAGGTAGCGATGAAAGCTTGGAGTTAGTGTTGTTGGGGTGAGATTATCATATAGTTTTAGAATCTGCCTAGAGGGCATGAAAGATGAGCAAATAATACTTATTTGGCTTATTTTTTCATATCTTTATAAACTTGTATAATTTTCTAATTTACCCCTTGACTTAGACTAACTCTCATTCTTTATACTTTCATTTGAAAATCTAAAGTCATCAATCTAGCTTAAATGCATATTCTTAGCCAAGATTCTGGACTACTTGATATAGATTCTAAACCAAATTTAGATTCTAAGATTTGAGATTCTCTAAGAATCCTAAAATCCTTAAGGGGCAAACTATGCAAAACAACGAATTTCAAAATAGAAGGGATTTTTTAAAATTAGGTGCAAAAGTCGCTAGTAGCGTGGCTTTGGCAGGTTTGGGAGCAAATATGCTCTTAGCAGATTCTATCAAATCACAAACAAAAGGAGAAAATATGAATGCTACACAACTGCCTTTTAGAATCTTGGGCAAAGATTCTGCCACACTTAGGGTTTCAGCCTTGGGCTTAGGGTGTATGGGCATAAGTGCAAATCATGGCGTACCACCGGAAGAAAAGGCTATGATAAAGCTACTGCACGAGACTTATGAGCTTGGTGTAAGGTATTTTGACACGGCTGAAATTTACGGACCATATACTAATGAGATTTTGCTTGGCAAGGCTTTTGGCGATAGACGCGATAAAGTCGTGATTGGCACGAAGTTTGGGCTATATTATCCCTTTAATAAACAGCAGCAAGATTCAAGCAAAAAGTCTATTTTTAGGGCAGTTGATGCGAGTTTGAAAAGACTTAGGAGCGAATATATCGACCTCTATACCCAGCACAGAGTGGATACTGACACGCCTATTGAGGAAGTGGCAGATACGATGAGTGAGCTTATAAAAATGGGTAAAATTCGCCATTATGGGCTTAGCGAAGCTGGGGCAAAAACCATAGCAAAAGCCCATAGAATCTGCCCTATCACTTCGATTCAGAGTCATTATTCTATGATGATGAGAGAGGTTGAGAGTAATGACGTGCTGCAAACTTGCGAGGAGCTTGGCATCGGCTTTACTGCGTATTCTCCATTAGAGAGAGGATTTTTGGGTGGGCTTATGAATGAAAATACCAAATTTCACCCAACGCTTGATATGAGGGCATCTTTCCCACGTTTCACACCTGAGGCTTTAAAGGCAAATCAAGCATTTATCAAGCTTGTAAAAGACATAGCAAAAAGCAAAGTTGTAGATGGCAAAGAAGCCACAACCGCACAAATAGCCCTAGCGTGGCTACTAGCACAAAAACCCTTTATAATGCCTATCCCAGAGACGACTAAATTAGCACACTTAAAGCAAAATCTAGGGGCTTTAAAGATTAGCTTTTCTAAACAAGAATTACAAGCAATAGATTTAAAAATACAAGAGATAAAAATCGTAGGGGAACGATACCCGATAGGTTCAGACCAAGCAAAAAGCGTGGGGCTTTGAGAGTGATGAAAGCAAAAATTGCATACTTGATACTATTTTTGGGGAGTGTGGTAATGGCACAGACAATGCAAATACAACTAGAGTTTGAGGGCAAATATGTGAAAGTAGAATTAGAGGATAATGCGGCTTCAAGGGAGTTTGTGGCACAGCTACCTTTGAGCTTAGAATTTAGCGATTATGTGGGCAAAGAAAAAATAGCCCATCTGCCAAAGCCTCTAAGTGTCAAAAACACAGCTGGTTATGATCCACAAATTGGAGATTTGTTTTATTTTGCTCCATGGGGCAATATAGGGATTTTTTATGCCAAACAACCTCCTTATAATGGGCTAGTTTATCTTGGCAAGGTTTTAGATTCTAAAAGCCTAGAGATTCTAAAAAGTCAGAAAAAAAATTTCAAGGTAGTAATAAGCAAGCAAAGCTTTTGAATGCTAGATGAGAATCCCAAATGTGCTTTATCAAGCCATACTGCATAAGCTTACATTTGAGATTTTGTCGCTGATACAATCATAGAATCTACAAAAACAAGAGTGAGCTAAAAAGTATGTAAGATATAAAAGGGATATTATAACATTTTCATATAGATAAATGGGATTGTGCAACAAGCTTTATGCAGTGTTTATCATTAATATTTGATGAATGAATATTTTATCTTGACAAACACTAGGTGTTAGGTTTTAAAATATCATAAAACTTAAAATGCAAGGAAAATAATGCTAAACCTAAACAGAAGAAAATTTTTACAAAATAGTGTGAAAATGGCGATATTTGCATCAGCTATCAATTTCACAGATAAGTTATTTGGGGCAACCAAGCTTTCTATTCCCAAGAGTCAAACAAATTCAAAAATGGCTATTGTTTATTATTCAAGAACCCTCAACACACATATTTTAACTTCCTATCTTGCTTATATTTTAAAAGCAGACCTTTTTAGATTAGAAACCATACAAAACTATCCAGAAAATTATGATGAAATGGTAAAAACCGCAGCAAAAGAGAGAGAATCGCACACGCTCATATCTCTTCAAAATCCGCCTAATCTCTCTAAATACACCCATATTTTCATTGCCTCACCGCTTTGGGGAATGTCTCTAAGCACTCCCATACGCACATTTATAAGTCAAACAAAATTAGAAAATAAAATCTTAATACCTTTGATTACAAATGCAGGATACAGCATAAATGGTGCATTAAGAGAAATTGAAAACATCAGCAAAACAGCTTTAAACTCCCCTCTAAGTTTCACATTCCCTTATAAAGAAAAAGACAAAAGGGATTTAAAATCCTACAATCAAAGTCTATTAGATTATAAAAATCAACAAGGCATTCCTCTAGCTTTTAGCAACTTGCAAGATAATTCAAAAATATCTACTTGGTTGAAATCTTTAAAATTATAAAATTTACTTGACAAACACTAGGTGTTAGGTTTTAGAATCTTTTTGTAAATTGACTTAAGGAGAACAGCTATGAAAAAACAAAATCGCAGAAAGTTTTTAGGAGATTCTATGAAGTTAGCAAGTACAGCTTTGGTGTTTGGTTCTATACCTAGTGCTTTTGCCAAAGATCAAAATCAAGAAAGCCTACACGCAACACACAAGCCAAAAATTACTAATGTAGCCAATAAAAGCAAAGAAGCCACGCGTAATGTAGCTAAAATCCCTTTGGCTTAGTGTATGAAAACGCCATAAGCAAAAACGAAAAAGGCAAGGTAAATATACAGCAAGTCTCTTATAAAACAAGAGGGCTTAAGGCAGTGGCAAATGTCTATCTACCACCAAACTTTACATCTAGTGGCAAGTATCCTGCTATCGTGGTAGCTCACCAAATGGAGGAGTTAAAGAGCAAGTGGCAGGGTTGTATGCACAAAATCTCACACAAATAGGCTATGTAACACTAGCTTTTGATGCGCTCTATCAAGGAGCAAGCGAGGGAAGCCCCCGAAATGTCGATACCCCAACTAATCGCATAGAGGATATATACGCGGCTATAGATTTTATCTCTACTTTTAAGGGCGTGGATAACAATCGCCTAGGGATTTTAGGGATTTGTGGCGGTGGGGGTTACACGCTTAAAGCCGCACAAACAGACAAACGCCTAAAAGCAATCGCCACGCTTAGTATGTTTAATAGCGGGCTAGTAAGACGCAATGGATTTTTGGATTCTCAAATTTCAAGCATACAAACTCGCTTAGAGGAAGCCTCAAAGGCAAGAGCAAAGCAGGCTTTAGGAGAGATACTCTACACTGGAGCTGCCCCTGTGAAATTAGGTGAGGCAGAGCTAGCCAAGATTGACACGGATTTATACCGAGAAGGCGCAATATATTATGGCGACACACACGCACACCCAAACTCTAGCTTTGCTTACACCACAGCTTCACTTTTGGAGCTTATGAGCTTTGATGCACTCAATCAAATCGAGCTTATAAACAAGCCACTTTTGCTAATGGTGGGCGATAAGGCAGATACGGCACATATGAGTGAGGAGGCGTATAAAAGGGCAAGTGGCACAAAGACAAAGGAGCTTTTTAGGTTGCAAGATTCTACGCACATACAGACATATTTTAAGCCAAGCGTGGTGGCACAGGCACTAGGCAAATTAGAGGAATTTTATAAGCAGTATGTGTAATGGGATATAAAATATTTAATGCCCAAATCCATAGCCCAAAAACCGGGCTAATGGCGTATGGTTTTGGTTAATATTAAATTAACCTTTTTGTTATATAATAAAATTTTAAAATGCCTTGAGATTTTATCATTCATTCTCCAGACGCTTCAAAACTAAATTGTTACTATGGCATTAAAATATTTTTGATTCTTTTTCTTTTTAAAGCAAGTTAAGTTATACCGCTAGAGGCAACCTATCTTGATTTCAATAAAATTATTTTTTTGTAAATGGAGGGTGCTTATGCCATTGAAATTTGAAAAACATTTTACTCCAAATGAAATGCCATCTATTTGGGGAAGTCCAGCTAAACCGGATTTTCCAAACAAAATAAGATTAATTTATGGCATGGCTTTGTTGTTGTTTTGGTAACTGCAAGCTTGCAAAACAATCTCATCATTGCCTATATTCCTTATTTGCAAGGTGATTATGGTTTTACGCCTACACAAGGAGCTTGCGTAACTGCTGCTTATTATATGGGTAATGTTTGGACTACTATTGTGCTTTTTAGACTTAGACAGCATTTTGGGCTCAAAATCTTTTTTATCTGTATTTTTGCTGGTTTGCTGCTTTCACAATTTTTAGAATTAATGTATAGTAATTTTAGTGTAGTCATTTTTGCGCGTTTCATTGGTGGTGTAGTGGGAGGAGGTATCAATGTATTGACTATTTATTATGCACTTGAAATGTTGCCCCCCAAACAAAGATATTTACTCTTTCCCATAAGCATTGGATTAATCCAAATTGGCTCGGTGCTTTCAAGATTCATTGTGGCGTATTTTAGTATCAGTGATTATCCACATTTGATGTTGTACTTTGAGGCTGGAATCTGTATCATTGCTTTTTGTGTTTCTTTGCTAATAGAGCTTCCTCCCTCGCAAATAGACAAAGCCTTTTTGCTTGAAGATTCTTCGATTGTTTTTTATGCTCTAGCCACAGCCATTTGTTGTTTTATCTTTAGTGTTGGTAATATTGTGTGGTGGCATCATAGTTATATTGCTTATGGATTGTGCATTGCTATTGTTTCTTTTGGAATTTTCTTTTTAATAGAGTTTTTCAAAAAACGCCCTTTTATAAATCTCAAATTTCTAACTAATATTCAGCTAATTGAAGTCGCATTAGCTGCGGCATTTGTGCGTATGTGTTTGGCAGAACAAAGCACGGGTGCAACTGGGCTTTTCAAGAATGTATTAGGCTTTAGCGATTATCAATTAATGGATTATTATGGAATTTTAACTCTAGGGGCATTGTGTGGAGGAATTGCTTGTATTATGATTTATCATTATGAACGCTCCCATGGCATGATTCTTTTTGCGGCATTTCTTATCCCGCTTGGTAGTTTTCTTTCTACAAAGCTTTCAATAGATATGCTCCCTAGCAATCTTTATTTGGGGCAATTTCTTATTGCCTTTGCTAGTGTATTTTTCATCGGTCCTTTAATGGTAAATGGAATCTTGATGGGGTTTGCAAGGCGGGCGATTCATCTCATCACTTTTGCAGCGATTTTTACCTTTTCTCAAGGTGTGTTTGGACTGCTTGGGTCGGCGATTATTGGGTATTTTGTGGAGAGTAGAACTGCACAATACCTCCAAAACCGCATCAATCATTCCCCCTATACCCAAAGCACTACGCAAATTTTGGGCGATACGCTAGAATCTGAAATGATAAAACAAGATGGAATCTTGGCGTATGGGGATTTATTTTTTTATATTGGTGTGGTGGGGAGCTGTATTTTTGCGGTTTTGGTAGCAAGGTATGTGTATTTCAAAGCCCAAAAATCCAATTCGATTCGCAAAGAGCTGGATATTTTGCGGAATCGGGCGATAAAAAAGGCTAAGAAAAGTGCGGAAATTATGTAAAAATTAAACAACAAAGAAATCAAATCAATAAGGAGAATACAATGAAAAAATATTCTTGGCTACCAAGCAAACCCAAACTTTTTGTGATTGTTTCTACAATTATAGGAATGGCTATCGGCGTTTTATTGATTTTATATGCTTGGCAGCTTCCACCATTTTTTATGAATGTTGTAGCGACAAATGACGCTTATATCCAATGAAGCGAGTTTGGTGGTTAATGGTGTAATTTAGTAGATAGGTGATTAGAATTAGATAATTTAGTAAGTAGATAAGTGATTGCATATGAAAGTAAGTATATCAATAATTAGAGAGTTAAGTGAGTAAATAATTAGACAATCAAGCTATGGA
>OLIU01000598.1_pt1 | contig 16161 bp, 15 predicted proteins | sample 1603321 | NCBI WGS metagenome assembly OLIU01 (sample SAMN03922508, study PRJEB24848) | human gut metagenome | isolation source: stool sample | host: Homo sapiens | place: Germany | collected 2011-11 | reverse complement strand
CGTCGGCAGCGTCAGATGTGTATAAGAGACAGTTACCGACATCATAAGTACTGCCATAACAGCTAATAAAGTTTTTTTCATTTAAAACATAACCTCCTACGATTTTTTGCGGTCCATAAGAACTGCAAGTAAGATAACTATACCTTTGACAACTTGCTGGTAAAAGCTGGATACGTTAAGAATATTAAGGCCATTGTTAAGGGTACCGATAATAAGTACGCCGATAAGCGTGCCCACGATACGGCCTTTGCCGCCGGAAAGGCTTGTGCCGCCGAGAACTACTGCCGCAATGGCGTCAAGTTCATAACCGGTGCCTGCGGTAGGCTGTGCGGAGTTAAGGCGCGAAGTTAAAATAGCGCCTGCCAGTGCGCAGAACAGGCCGGTAATTGCATAAGCAAAAATTTTAATGCGTTCAATTTTAATGCCGGCAATAAAGGAAACTTTTTCGTTGCCGCCGACAGCGTAGGTTTTGCGGCCCAGAGGTGTTTTGTTAAGAATAAACCAGCAGAGGGCAAACATTAAAAGCATAACAACTGCCGGTACAGGAATGCCTGCAAAATAGCCCTGGCCGAACATATGGAACAGCGGGTTGTCAGTTAAGCTGCTGATAGGGTTGCCATCGGTGTAAACCAAAGTCAGGCCGCGGAAAATAGTCATGGTTGCCAGAGTGGCAATAAAAGGAGCAACCTTGCCGTAAGAAATTACAACGCCGTTAATAGTGCCGAGAATAAGGCCGATAATGGCAGCAACTACAATGCCCATAATCGGGTCCATGCCGCCTTTAATTAAACTTGCCATAATTGCACTGGAAAGAGCCAGCGTACTGCCGACGGAAAGGTCGATGCCGCCTGTAAGGATGACAAAGGTCATGCCAAAGGAAATCAGTGCGTTAATGGAAACCTGGCGCAGCAGGTTTTTTAAGTTGGACGGGTCGATAAAGCTGCTGTTTAAAGCAGATATAACAACAAAAAGTACAATTAACCCGATTAACGGGCCCATTTTTCTAACTAAGGCAGAAACGTTCATCTGTTATATTCCTCCTGTTGCAAGGGTGATGATATTTTCCTGGGTTGCTTGGTCATGCGGTATTTCCCCGGCAATTTTGCCTTCGTGCACAACAAGGATGCGGTCGCTCATGCCGATAACTTCCGGCAGGTCGGAAGAAACCATGATAATGGCAACACCCTGTGCGGTAAGTTCGTTCATCAAATCGTAAATATCGCGCTTGGCGCCTACGTCAATGCCGCGCGTAGGTTCGTCCATAATGATAATGGAAGGGTGCATGCCAATCCATTTTGCTATAACAACCTTCTGCTGGTTGCCGCCGGAAAGGGCACCGGCCGGAAGCTGGATGGAGTTGGCTTTAACGCCGAGCTTGTGCGATAATTCATTGGAGAAATTAAATTCCTTTTTGTCGTTGATGACGCTTTTGGAAGCGAAGGTATCAACGCTTGGCAGGGCAATATTTTTTAAAATGGAAAAGTCCAGAATCAGGCCTTCGGTTTTGCGGTTTTCGGTAATGAAACCAATGCCTGCCTTAATGGCGTCTTCCGGTTTTTTGATGTTTATTTTCTGTCCGTGCAGGTAAACTTCGCCCTGGCGGCAATCATCAATGCCAAACAGCGCGCGCATAATTTCCGTGCGTCCGGCGCCCATCAGCCCGGCAACGCCCAAAATTTCGCCTTTGCGCAAATTAAAGGAAACGTGGTCGAACACACCCGGCTGGCACAGGTTTTTAACTTCCAGAACCACTTCGCCGGGTTCGGTGGTACGTCCGGGATAATATTCCGTAATCGCACGGCCAACCATATCCTGTACTACGGCTTCCATGGTGGTGCTGCGTGTCGGGCGGCAGCTTATGGAGTGGCCGTCGCGCATAACGGTAATGGTGTCGCAGTGGGTAAATACTTCTTCCATGCGGTGTGAAATATAAACAATGGCTACGCCTTTGTCCTTTAATGCGTGCATAACTTCAAACAGTTTGGCGGTTTCACGTTCGGTAAGCGCCGCGGTAGGTTCGTCCATAATTACAACTTTGGCGTCCAGCATTAAATTGCGGATGATTTCTGTCATCTGCTGCTGGCCTACGCTGCATTCGCCGGCTTCGGCGTCAAGCGGCAGCTCAATGCCAATCTGCGCGCATTTTTCTTCGGCCAGTTTACGCATTTTTTTAGTGTCGAGTATGCCGAAGGAGTTGGTAATCTGCTTCATTAAAAACAGGTTTTCAAGTATTGAAAGGTTGGGCCAGATGTTAAGCTCCTGGTGAATGAAGGCAATGCCGTGGTTTTCGGCATCACGTGCGTTTTTAAAATGTACTTCCTGGCCGTCAACGAAAATTTTGCCCGCATCGGCTTTGTGTATGCCGGTGAGGATATTCATCAGCGTTGACTTGCCGGCCCCGTTTTCGCCCATCAGCGCGTGGATTTCCCCGGAATGCAGTGTGAAATCAACCCCGCGCAGAACTTCGTTGGAACCGAAGGCCTTTGAAATACCTTGCATGGTAATTTCCATAGCTGACAGTACTCCTTTAAATCAGAATATAACGCCGGAATGTAAAATTACATTGGCAAACGGTGTTGTTTCACCGGTACGTATAACTGCTTTAGCGGTTTTTGTGGCCTGCTTAAAATGTTCGTGGTCGGTAACAATCCATTCTTTGCCGTCAAACAGTTTGTGCATCTGCTGCCAGCATTCTTCGTTTTTGCTCTGCATTTCGGCAGCAACATGGATTTTTTCAATTTCCATATATTTGGCAAGTTCTTCAACAACTTCCAAAAAACGCGGCGTGCCGAGCTTCAAGGCAAGGTCAATCTTTTTTACGCCGTCCGGTACAGGCAGCCCGCAGTCGCCGATAACGATAGTATCGGTGTGCCCCATATCTGCCAGTACTTTGGCAATTTCGCTGTTTAAAATTCCTATTTTCTGCATTCGGACAACATCCCTTCCACTTCATCTAAATAAGGCATTCCGCCCTGCGCACCGATTTTTTGTACGGATAAAGCGGCTGCCGCATTGGCAAAAGTAATGCTTTCGGACATGGTTTTGCCGCAAGCGCGTGCAACGGCGAAAGCACTGTTGAAAGTGTCGCCTGCGCCGGTAGTATCAACTGCCTGCACTTTAAAGGCGGGCACGGTATTAATTGCGCCGTTTTCGGCATAGGCAACGCCTTTGCTGCCGAGCGTCATTAAAAGGCGTCCTTCATTTTCCAAAAGTATTTCTTCGGTGCTTTTTCCGGGGAAAAGAGCCTGTGCTTCATGTTCGTTAGGCGTTATAAAGGCGGCGTCTTTGGCCCAGTCCTGTGCGCCTTCAAGAACAGGCGCCGGGTTCAGCAATGCTTTTACTCCGGCTTCCGCACATTTTTTTAAGGTGTGGGCAATGGCAGCGGCAGGAATTTCGTGCTGCAGCATTACCATATCGCAGCCTGCAATCTGCGGCCAGGCTTCATCTATAAGTTCAGGCGTTACAAGGTCGTTGGCGCCTTTAATAACAATAATGCTGTTATCGCCTTCGGCAAGCGTAATGTGTGCGGTGCCGGTGGTTACTCCTTGCACAACCTTTACGTTTCCGGTATCAACGCCGTTCGCTTCAAAATTTTTAATTACGGAACGGCCGTAATCGTCGTCGCCGACACAGCCAACCATATAAACTTTGGCGCCGAGCCTTGCTGCGGCAACTGCCTGGTTTGCCCCCTTGCCGCCCTGGGCAATAATAAGGCGGCTGCCCAAAATGGTTTCGCCTGCCAGCGGACGTTTCGGCGCTTCGACAACAACGTCGATATTGCAGCTGCCGATAACGGCGATACTAATTTGTGTCATATGCTTCATGCTCCTTTAACCTTTAAAATGTTAAATTTACATACAAGAAATAGTGTACAATATTATTATATTGGCTATTCAATTTAAAAATCCTGCCGCAAGCAGGGCTGAATGTAAAATTTACTACAAAAAATGTACAGCACAACAAAAGAATTTTACAACAAACGCGGGCTATAATGCAAGTAAAATCGTTAATAGTATAATATTTTTTTATGTGTCAAAAGCGTGAACAGTATGGACAAATAGGCTAATGTTTGTTAGTATAAGAAAGCATACTGTATAAGTTGTAGAAACACGCACATTGTGTTGGAATATTAACGTTGGCAGGCCGTATGGTTACGGCAGAAAAAGGAGCGGAAAATAAAATGAGCAAACAAAAAACTTCCTGGCAGGATACGGTCAGCGACTGGCTGGTTTCCATTATTGTTGCGGTGGCGCTTGCCTTCTGCATCAGAACCTTTATTGTAGAGCCTTATATGGTAGAGGGTTCTTCCATGTACCCGACGCTGGTAAACCATGAAAGGCTTTTGGTAAACAAGTTTACCTATTTTGTAAGCGACCCGCAGAAGGGTGAAATTATTGTTTTCCGTTACCCTAAAGACGAAAGCCGCGATTTTATTAAGCGCGTTATTGCCACGGCAGGCGATACCGTTGAAATGCGCAGCGGCAAAGTGCTTGTAAACGGCACGGAAATTGACGAGCCTTACACATGGAAGGAAGACCCCAAAGGGCCGAACCTTTCTGATTACAGAAAATCCGTTGTGCCGGAAGGGCATATTTTTGTACTGGGCGATAACAGAAACAACTCTGAGGACAGCCGTTTTGCCGATGTAGGCTTTGTGCCGCTGGATTTGGTTAAAGGCAAAGCCAGCCTGGCATTTTGGCCGGTTGACAGATGGCGCATGCTGCCCTGACAGGGAGAGTGTTATAAATGGACTTTAAAATACAGTGGTTTCCCGGCCATATGACCAAAGCCAAGCGCATGATGGAACAGCAGCTTAAACTGGTGGACGTGGTTGTGGAAATGCTTGACGCACGTGTGCCGCGCAGCAGCACCAACCCCATGCTGAACCAGCTTTTGGGGCAGAAGCCTAAAATTATAGCTTTAAATAAGGTTGATATGGCAGACCCTGCCAAAACAGAAGCGTGGAAAGAAATTTTTAAAAATAACGGTCTGCCGGTATGCGTTATCGACTGCAATACCGGTAAAGGAGTAAAACAGCTTGTAGCCGCCGTGCAGAAAGCGGCGCAGCCTGTAATAGACAAATGGCTGAAGCGCGGCGTTAAAAACCGTTCCATACGCGTTATGATTGTCGGCATACCTAATGTAGGCAAATCGACGCTTATTAACAGGCTTGTTGGCAAAAACAAAGTGCTGGCGGCCGATAAACCGGGCGTTACGCGCGGGCAGCAGTGGGTTACCATTGCCAAAGGGCTGGAGCTTTTAGACACGCCGGGCGTGCTGTGGCCCAAGTTTGATGACCCGCAGATTGGGCTTAACCTTGCTCTTACCGGCGCCATTAAAGAAGACGTGTATGACCGTGAGCAGGCGGCGTGGCTTTTAACGGAAAAATTAATTGCCGCTTATCCGCAATTGTTAAAAGACAAATATGCCGTTGATTTTGAAGCGGGCGCACCGGTGCAGGACGTTTTTGAAAAAATTGCCGTAAGCCGCGGCTGCCTGAAAAGCGGCGGGCTGCTTGACCTTGATAAAGTGGTGCAGCTTGTTCTGCGTGATTTCCGCAGCGGCAAAACCGGCCGTGTAACACTGGATGAACCAGATAAATAATAACTGAAATTAAAGCCGCTGTAAGCGGCTTTTTGTTTAAGGGGCTGTAAACATGAAAATTGCAGAAATAAAAGAACTGCTTGCCAATAACCCGAATGAAGAACTTTTGGCAGAACTTGCCAAAGACGGGCGCAGCGGCGTGCAGAAACTCGTAGCAGCTTATTATAAAAAACAGCAGGCAGAACAGGCGGAGCGCGAACGCTTTGCCAAAATGCTGATGTATGAAAATAACTGCTATAATGAAGGGGCGCAGTTTGTGGCAGGCATTGATGAAGCCGGGCGCGGGCCGCTGGCCGGGCCTATGGTTATAGGCGCGGTTATTTTGCCGCAGAATGTTTTTATTAAAGGGCTGAACGATTCCAAAAAACTTACAGCAGCCAAACGTGAGCAGCTTTACGGGGAAATTTTGGAAAAAGCGCTGGCGGTTTCGGTTAATATAGTAAGCGTTTACAATATCGACAGGCTTAATATTTACCGTGCCACGCAGGAAGGCATGGCGCAAGTGCTTGAAAGCTTAAAAATCCGCCCGCAGGCGGCGCTTATAGATGCTATGCCCGTGCAGGCAGGGGATATTAAAACCTATTCACTTATTCACGGCGATGCTCTCAGCGCTTCAATAGCGGCGGCTTCTGTAATAGCAAAAGTTACCCGTGACAGAATGATGGAACAGCTTGCGGCAGAGTATCCGCAGTACGGCTGGGCGCATAACAAAGGCTACGGCAGTGCGGAGCATATGCAGGCAGTGCTGGAATACGGCGCAACAAGCTGGCACCGCCGCAGCTATGAACCGGTAAAAAGCATGAACCTGCCTCCGGCCGAACCTGTGCCGAATAAAATAATCCGCCTGCCGGAGGAAGCTGATGGCTGACAGGCGTGGTGATTTTGGCAGGCGCGGCGAAGATGCGGCCTGCGCTTATTTGCTGCGGCACGGTTACAGTATTGTAGAGCGCAATTACCGCTGCCGCCGCGGAGAGATTGATATAATTGCGGTTAAAGACGGCGGAGCGGTGTTTGTTGAGGTTAAAACGCGCCGCAGCTTAAAATTTGGCACGCCGGGCATGGCGGTAACTTATGCCAAGCAGCAGAAAATCCGCACCACGGCGCTGCACTATTTGCAGCAGTGCGGCGGAGGGTATAATAAAATAGCTTTTGATGTAATAGAAATTGTGGCAGATGACGGCAAGGCAAAATTGCGCCATCTGCAAAATTGTTTTTAGGGGAGATATAATGTACGCAAAAACCTTCGGGGAAACTGTTTGTGGTATTAATGGTGAAGAAATAATTGTTGAAGTTGATATATCCAACGGGCTGCCGGGATTTGACATTGTAGGGCTGCCTGATACGGCGGTAAAGGAATCGCGTGAGCGCGTAAGGGCGGCGCTGAAAAATTCCGGGCTGATGTTTCCCATGACGCGCATTACCGTAAACCTTGCCCCGGCTGATTTGCGCAAAGACGGCAGCAGCCTTGATTTGCCGATTGCCGTTGGCATATTAACGGCAGCCGGAAGTTTATTGCAGGAAGAAGCAGAAGGAAAAATTTTTGTGGGCGAGCTTGCTCTTGACGGCAGCATACGCCAGGTTGCAGGCGTTTTGCCGATGATTTTATATGCCCGTGAACATGGCTGGCGCGAAATTTACATACCGCAGGGCAACGCGGCGGAAGGCGAACTGGTGGACGGCATAGATGTATATACGCCTGCCAGTTTAAGCGAGCTTGTAAGCCATTTGAAAAAGCAGGAGCGTTTAACGCCGCTGCCAAAAATACAGTTCGGCACGGAAGCGGCAGGCTGCGGCGATGTTGACTTTGCCGAAGTGCGCGGTCAGCAGGTTGTTAAGCGCGCACTGGAAATTGCCGCGGCAGGCGGGCATAATGTATTGATGGTTGGCGCGCCGGGCAGCGGCAAAACCATGCTGGCACGCCGTTTGCCAACCATATTGCCGCCGATGACGGAAGATGAAATTTTGGAAATAACCAAAATTTACAGCATAGCCGGGCTTTTAAACGGCAAAAAACAGCTTGTGCTGGAACGCCCCTTCCGCAGCCCGCACCATACGGTATCGGCAAGCGCGTTAATTGGCGGCGGCAGCGTGCCTAAGCCGGGCGAAGTTACGCTCAGCCATAACGGCGTATTGTTTTTGGATGAACTGCCGGAGTTTTCACGCCAGGCGCTGGAGGTTCTGCGCCAGCCGTTGGAGGACGGTGTTGTAACAATCAGCCGCGTGCAGGCAAGCTTGTCATTCCCCGCAAGGCTGATTTTAATAGCCGCTCAAAACCCGTGCCCCTGCGGATTTTTGGGCGATAAGGTTCACAGCTGTACCTGCCGCCCGCACGAAATTGAACGTTATCGGCGCAAAATTTCCGGCCCGCTTTTAGACCGCATTGATATACAGGTAGCAGTGCCGCGCCTTGAATATGACGACTTAAAAGATAAAACCGAAGGCGAGAGTTCTGCCGTTATACGCAGCCGCGTTGTAAAAGCGCGCGGCGTGCAGCGCAAACGTTTTGAAGGCAGCGGCGTGCACTGCAACGCGCAGATGAACAAAAAGCAGCTTAATAAATATTGCAAGCTGGAGCCGCAGGCCGAAGCCATGCTTGGCAAATACTTTGCCGCGCTTGGGCTCAGTGCCCGTACGCATGACCGCATTGTTAAAGTGGCGCGCACCATTGCAGACCTTGAAGGCAGCGCAGCTATAAAAGCGGCGCACATTGCCGAAGCCATACAACTGCGCACGAGTGTACAAAGATAATTAATATTTTTGGAAAATTGAACACTTACCACTCATTTTATGGTAAAATATAACATATTTATAATTTTAAGGCCCCTTAAGAGGAGGAACAAAAATGCGCATAGTTGTAACAATTGTAGGTAAAGACAGAGTAGGCATTATTGCACGCGCCAGCAACGTACTGGCAGAGCATAACATTAATATCCTTAATATTAACCAGAATATTATGGATGGCTTTTTTAACATGGTACTTATTGCTAATATGGAAAAAGCCGATTTGCAGCTTGATAAATTAAAAGATGTGTTTACTGCGCTTGGCAATGAAATAGGCGTGGAAATCCGCGTGCAGAGCGAAGAAATTTTTACGGCTATGCACCGTATTTAGGAGGCCGCCTATGTTTGAAATTAAAGACGTTTTAGAAACCACGCGCATGATTACCGAAAATAATCTTGACGTGCGCACCATTACCATGGGCATCAGCCTGCGTGACTGCGCACACCCGGATATTAAGGTAACGGCGCAGAAAATTTACGATAAAGTTACCAAAAAAGCAGAAAATCTTGTTAAAGTAGGGCAGGAACTGGAAACGGAACTCGGCGTGCCCATTATTAACAAGCGCGTATCCGTAACTCCTGTTGCCATTGTTGGCGAAAGCTGCGACGCAGCAAGCTATGTGCCGCTTGCCAAAGCTCTTGACGATGCAGGACGCACCATCGGCGTTGATTTTGTCGGCGGGTTTTCCGCACTTGTCGATAAGGGCTACACTAACGGCGACCGCAAACTGATTGCGTCCATTCCGGAAGCGCTTGCCGAAACGCAGATTGTTTGTTCTTCCGTCAGCGTAGGTTCTACCAAATGCGGCATTAATATGGATGCCGTTGCCGAAATGGGCCGCGTTGTTAAAGAAGCGGCCGCTTTAACGGCAGACCGTGACGCTATCGGCTGCGCCAAACTTGTAATCTTCTGCAATGCCGTGCAGGATAACCCCTTCATGGCCGGTGCTTTCCACGGCGTTACCGAACCGGAAAGCGTTATTAATGTAGGCGTCAGCGGCCCTGGCGTTGTAAAACACGCGCTGGAATCTGTGCGCGGCGCCGATGTTGGCACCGTTGCCGAAACCATAAAAAAGACGGCGTTTAAAATTACCCGCGTAGGCCAGCTGGTTGCACAGGAAGCAGCACGCCGCTTAAATACGCAGTTCGGCATTATCGACCTTTCTCTTGCGCCGACGCCTGCCATTGGCGACAGTGTTGCCCACATTCTTGAAGAAATCGGTCTTGAAAGCACCGGCGGCCCCGGCACAACAGCCGCACTTGCAATGCTTAACGACGCGGTTAAAAAAGGCGGCTTAATGGCCTCAAGCTATGTCGGCGGCTTAAGCGGCGCTTTTATCCCCGTCAGCGAAGATGCCGGCATGATTGCCGCCGTTGAACGCGGCAGCCTGACGCTGGAAAAACTCGAAGCTATGACCTGCGTATGCTCCGTAGGCCTTGATATGATTGCCGTACCCGGCGATATTACGGCAGAAACCATTTCGGCAATTATTGCCGATGAAGCCGCTATCGGCATGATTAACAATAAAACCACAGCAGTGCGCCTTGTGCCCGTGCCGGGCAAAAAAGTGGGCGACAGGGTAGAATTTGGCGGGCTTCTGGGCTATGCGCCGGTTATTGCCGTAAGCAAATTCAAGCCCGATGCCTTTATTGCCCGCGGCGGCAGAATACCCGCACCGGTAAGGAGCCTGACCAACTAATGCGCAAGCAGCAGCGTGAAGAAATATTAAAAGTACTTGAAGAAACATATAAAGATACCAAAACAGCGCTTAATTACAATTCACCGTTTGAACTTTTGGTTGCGGTAATTATGTCTGCCCAGTGTACTGATGAACGTGTCAACAAAATTACGGCACGCATCTTTCCTAAATATAACACGCCCGAAAAAATGGGCGCGCTTACTCAGGAAGAACTGGAAAACGAAATCCGCGACTGCGGCCTTTTCCGCGCCAAAGCCAAAAACCTTCTGGCAACCTGCCATATGCTGGTGCAGGAATACAACAGCACCGTGCCCGATACCATTGAAAAGCTGATGACGCTGCCGGGCGTCGGCAAAAAAACGGCCAATGTAATAGCAAGCATTATTTACAATGTGCCGGCCATTGCCGTAGATACGCATGTTTTCCGCGTTTCGCACCGGCTGGGGCTTGCAAAGGGTGCAGACCCGCTTGCAACCGAAAAAGAACTGCAAAAGGCAATACCCATGGAAAAATGGAGCGATGCCCATCACTGGCTTATCTGGCACGGCCGCAAAATTTGCAAAGCGCGCAAACCACTGTGCAGCGAATGTATGCTGACAGAGCTGTGCCCCTATAAAGAAAAGAATTTTGCAAAATAACGTCAAAATAAAAACTCCCGAAGTTTACCGCTTCGGGAGTTTTGCTGTATATGGCTATTTCTTTCTGTCTGTGGGCGTAACGCTTATTTCAAAAAGCCTGTCCCACGGAAAACCTACTTTAAATTTAAAATCTTCGGTAAAAGGGTATTTGCGTGCAAGCTCATTGCAGATATCCTGCGCCAGCGCAGAAACATGCTTTTTGGAACTGCCGAGCTTGTAAACTTCTTCGTTGCTGCCGCTGCGTTCCAAAAAGTCCGTGGCATCACGCCGCGCGTTCGATTGGTAAAACCAGTCGTCAACAAGGCGCAGCCGCATCAGCAGTGCGTTGTCATCCGCGCTTATCTGCGGGGCTAAAATGCCCTGGGCAATGGCAAAGCCGATGGTGTTGTCGGCGGTATTCCAGCCGTTATACGCGGTAAGCTTTTCCAAATTGCCGCGGTTGGCAAATTCGTTCATAAAGCCGTTATCAGCGCCGTTGGAATATGTAACGTCTGCCAGTGAAACCCTTGTTCCGCTGTTTAAAAAATTTTCAAGCTCGCCGATATATTTTTTGTCGCGCGGCGAGGCGAAAAACTGGTTGCTTGGCGCGGTGGAATCCATCATTACGCCGTCTTTGGGCGTGTTAACTGCCAAAATAAAATCGGCTTCGGCGGCGTTAACGGTAGGGCGTGCATCGGCAACAAGTATTTGTTCCGGCACGGATTCGCCAAGCGTGCTGTCGGAATACTGCGGTATTGTGGTACGCCCGGTGCCTTCGGCATAATAAGTGTAAACAAGCGGGTGCTCGCGGTTCTTTTCGTTAACGGCGCGTGTTAAAAGCAGCATGCCAAGCTGGTCAACGCCAGGAATAATCTGAAAAATCTGGTCGGAAAGCGCAAAAGCGTCGCGCTTTATGTAACGCGCTTCCATATGCGTTGCCGAAAGCGGCGCATTGTCATCCTTGCCTATGGCAAGATAATGAAAACGGTATTTTGCGGTAAGCTCCGTAAGCGATTTATTAACATGGTAGTTTTTTAAACGTCTTTGCAGCCAGTCGTTTAAATCAGCCTGCGGCAGGTTGTTTTTTATGGCCTGCTTTGCAAGGCTTTCGCGCAGCGTTAAACCGGTGGTGTCCTCTTTATCCAAAAGTTCGGAATAACGGAAAATGGCAGGCCCGATTTTGCTGTAATACGGCGGCTCAACATTGCCGAAGCTTGCACGCGGCGTACGCATTAATGTGGAATACACATAAAGCGGCATGGGCAGCCTTTCGCGCAGCATTTCCAAACGCTGAACACGTGCCTGCAAGGTTGTTTCGTCAAAAAAATGCGTGCGGCTGGCAACCAGCCCGCCGTAAATAAGCGCATCCGAAGATATTACTGCCGCATCGGCATCAGGCGCGTTTTCCACCAGCCACTGCCAGAGCTTGTCCGGGTCGCCGGTGCGGTCTGCCGAAGCAAGGTATTTTTCCGGCGGCGTCAGTATTTCATAACCGGCAGCTTGCAGATTTTTAACCGGGTAGCTGTAAGTAACAGGCCTGTCATCAAGCGGAATATAAATAAACGTGCCCTTGTATTTTTCTTTTGCCTGTACGCCCGGCACCATTAAAAAGGTACACAGTGCGGCAAATAATATTTTCAGCATGGCTTTATAAAATTTAAAACGCATTTAACCATCTCCACCAAACATTTTTACATTGCCTTGTATTATTATAAATTTATTTACGTTTTTTTTCCAGTTAAAAAATTTATTTGCTAAAGGTTTGACAACTGCGGCACGTATGCTTATAATATAGTAGTAAATCAATATTACATCAGTAATGCGAAGGAAAAGGCATTTAAAGCGGCCTTACAGAAAAAACTGCCTTGGCTGAGAGCAGTTGGGAACGGTAATTGCCAAACCACCTTCAAACTATGCTCCGAAACAGCAGTAGGCGGCATCGTATACCGGCGTTAACGGTTAACTAAGAGGGCTGCCAAAGCAGCCAATTAGGGTGGAACCGCGGATAACTCCGTCCCTTACATAAGGGATGGAGTTTTTTATTTTATTCAGGAGGTAAAATTATGGTTAAAGTTACTTTAAAAGACGGCAGCGTAAGGGAATACGAAGATAACGTAACCTTGCTTGAAGTTGCCAAAAGCCTTTCTCAAAAACTTGGCAAGCAGGCTTTGCTTGCTGTTGTAGATGGACAGAACAAAGACCTGTCCGATAAGCTGAGCCATGATGCCAGCGTAGAATTTGTTGTGCCAGAAAGCGAAGAAGGCCTGCACGCTATCCGCCACACTGCGGCGCATGTAATGGCACAGGCTATTCAGCACCTGTTCCCGGATGTAAAATTTGCCATTGGCCCTGCCATTGCCAACGGATTTTATTACGACCTTGACAGCGAGCACGTTTTCACTCCGGAAGATTTGGCCGCTATTGAAAAAGAAATGGCAAAAATCATTAAAGCCAACATTCCTTTGGTAAGGGCAGAAATTCCCCGTGCCGAAGCACTGAAAATGTTTGAGGAGAAAAACGAAAAATATAAGGTAGAACTTATTAACGATTTGCCTGAAGACGCAATCATCAGCACCTATACCCAGGGCGATTTTACCGATTTGTGCGCAGGCCCGCATTGCCCTTCCACCGGCCGTGTTAAAGCCTTTAAGCTGCAAAGCATTGCCGGCGCTTACTGGCGCGGCGACGAGCACAACAAAATGCTCCAGCGTATTTACGGCACCGCTTTCCCCAGCAAAGAAGAACTTGACGCTTACCTGCACATGCTGGAAGAAGCTGCCAAGCGCGACCACCGCAAACTCGGCAAAGAACTCGATTTGTTCAGCATTCAGGATGAAGGCCCGGGCTTCCCGTTCTTCCATCCCAACGGCATGATTATTAAAAACACCCTTATTGATTACTGGCGCGAAGTACACCGCCGCTACGGTTACTACGAAATTCAGACTCCGATGATTCTTTCCCGCACCCTGTGGGAACGCAGCGGACACTGGGACCATTACCGCGACAATATGTACTTCACCAAAATTGATGAAGCCGATTACGCCGTAAAACCGATGAACTGCCCCGGTGGCATGCTGTTTTACCGTACCCATCCGCACAGCTACCGCGAACTGCCGCTGCGCGTTGGCGAACTTGGCCTTGTACACCGCCACGAACTGAGCGGCGCACTGCACGGCCTGTTCCGTGTACGCTGCTTCACGCAGGACGATGCCCACATCTTTATGATGCCGGAACAGATTAAAGATGTTATTCAGGAAACCATCCGCCTGTTTGACGAAGTATATGCAACCTTCGGCCTGAAATACCACGCAGAACTTTCTACCCGCCCGGATGACAGCATGGGTGATGACGAAACCTGGGAAAAAGCAACCAACGGCCTTAAAGCCGCTATGGAAGACTTTGGCCTGCCGTACACTGTTAACGAAGGTGACGGTGCATTCTACGGACCGAAAATTGACTTCCACCTTACCGACTCCATCGGGCGTACCTGGCAGTGCGGCACCATTCAGCTTGATATGCTGCTGCCGGAAAAATTTGATTTAACCTACACCGGCGAAGACGGCTTAAAACACCGTCCGGTAATGATTCACCGCGTTGCCTACGGTTCTATTGAACGCTTTATCGGCATTTTAATTGAACACTATGCCGGCGCGTTCCCCGCTTGGCTTGCTCCGTGCCAGGTTCGCATTCTGCCGATTACCGACAAACAGCACGACTACGCACAAAAACTGTACGATAAAATGTTTAAACTTGGTTTGCGCGTACACGTGGATGACCGCAACGAAAAAATCGGTTACAAAATCCGTGAAGCACAAATGCAGAAAACTCCGTACATGCTTGTAATTGGCGAAAAAGAAGTTGAAAACGGCACTGTTGCAGTACGCCGCCGCGGCGAAGGCGACATTGGCGCTATGAATCAGGATGAATTTATCGCCATGCTGCAAAAAGAAATTGCAGAGAAAAAATAATAAAGCATAAAATAAAAATCGCTGTACTTTTTGGTACAGCGATTTTTTATGTAAAAAGCAAATCAGCGGTTAAAATAAAACCTGAATTACGCAATATTGCTGCGTAAGTTTTTTAAGTCCTGCTTATGGTGCTTGGTAACCATGGCAGGCGAACAGTTTAACAGCTCGGCAGCTTCCCTGCTGCTGTAACCATTTATGTAAAGCGCTTCAATAGTCTGCCGTTGTTTATCGGTTAACTTATTAAGCGCTAAATTTAATAAAATACTTAATTCCTCACGTTCAATAACATCGTCGCTGAACATGGCGCCTTCTGCCTCACTATCGGGCAGGGGCGCTTTTTTATTTTCATCCGCCCATACTTTCTTCACTTCGTCGTATAGCGCAAAGTGAATACGGCACCTTACGTACCCGGCAAAATGCTCGTAATCAGCTCCGTTGTATGTTAATACAAGCTCAATAAACTTTAACCTTGCAAGGCTTAAACCTTCATCAAAGCCAAGGGCAGTGTAAAACATATCGCGGCGCATTTCACTGCGGAACAAAGGCTCAAAAGCAAGGCAAAGCTGTTCCAACGCCTGCTTGTCACCATTTTGGGCAGCAGTAATTAATTTTTGGGTGTGCTGTGCATTACTGGTTTCTTCCACATCAATTTTAAAATTTTTGTTAATAGTAAAATCAGGTTTCATCAAAAAAGGTGAAGCCTCCTTAAAAATTATTTTGCCGTTTTGCGGTGCGCACCCAAAAAAGCGGCGAAAACTATAATAACAAAAACGCAGGCTAAAAAACAAGACTGTTTTTGCAAAAATTTTTATGTTATATTAAAAGGTTTGATTTTGGTGGGAAACGATTCAGCACCCTGCCAAAAAACGCTAACCTGCGAAAGCAAACCCTGTTACAACAAGACCAGTAAAAGTAAGACATACGCAAACGGAAATGTCTTGCGGGGGGGTAAAAGTATGGTAAAATAATATTACTAAAGTTGTTTTGTAAAAAAGGCAGAACACAAAAGGGGAGAGTTATGTTATGAAACGTGTAAGTAAAAATTTAACAAAAGCAGTAACTTTAAGTATGTTGTTGAGTTTTGGTATAAGTAATTATGCTTTGGCGTTAGAGATTAACAAGGAAACAATTACAACAGATAGTATTAAAAGAGATGGTAGATTTAAAGCTTCTGAACTTGAAGGTCTAGATTTATCAGCTAATGGCGAAAAAATTACACTTAATAATGTTAAAATAGAAATGAATGGCAACAATCCTAACGATGCTATAGCCCTTAGCGGAGTAGCCAGTGTTAACGGTGGAGAAATTGGATGTGCTATATATGGTGACTTTAATGATGCGCCTAATAATAATACATTAACACTTAATAATACTATAAATAATGTGATGATAGTTGGTGGTTATAGCCAAAAAGGAGAAGCAAATGAAAATACCGTGGTTATAACTAATAGCGATGTAAGAGCTGCGGCTATATATGGCGGTTATTCAGAT
>OLIU01000561.1_pt1 | contig 16661 bp, 9 predicted proteins | sample 1603321 | NCBI WGS metagenome assembly OLIU01 (sample SAMN03922508, study PRJEB24848) | human gut metagenome | isolation source: stool sample | host: Homo sapiens | place: Germany | collected 2011-11 | reverse complement strand
GCTCAGCGGAGTGGCACTGTTCCTTTTTGGTATGTCCCTGATGGGAGACGGACTGAAGAAAGTAGCGGGTAATAAGCTGGAGCTGGTTCTTTATAAGCTGACGAACACACCGTTGAAAGGAGTGCTGCTTGGAACTGCTGTGACAGCGATCATCCAGTCCTCCTCCGCAACGACTGTTATGGTTGTCGGCTTCGTAAACTCCGGAATGATGAAGGTTGCGCAGGCGATCGGTATCATCATGGGAGCCAACATCGGAACGAGTGTGACAGGCTGGATTTTGTGTCTGTCGTACATTGACGGTTCGAACGGGATTGCACAGCTGCTGTCCACAGCGACTATCTCAGCGATCGTGGCGATCATTGGTATTATCTTTAAAATGTTTGTAAAAAAATCCGGCTTTAAAAATGTCGGTGACATTATGCTTGGGTTCTCCATCCTGATGGTGGGGATGCAGACCATGAGTGGGGCAGTTGCACCATTAAAAGATAATGAGCATTTTGTGAATGTATTGACAATGTTTAAAAATCCGGCGGCAGGTATACTGGCAGGTATTTTATTTACGGCGGTATTGCAGAGTGCATCCGCCTCAGTCGGTATCCTTCAGGCGTTGTCCATGAGTGGAACGATCACTTTTGCAGCGGCACTTCCTATCACCATGGGTATCGGTGTCGGCGCAGCCTGTCCGGTTCTGCTCTCCTCGATCGGAACGAACAAAAATGGTAAGAGAACAGCCCTGATCTATCTGTTTAACGATCTGTTCGGCATGCTGTTCTGGTCAATTGTATTCTATTCTGTCAATGCTGTGGTGCATTTCCCGTTTATGAATGCCACCATGAGCCCGGTACTGATCGCAATGTTAAACACGGTTTTCCGTGCGGCAACGATTTTAGTACTTCTTCCATTTATCAAATGGATTGAAAAAATTGTTTATCTTGTTGTAAAAGATTCGCCGGAGGACGAGGAGGATCAGGCAGACTTCGATCTGCTCGAGGAGCGTTTCCTTGCTTACCCGGATCTTGCGATCACACAGAGCCATCTTGCGATGAACGGCATGGCAAAGAAGGCAAGAAAGAATATTTTACGCGCGTTAAGCCTGTTCCTTGTGTATTCGACAGAAAAGTTTAATAAGGTACAGGAAAAGGAAACGCTGATCGATAAATATGAGGATAAGCTGGGAACCTATCTGATGCAGATGTCCACGCATGAGATGAATGGAAGCCAGGCGAAGCAGGTATCCAAGTTTTTGCATACAGTGAGTGATTTCGAACGTCTGGGCGACCATGCGGTGAATATCTCAGAGGTTGCGGCGGAGCTGAACGAGAAGAAAATTGCATTTTCGGATGAGGCACAGTATGAGCTGGATGTGCTGGAGAATGCAGTAAAAGAGTGTGTCAGTCTTGCGGTGGATGCATTCTGTGCGGACGACCTTGAGATGGCGGCAAAAGTAGAACCACTCCGCGAACTGATCGGTATCCTCTGCGATGAACTGAAACTGCGTCATATCGCAAGACTCCGCACCGGAAAATGCGAGATGAAGCAGGGATTTGCGTTTAATGATCTGCTGACGAACCTGGAACGAATCGCAGCACACTGCTCGAACATCGCAGTTGCCATGATCGAGCTTGAGGCAGCAGACTTTGATACCCATGAGTATTTAAAGAGTGTCCGCGAGTTAAAGAATGACACTTACATGGCATACTTTGATGAGTATGAAAGAAAATATGACATCAATGGTTACCGGAAGAAAAAGACAAAAGCACAGAAATAGAGATCAGTGATTACGGCTGTCGTACTGAAAGGAGAAATTCCCGGATTGTATGGCAGCTTTTTTGTTCCATTCTTTTGGAGAAATTTTCTGATGGAAAACATCATAAGCCGAGAACTTTATTCTAGTCAAAAAAGATAGAATGATGTACTATGAAAAGGAACAGAAAACGAAAATTAGAATTTGAAAAAAGTTAGGGAAAAACATGTCGCTGCAATTTATTTTCGGAAATTCAGGAAGTGGAAAATCATCCTATTTATATAGGAACATACTAAAAGAGGCGGCAGAGCATCCGGAGAAAAATTATCTGGTGCTTGTGCCGGAGCAGTTCACCATGCAGACACAGCGCGAGCTTGTGCGGCTTGAAAAGTCACATGCTATCATGAACGTGGATGTGTTAAGTTTTGCGCGCCTTGCATACCGTGTGTTTGACGAGCTTGGGAAACAGAACCTGCGCGTGTTGGAGGAGACCGGAAAGAATCTGGTGCTCCGCAAGCTTGCAGGGGAGCAGAAGAAAAACTTAAGTGTGCTGGGCGGTAACTTAAACCGGATGGGGTACATCAGTGAGGTGAAATCCCTCATTTCCGAGCTGACGCAGTATAACGTGTCACCAGAAAAATTGGATACATTTTTGGAGACGGAGGATGTCGGGGAGACATTGCGCCTGAAAATGCAGGATATCTCGGTCATGTATCACAGTTTTTCTGAATATCTGCAAGGGCAGTATATCACCTCTGAGGAAGTGTTATCGCTATTGTGCGATGCCGCAGAGGATTCGAATATTATAAAAGACAGCGTGATCGTGTTTGACGAATTTACCGGTTTTACACCGATACAGAACCAGCTTCTTAGAAAACTTTTAGTGTTATCAGAGCGTATCATTGTCTCCGTGACGATGGATGCAGGCGAGGATTTTTACCATTGCAGGGGCGAGCAGGAACTTTTTTCCATGAGTAAAAAGACGGTTTCGGTTCTGATGAAAATGGCAGAGGAACTTCATGTCACGGTGGAGGAGCCTGTTGTGTTATCCGATGGAAAAAATCACAGATATAAAAATGCTCCATCCCTGTACTTCATGGAGCAGAATCTGTTTCGACCGTATTATCATAAATGGCGGCAGAAGGAGGATGAACTGCGGATCGTGAGCCTTAAAAATCCGAGGGAAGAGCTTCACTTTGTGGCGCGTGAGATCACGAAATTTGTGCGTGAGAAACAGTACTGTTATAAGGATATCGCAGTGGTGACCGGGGATGTCAGTCTTTACGACAACTATGTGGATGAGATTTTTGCAGCGTATGATATTCCGTACTTTCTCGACCAGACGAGAACCATTCTGTTTCATCCTTTTATCGAGTTTATCCGTGCGGTGCTTGAGGTGGTGGAACTTGATTTCTCTTATGAGAGCGTGTTCCGTTTTCTGCGCTGCGGTCTGACCGATATCACAGAGCAGCAGATCGATCTGCTGGAAAACTATGTGCTTGTCAAAGGGATACGTGGCAGAAAAAAATGGGAAAAACAGTGGACGTTTGTGTTCGATGATACCGAAAAAGAGAACCTCACAGAAATGAATGAAGTGCGGGCAAAGATTTATGATCTCTTTGCACCGTTATCGGAAGCGTTCACACAGGGAAAGACTGTGCGTGACGAGACCACTGTGTTGTATGAATTAATTGAAAAATTAGAAATAGAACAAAAATTAAAACAAAAAGAACTGGAATTTGAACGGCAGGGCAATCAGGTCAAGGCGAAAGAGTACGCCCAGATTTACAAAATTGTCATGGATCTGTTTGATAAGGTTGTGGACTTCCTGGGAGGCGAAGTGCTTCCGGTCAAAGAGTATGCGGATATTTTAGACGCCGGATTTGAGGCTGCAAGAGTCGGCGTGATCCCGCCGGGAAATGATAAAGTGACGATCGGTGACATCGAGCGAACCAGATTGAACCATATCAAAATCTTATTTTTCATCGGTGTCAATGACGGTGTTGTGCCGAAAGCGGGCAATGCCGGAGGTATCATCTCACAGTTTGAGCGTGAGAAAATGGCAGCCTGCCATCTGGAGCTTGCACCGGGTGCGCGTGAAAAAGTTTTCATCCAGCGGTTTTATCTGTATCTGAATGTGACGAAGCCGTCTGACTTTTTATATGTGACCTTTTCGAAAGTAAATGCGGACGGAAAAGCACTCAGAAGGTCGTATTTTGCCGGAACACTCTTGAAAATGTTTCCGGAGAAAAACGTGGAGGAAATCGGGGAGACGACTTCTGCGGACTGTATCATGACGCCGGAGAGCAGCATGGCATTTTTCCTGGAGGGACTGCAGGATGAGGCATGGTCCGGGGAGAATGAAAAAACTGCGTCAGGGGAAGATCAGACAGAGGAAAAGTTATCAGAGCCAGCGAAAAAAGAGGTATGGAATGCGCTTGCAAAGTTTTATCTTTCAGATGAAAACTGGAAAGAGGAAGCAGTACGCCTGTTAAAAGCGTCGTATGTGGTGCACAGCGACGAGCCAATCAGCCACGCAGTGACACAGGCACTTTACGGGACTGTGTTAGAGAACAGTGTTACAAGACTGGAGCACTTTGCGGCGTGTGCCTATGCGCATTATCTGAATTATGGACTGCGTTTAAGGGAGCGTCAGCTTTTGGAGTTCGCAAGCGTGGACATGGGAAATATTTACCATGATGCGCTCGAACATTTTTCCAGAAGGGTGGAAAAATCAGAGTACACCTGGTTTGACATCCCGGAGGACGTGCAGGAGACATTTATTGAGGAGAGCATGGATGATGCGATTGCCGGGTGCAAAAATGCCGGAGCGTTTGAGAACGTCAGAAACCGTTATCTGACCGGCCGGATGCGCCAGACCATCAAGCGCACGGTTTGGGCGCTCACCACCCAGATCCAGAAGGGGAAATTTGTGCCGACTGATTTTGAGGTGTCCTTTTCGCGTGCAGATAAATTGGACGCAATCCGTTTTCAGCTGAGTGATGAGGAAAAAATGAACCTGCTCGGCAGGATCGACCGTGTGGACACTTACGAGACGCCGGATAAAGTTTACGTGAAGATCATCGATTATAAATCGGGAAATACGAGTTTTTCACTCGTCAATCTGTATCATGGACTGCAGTTACAGCTTGTGGTCTATATGAATGCGGCATTGGAATTAGAGGGAAAACGCCATCCGGGCAAAAAAGCGGAACCGGCGGGTATCTTCTACTATCACATTCAGAATCCGATGGTAGACGGACTTGGAAATGAGACAGAGGCAGAGATAAAAAACAACGTTTTGGAGCAGTTGAAATTAAATGGTCTGGTGAATGATGATCCGGAAATCTACGAGGCGATGGATTCGGATTTTGCCGGAAATTCTTCGGTCATTCCAATCGGAAAAAAGGCGGATGGAAGCTTAAAAGCAACTTCTAAGGCTGCCAGCACCTACGATTTTTCTGTGATGTCTGACTATGTGAGAGAGAAGATCAAAGAGACCGGGAAAAAAATCTTTGCCGGGGATATTTCAATCCATCCATACTCGCTGGACGGAAAAAGTGGCTGTGATTACTGTCCATACCACACCGTCTGCGGTTTTGATGCCCGGATGCCGGGGTATTCCTATCACAAACTGGAAAAATTTGACAGTGCGGACGAGGTGTTAAAGCGTATGGAAAACGAAAAACAGGAACAGAAATAACAGGAGTGAGAAATATGGGAGTTTCATGGACCACAGAGCAGCAGCAGGTCATTGACTTAAGAAATCGAAATATATTGGTATCTGCGGCAGCAGGTTCTGGAAAGACCGCTGTTTTAGTAGAGCGGATCGTGAAAATCATAACAGACAAAAATCATCCGGTGGATATTGACCATCTGCTGATTGTGACGTTTACCAATGCGGCAGCGGCAGAGATGCGGGAGCGGATCGGAAATGCGATTGAGAAAGCGTTAGATGAACAGCCGGGGGATGAGCATCTGTTAAGGCAGCTGACCTTGATTCACAATGCACAGATCACGACCATCGACAGCTTCTGTCTGTATGTGGTGCGCAATCATTTTCATGAGATCGATCTGGAACCGAATTTCCGTATCGGGGATGAGGGTGAGTTAAAATTACTGCGCGAGGATGTTCTTGGCAAAGTTTTAGAGCAAAACTATGAAGAGCCTTCGGAAGCATTTTCCAATTTTGTGGAGGGCTATGCATCGGGGCGGACGGATGCAGCATTAAATGAGATGATCCTCCAGTTATATGAGTTTTCCAGAAGTTATCCGTGGCCGGAAAAATGGCTGGATTCCTTTGTGGGAATCTACCGCATCGAAAACAGGGAGGAGTTAGACCGTGCAGAATGGCTTGCTCCGCTCACGCAAAACATCCGCTTTGTCTTAAAAGACTGCGAACAGCTCCTAAAGCAGGCGCTTGCGGTCACACAGCAGGATGACGGACCGGATATGTATGAGAAAGCGGTGCGCAGCGATCTGGAAAAATATGAGAGTTTGTCAAAACTAACATCTTTCTGTGAACTGTCCGGGGCGCTTTCCGATATCAAATACGACAGACTTGCGAGCAGCAGAGGTTTTGAGGGAGATCCCGATAAATTAGAGCTGGTAAAAAGTCTCAGGGAGCAGGCGAAGGATGTAGTAAAGAAGTTATGTAAACAATATTTTTTCTGTTCGCCGGAGATGATGATAGAGCAGTTAGAGCGCACGGAGCCGATGTTAGAAGAAGTTGTCCGCCTCACAAAACAGTTTGCAGATGAGTTCGCAGCTGCAAAACGCCGGAAAAATCTGGTGGATTTTCATGACGTGGAACACTTTGCACTGCAGATCCTTGTAGATGAGGAGACAGAAAAAGCGAAAAAGACTGCGGAAGAGTTCCGGGATACCTTTGAGGAAATCATGATCGACGAGTATCAGGACAGCAACGAAGTGCAGGAGACACTGCTTCGCTCCATTTCCAGAGAGGAGCGTGGGGAAAATAATATTTTCATGGTCGGGGATGTAAAGCAGAGTATTTACCGGTTCCGTCTCGCAAGACCGGAACTTTTCATGAAAAAATACGATTCCTATTCGCTGGAAGAGAGCACCACGCAGCGTATTGACCTGCACAAAAACTTCCGGAGCAGAGAGGAAGTCTTAACCTGCACAAACGATATTTTTTATAAAATTATGGCGCGGAGTCTTGGAAATGTGGAGTATGACGCGGAGGCTGCACTGTATCCGGGGGCAAGCTATCCGGCAATGCCAGTGCAGGAAAATCCTGTTGGAGAAAAAGCAGCAGAAGATGAAAAAGTTTCTGGGAAACAGATAAATGGATTTACGCCTGAGATTTTACTTGCGGACAGCAATGACGAATTATTGGAGGACACCGAACTTTCCGATAAGAAGACATTAGAAGCAAAAATTGTGGCGGAGGAGATCAGACACCTGATGAAAACGCAGCCTGTCACCGATAAGGCGACCGGAGAACTTCGGGCGGCACGTTACTCCGATATTGTAATTTTGCTCCGCAGCCTGTCCGGCTGGGCGGATTCGCTTGTGGAAGTGCTGAACGGGAATGGGATCCCGGCGCACACGGTTTCTTCGACCGGATATTTTTCCACGGTGGAAGTGCAGACGGTGCTGTCCATGCTGAGGCTTTTGGATAACCCAAGACAGGATATTCCGATGGCGGCAGTGCTCCGCTCTCCGATGGCAGGGCTTACCGATGAGGAGCTTGCAGTGTTAAGGCTTGAAGATGGCAGTGTGCCTTTTCATGAAGCGGTGCTCGAACTGGCAGAAGGTCTTTATGAAGAGGACGGGCAAAAAGAAATTTCAGATTCAGAGGCAGATTCAGAGGCAGATCAGAAGCAGGGAAGAAACGCGGACGGGAAAAAAGAAGATGATATAGAGACAACCGCTCACCGGAAATTGCTCAAATTTTACAAAAAATACAGGCAATTACGGCAGCTCGTCCCGGACACTCCGATCCATGAGCTGATCGAGATCATCCTGCGCGAGACCGGATACGGTCATTATGTGGCGGCAATGCCGGCAGGAAGCAGAAGAACAGCGAATTTAAACATGCTTTTGGAAAAAGCCGCAGCCTACGAAAAGACGAGTTACAAAGGACTGTTTCATTTTGTGCGTTATATCGATGAGCTGCAAAAATATGATGTGGATTTCGGTGAGGCAGACATGGTCGGGGAGAACGAGGACGTTGTCCGAATCATGAGTATCCATAAGAGCAAAGGTCTTGAGTTTCCGATTGTGATCGTGAGCGGAATGGGCAAAAATTTCAATAAGCAGGACACGCGGAGCAAAATGGTACTTCACCCGGAACTCGGCATCGGTCTTGACTACATGGACGGAAAAAAGCGTATCAAATCACCGACTATCGCAAAGAAGGCGATTGCAAAGCAGATCGAGTTGGAAAATCTCGGCGAGGAACTTCGTGTACTTTACGTTGCCTTAACCCGTGCAAAAGAAAAGCTCATTCTCACCGGAACCTTAAAAGATGCAGCCGAAAAACTGGAATTTTACAGACAGCAGGCGAATCTTTCGAAAGCAGCAGACAGACCGCTTTCCTACCTTACAAGAGAAGGGGCTTCCGGTTATCTGGACTGGATACTTCCGGCAGTGCTTTCCTATGGGGACAAATACCCGGTTCGGATCGTGGAAGCGGCAGAGCTTGTCTTAGACGAAGTGGAAAACCAGTTAGAGCAAAATGAAAACCTGACAGAGCGGATCGGGGAGATCAAAGCGGCGGATCCACAGCTGGTCGGGCAGTTGAAGCAGCGGTTTTCGCAGCGTTATCCATATCAGACAGATATTTTGCGGAAAAACAAATATTCCGTGTCTGAATTAAAGCATCGTGCAATGCGTGAAAAATTTGAGGCAGAGCAGGAGGAGACCATCCCGGCATTTTTGGAAGAACCTGTGACACCAACGATTCCTCTTTTTATCCAGAGACAGGGAAGTGTGGAACAGGAGGCACAAAATAAGGCACAGGATGCAGGGCAGGAAGCAGAAAGTAAAGCAGAACAGAAAATAAAATCAAATACAGCAAACCGTGGTGCGTTGAGAGGAACCGCAGTGCACCGCGTCATGGAGTGCTACGATTTTGCCTCAGAAAAAAGTGTATATGAACAGATGGAAGCTATGGAAAAAGAGGAGAAAATCACTGCGGATATGCGTGCACTCGTGAAAGAGCAGATTGTGGCAGATTTTGTTTCCTCGGAAACAGGAAGGCGGATGGCTCTCGCACAGCGCGGGGGAGCACTTTACCGTGAGAAACCATTTGTCATGGGATTTACGGAAGAAGAGCTGGAAAACTATGGTTTCGGAGTAGGCAGTAACACAGATTCCTGTGAGAACATCTACGAAAAAACAGACAGCGAACAGGAAAAGGAAGAACAGAAAAAAGTCCGTCATGAGGAGGACTTAACCTTAATTCAGGGAATCATCGATGTATTCTGGATTGAGAAAGACGGAATCGTCCTGCTTGACTATAAGACCGACCGTGTGCAGCAGGCAAAGGAACTCATCGACCGCTATGAGACACAGTTAAAACTCTATGCGGATGCATTGGAGCGTGTCTTTGCCGCACGAAAACTCAAAGTGAAGGAAATTTTGATTTATTCCTTCTCTTTGGAACAATTGATTACTTTATAACAGGAGAACAAAATGGGACAGATCATACTTGCCTCGGCATCGCCGAGAAGAAAAGAATTGTTAGAACAGATTGGACTGGAATTTGAAATCTGCCCGGCAAAAGGAGAAGAGGTTATCTCCAAAAGTGTGCCGGAGGAGGTTGTGATGGAACTTTCCGAGCAGAAAGCGACAGAGGTCGCAGCAATGGTAAAAACATATGAGAGCGGACATGGGGAACTCATGACACCGCAGGATATCCTGGTGATCGGGGCAGACACCGTCGTTGCATGTGATGATACCATCCTTGGCAAGCCGAGGGATGAAGCCGATGCAAAGCGGATGCTCACGCTTCTGTCGGGAAGAAAACATGCCGTGTATACAGGCGTTACGTTTGTGTTTTTGGACAAAAATGGACGAGCGGGCGCACATACCTTTTACGAGAAAACAGAAGTTACCATGAAACCATTGTCAGCACTTGAGATCGACCGCTATGTGGCGACCGGAGAGCCGATGGACAAAGCCGGCGCATATGGGATCCAGGGAAAATGTGCGATCTATATCGAGGGGATCGAGGGTGACTACAATAATGTGGTCGGACTTCCTGTTGCACGTATTTATAAGGAACTGCAGACACTTGGAATCGATCCCTATCTATGGTAAACTGCATATACACATAATTACAAAGGAGAACAGCGTATGAGCGGATTTGATGAAGTATGTCTGGAATATTTTCTGGCGCATCAGGAACAGCTTCTGCCGGAGCCGGTGGCAGAGACAATGGAAGAGGCAGAGGAATTTTTAGAGGACTGCATGGCGGTTGTCTGTAAGAATCTGAAAGAGGTAAAAGCCTATTTCGAAGATCAGGGGGCTGATATCGAGGGAATGTCACTTAAGGATTTAGAGGAGGCAAGCGAAGTATTTGCCCTCCCGGATGGCAGATATCTGATCGTGGAAGCTTAAATTTTTATAAATTTCCCGGAATGGGATTGACAAAAGAAAAAATGTTTATTATACTCAAAAAGTTTGCAAAACAGGCAGAATGAGAACGTCCTTTTGCAGCAGAAAAAGACTGTAAAAAAGGCATTTTGACAAGGAGAAAACTACATGAAAAATTATGATGTGATTATTATTGGGGCAGGTCCTTCCGGTATTTTCTGTGCATATGAACTGATCCATGCCAACAAAGACCTGAAGATTTTAATGATTGAAAAAGGACGCCGTATCGAGAACAGACAGTGTCCGAAGAGAAAGACAAAAGTATGTGTAGGCTGTCAGCCATGTTCCATCACGACCGGATTTGCCGGAGCAGGAGCATTCTCCGATGGAAAATTATCTTTATCCCCGGACGTAGGTGGAAATCTTCCGGAGATTTTAGGATATGATGAGACTGTTACATTATTAAAAGAATCCGATGATATTTATTTAAAATTCGGAGCAGATACAAAAGTTTACGGTGTGGATAAAGAAAAAGAAATCCGCGAGATCCGTAGAAAAGCGATCACAGCAAACTTAAAACTCATCGAATGTCCGATCCGTCACCTTGGAACAGAGGAAGGATATAAGATTTATTCCAGATTGCAGGAGCATCTGTTAGAGCAGGGTGTTGAGATGGAGTTCAATACCATGGTCAAAGATATCATCATTGAAGATGGCCAGGTAAAAGGACTTGTGACAGACAAAGATGAGACTTACTATGCAAAAGAGATCGTTTCCGCAGTCGGACGTGAGGGAGCAGACTGGTTCTCACACATCTGTAACGGTCATGGGATCGAGACGCAGGTTGGTACGGTAGATATCGGTGTCCGGGTGGAAGTGCGTGATGAGGTTATGGAATTCTTAAACGATAACCTTTACGAAGCAAAATTAGTTTACCACACACCTACATTTGACGATAAAGTGCGTACATTCTGTACGAATCCATCCGGTGAAGTAGCAACTGAGTACTATGACAATGGACTTGCAGTTGTAAACGGACACGCTTACAAATCCAAAGATTTAAAGACAAACAACACCAACTTTGCGATCCTTGTATCCAAGAACTTTACAAAGCCATTTAAAACACCGATCGAATACGGTAAACAGATCGCACAGCTTTCCAACATGCTCTGCGATGGAAAAATTTTAGTACAGACCTTCGGTGATTTCAGAAGAGGAAGAAGAACGACAGAGGAGCGTCTCTGCAGAAATAACCTGATCCCTACGTTAAAGGATGCAGTACCGGGAGATCTTTCCCTTGTATTCCCACATCGTATTATGGTGGATATCGAGGAGATGATCCTTGCACTTGATAAGGTAACACCGGGTATTGCAAGTGATGAGACTTTATTATATGGTGTTGAAGTAAAATTCTACTCGAACAAGGTTGTTGTAAACAGAGACTTTGAGACAAGCGTAAAAGGTCTTCGTGCCATCGGTGACGGAGCATCTGTAACCCGTGGACTGCAGCAGGCATCCGCAAACGGAATCTCTGTTGCGAGAAGCATTTTAAAAGCTATGGAAGCTTAAATGAACAGCATGAAAAAAAACAGAAAAAAAATGACACTGATATGTCTGCTCTGCTTTTCCTTTCTGCTCACAGGATGCAAGATAGGAAATAAGGAAGTGATCGTCTCAAACACATTGAACAACCGTCAGGTATTCCGCATTGGAAATGTGTCCTGCGGGCTGAAAGAGGCGAAGGTATATCTGGTGAACTACCAGAATATTTACGGAACAGCCTATGGACTCGATCTCTGGCAGCATGATTTTGGAGACAGTTCCCTGGAAAACTATGTGAAAAATATCACAATGCGGGAGCTGGCACAGGTGGTCTGCTTAGACCAGCTTGCAAAGGAAAAAGAGATGGAACTTTCCGAAGAAGAAAAGGAAAAGACCGCTCAGGCGGCAGAGGAGTACTTTGCCTCGCTCACGGAGGAGGAGACTGCCTATATGGGCGTTTCGGAGAGTGACATCAAAGAGTACTATGAGCATTATGCGCTGGCACAGAAAGTGTACCACTCACTCACAAAAGCGGTGAATGAGGAGGTCAGCGATGATGAGGCACGGGTGATGGAGATCATGCAGATTTTTGTTTCGGATGAGAGCCGGGCAAATGAAATCGCATCCAGATTAGCCCAGGGAGAAGATTTTGCAACACTCGCCAATAATTATAATGAGCTTGGCAGCATTCAGGTAAATATTTCAAGGGATGATCTCCCGGCTGCAGTAGAAGAGATCGCATTTCAGATGGAAAATGATGAGGTTTCCGGTAAGATCACAGTGGATGGAGGCTTTTATTTCATTAAATGCCTGAACAAATACAATCAGGAGCTGACAGAGGCGAACAAAGCCAATATTGTAGACAAAAGAGAAAAGGAAGCTTTTGATGATGAATACAATGGATTTGTTTCTTCCCTGAGTTCGAATATCAACGAAGAACTCTGGGAGAATCTGGAACTTGAGACAGGTTCCGGGATGAAGACGGATACGTTTTTTGAAGTTTTTAATACTTATTGTGGTGATATGTGATATCACCACAATTTTTTCGAGGGAAAAAGATATGACGAAGGATATGACAAACGGATCGCCAATGAAGCTGATTCTTGGATTTTCCGTACCACTTTTGTTTGGATTTTTATTTCAGCAGTTTTACAATCTGATGGATACGTTGATCGTAGGACGTTTCCTCGGAGTAGATGACCTTGCAGCGGTAGGTTCCACAGGCTCCGTCAACTTTCTTATCATCGGATTCTGTATGGGAGTGTGCAACGGATTTGCGATTCCTCTGGCACACAAATTCGGCGCAGGAGACTATAAGGGCATGCGTGGCTTTATGATGAACGCCATTTACCTCTCTGCTATTTTTGCAGTGGTCATGACGATCGTGACGGTCATTTTCTGTATGCCGATCCTGGAGCTGATGCGCACACCGGAAAATATCATTGACGGTGCATACCGTTACATTGTGATCATTTTCTGGGGGATTCCGGTCACCTATCTGTACAATCTGGTTTCGGGAATTATCCGTTCCATGGGGGACAGCAGGACACCGGTTGTGTTTCTGGTGATCGCTGCGGTCATTAATATCGGACTGGATCTGTTTTTTATCGTAGTGCTCGGAACTGGAGTGGAAGGTGCAGCATGGGCAACGGTGATCTCACAGCTGATCTCCGGTGTGGGATGCCTTATTTACAGTATCAGACATTTTGAGATACTGCATCCGGAAAAAGAGGAAATGCAGGTAAATAAAACGTACATGATGACATTGTGTGGAATGGGCGTTCCGATGGGACTGCAGTATTCCATCACGGCGATCGGAAGCGTTATCTTACAGAGTGCGGTCAACTCCCTTGGCTCTCATGCGGTTGCCGCAATGACAGCCGGAAGCAAGATCGGAATGTTTTTCTGCTGCCCGTTTGATGCGTTGGGTTCTACGATGGCAACCTATGGCGGTCAGAATGTCGGGGCAAAAAAACTGGACCGTGTCTCAGGAGGTTTAAAGGCGGCGTCCATTCTCGGATGTGCGTATGCGGTGCTGGCATTTGTCATTATGATCTTCTTCCGTGGGGCGCTGGCAGGCTTCTTTGTCGGAGAGGCAGAGCCGGAAGTCGTTTCCAATGCAGGACTGTTTTTGCTGATCAACAGTGCATTCTATATCCCATTGGCATTTGTCAACATCGTGCGCTTCCTGATCCAGGGAATGGGCTACAGCAAATTTGCTATTTTGGCGGGTGTGTTTGAGATGGTTGCAAGAACGTTAGTCGGATTTGCGTTTGTGCCTGTTTTCGGCTACGTGGCAGCGTGCTTTGCAAGCCCGGTGGCATGGATCTTTGCGGATGTATTTTTATTCCCGGCATATTTCCATGTCCTGAAAAAGACGAAGAAGATGTTGTACAAGTAAAAAATAACTGCGAAACTTCCCACCAGAGTAGAGCAAATTGTGAAAAATTGAACAATGTAATTAAAAACGAAAGGATTCAGTATGAGTATTTTAAACGTGGAACACCTGACACACGGATTTGGTGACAGGGCAATTTTTAATGACGTGTCTTTCCGGCTTTTGAAGGGAGAACACATCGGATTAGTCGGCGCCAACGGCGAGGGAAAATCCACATTTATGAATATCGTGACCGGAAAGCTTATGCCGGACGAGGGAAAAGTGGAATGGGCGAAAAACGTCCGTGTCGGTTATCTCGACCAGCACTCCACACTGACCAAAGGCATGACAATCGAGAGTGTGTTAAAATCGGCATTCGCATGGTTGTTTGAACTCGAAGAAAACATGAACCAAATTTGTGACAGGCTTGGTGAGGCAGAACCGGACGAGATGGATGCGATGATGGAGGAACTCGGAGTCATACAGGATACACTCACCATGCATGATTTTTACATCATTGATGCGAAGGTGGAGGAAGTGGCGAGAGCGCTCGGTCTGCTTGATCTCGGACTGTCCCATGATGTCACGGATTTAAGCGGCGGACAGCGTATGAAAGTTCTTCTGGCAAAGCTTTTGCTGGAAAAACCGGACATTCTTCTTTTAGACGAGCCGACGAACTATCTTGACGCAGAGCACATCGCGTGGTTGAAACGTTATCTGCAGGAGTATGAGAATGCGTTTATCTTAATCTCTCACGATATTCCGTTTTTGAATGACGTTGTGAATATTATTTACCATATGGAAAATCAGCGTCTGGACCGGTATGTCGGGGATTACGATAAGTTTCAGGAAGTCTATGAGGTGAAAAAGTCCCAGTTAGAGGCAGCTTACCGCAAACAGCAGCAGGAGATCAGTGAGTTAAAGGATTTTGTCGCCCGGAACAAAGCGCGTGTTGCCACAAGAAATATGGCAATGTCCCGCCAGAAGAAGTTAGACAAAATGGATGTCATTGAGCTTGCTGCCGAGCGTCCGAAGCCGGAATTTAATTTCAAACTCGGAAGAACACCGGGACGCTATATTTTCGAGACGAAAGACCTTGTGATCGGATATGACGAACCGCTGTCAAAACCGTTAAATATCTCCATGGAGCGTGGACATAAAATCGCACTTGTCGGCGCCAATGGAATCGGTAAGACGACACTGTTAAAGAGTATTTTAGGATTGATCCCATCGCTTGGCGGTTCTGTGGAACTCGGCGAGAATTTAGAGATCGGATATTTTGAGCAGGAGATCAAAGGCGAGAACAGGAACACCTGTATCGATGAGATCTGGGAAGAATTCCCGTCTTTCAGCCAGTACGAAGTGCGTTCTGCCCTTGCAAAATGCGGACTTACGACCAAACATATCGAAAGCCTCGTCCGCGTGTTGAGCGGTGGAGAGCAGGCAAAAGTAAGACTTTGCAAATTGATCAATAAATCGACCAATGTTCTGCTCTTAGACGAGCCGACCAACCATCTGGATGTTGACGCAAAGGACGAATTAAAACGCGCTCTGCAGGAATACCGCGGCAGTATCCTTCTGATCTGCCATGAACCGGAATTTTATCAGGATATTGTCAATGAAGTCTGGGATTGCTCGAAGTGGACAACAAAGATTTTGTAGTATAAAAATAAGCATAATGAAAAGGAAAAACATTGACATTTTCATCACAAAGTATTATCTTGATGTCAGTAATAATTCCTATTATTAGATGATAAAAACATATGGAGGCCATTATGAAAGATACCTATATTTCAGAAGCAGTAAAGTATATTGGAGCAGACGACACCACTTTAGATTTATTCGAGAGCCAGTATCAGATCCCGAACGGAGTTTCTTATAATTCCTATGTGATCCTGGATGAAAAAGTAGCGGTTATGGATACCATCGATGAGCGGAAAACAGATGAGTGGTTCGCAAATCTTGAGAATGTGTTAAATGGAAGAACGGTAGATTATCTTGTCATTTCCCATTTAGAGCCGGATCATGCGGCAAATATCAAACGTGCGGCAGACAAATTCCCACAGGCACAGCTTGTACTGAGCGCAAAGGCAAAAGCGATGCTGCCACAGTTTTTTGATATCGCACATTTAGAAGAGCGCTGCCTTGTGGTAAAAGAGGGCGATACATTAGAGCTTGGAACACACAAACTGCATTTTGTGATGGCACCGATGGTACACTGGCCGGAGGTTATGGTGGAATACGAAGAGACGGAAAAAATTCTTTTCTCCGCAGACGGATTCGGAAAATTCGGTGCATTGAGCGCAGAAGAAGAGTGGACAGACGAGGCGAGAAGATACTTTATCAATATCGTTGGAAAATACGGTGTGCAGGTTCAGACACTGCTCAAAAAAGCGGCAGCATTAGACATTCAGACGATTTGTCCATTAC
>OLIU01000535.1_pt1 | contig 17076 bp, 10 predicted proteins | sample 1603321 | NCBI WGS metagenome assembly OLIU01 (sample SAMN03922508, study PRJEB24848) | human gut metagenome | isolation source: stool sample | host: Homo sapiens | place: Germany | collected 2011-11 | reverse complement strand
TTTGGAATCTTTGCATAAAAGATTCTTTATTTGGGGCTAGATTGTGTGCTTCTTGGAGTAAAAGCCATTTTATCACTAAGGCTAGGAGCAAAAACACGATAGAAACAAAAATAAAATTTGTATTGCCTATATGGGTAACAAGTAAGCTTACCATTGATGCACCAACGATACTCCCAAGGCTTGCTCCAGCAGAGATAATGCCAAAGAGCCGCTTACTAGAATCTCTACTAAACACATCAGCAAGCAAACTCCACGCACTAGAAATCACAAAGAGATTAAACACCGATACCCACACATAAAACACGCGACAAAGCCAAATAAAGCCTTGTGTATGTGGAGATACTTGATTCATCGCGATATAAAAGACTAAAAGATTGAGGGCAAAAAAGAGATAGATAGCATTAAGATAATTTTTGCGTTTCATCCTCGTGCTAAGCCACATTGCAAGGAGTGAAGCAAGAAGTGTCGTGATAAAGGTGGCAAGAAAAAGCCATTTAATCTCTTTATCTCCACCCTCTATCCCAAACGCATCACGCAAAGGACGCAAGATAGCATAGCTTGCAAAAAGCAAAAAGATAAAACTCGCCGCATACAAAAAGAGCTTAAACTCTTCTTGTTTGAGATTAAATATTTTATAAAACAACATAGAATCCACTCACTTAAAATTAATTTCACAAGGTAAATTATAAGACCTTACACTTAGTGTTTGTCAAGTCAAAATTTAAAGAATTTTGCAACCCTCAAACATTAATCAAATATGATAATTTGCGAAATAAAGCTAATTCCTAACTACAATTTGCTTTGGTTTTTCTATCTTTATGCAGCATTACACAAAGCTTGTAATGCTCTTGTGCCAAGCATAGAGATTCTTAGATTTTAGAATCTCCCAAACTCGCTAGAGAATCCCCTGCTTTAGCAAGATTGCAAAGGATTTTATTTGCATAACTTAGGGCTAACTTTAAGCTAGCTTATTATAAAATAATATTTTTTTATGTTTTAATATTTTTAGTTTAAAATTTTATTAACTTTGATAAGAATTTTAGAGGAGTTATTTATATGAGAAAATTTCTGATTCTATCTTTGGCTTGCAGCTCAGCATTAGCAGTAAATAATGGAGATACTTGGGCGGGAAGTTTTCAAGAGAGTAATGTAACATTAAATGATGGGGATAGTATTAATGTAACTTTGCAAAGAGACCCAAACTTCCAAGATAATAGAGGAAATAATTTTGGCTATAGCGGTGGAACAAATTTTGAATATTCGACAAATTCAGGCAATTCAACTTTGATATTAAAAAAAGACCCCAACACCAATACAGCTTCAGGCAAACATTTGTCATTCTACCATAATCAAGGGCAAAAAATTCAAGTTAATGAAAGAAGTCACTTAATAATAGATATGGATAGTAGGACAAGTGATGGAGGTTTTATAGTTAATGGTAATATTATAGCTAATGGTGGAACAATTGACATAAAAAATGTAAATGCTATGGATATGCAACATAATGCAAATATCGTGGTGCAAAATGGCGGAATCTTAAATATAAGTGGTGTAAATAGACTCATTATGACCTCCACAAATAATGCTCCGACTTTAAAAAATGATGGTGGAATTATCAACATTGATACAAGTTTATACAACTACAATAAACAAGAGGGCTATACTAGACCCAATAATGGTGGATATATTTTGCAAAATAGTGGAACTACTACCATAACCGGCTCTTTATATAATGCAGGCTTTGATAATGTAGTCTCAAATGGCGCAAGAAAAGATGCTCTTATTGAAATCAAAGGTGGAATTTTTGAGGTTAAGGGAAATTTTGAAAATGGGAATCACGATTCAAGCCGCTATTATGACTATTTTGGACAAGGAACACTAAACGCTTCAGGCGATTCTGAAGTGATTGTCAGAAATGATTTTATCAGTGACGCACAAGGAGAGGATTTAGCAGGGGGGGGGGGGCTTTATCGCTCTTCTGTAAATCTCTCTGATAATGCGATTTTGAGAGTTGGAAATTCTTTCAAAGCTTATCGTAGCGATATTTCATTGACAGATTTATCAAGCATTTACACAAAGGATTTTTTCCTAGATACAACTGCTAATATCAAATTTATCGGCGGTGGTAGCGGATTTGGCTCTATCAATGCTTCTAATTCTGCAACTTTTGATGGCGGTGTGGAGTTTAAGCTCGCTAATTCTTTGATACAAACCGATAATAAAACCTATCTAATTTTGGACACGCCTAGCCTAAATGGGACAAGCTTACAAGAGGGCAAAGTCGAGGTGATTGGCTCTAGCGGAGGAACGATTAATAATGCCGAGATTGTAAAAGTGGGCGATAAATATTATTTAAGTTTTAATGGTGCGATACCCCCTATAGACCCCGATATAGGTGGAGGCGATGGCAGTGGTGGCTCAGGTGGAGATTCTGGAAATGGAGGTAGCGATGGCGGAAATACCGGAGGTGGTGGAGAAACCGGCGGTGATTCTGGCGATTCTGGAAATGGAGGAAATCAAGGCGGAGATGGACAAGGTGGCAATGAAGGTGGAGAAACTGGGAATGGCGGCGATTCTGAAGGCGATTCTAATGGTGATAACTCTGATGGAAATCAAGGCGGTAATAATAACGGCGATTCTGGAAATGGAGGAAATCAAGGAAGTGGCGATTTGGGCGGCGGAAGTGAGAGTGGAGGGGACAACCCACAAAAGCCTAATCGCCCAACTTCTAATAATCCTGTTTATAATGCTATTTATGAAGCTTTGGTAGGAAAAGGCGGAATCATCGATGATGAGGCGACTTTGCACAAAGCAACACAAACAATAGAAAAGCAACTTGACCACATCAAAGAAGGTCCTAAATCCTATCAAGGCTCGGTAATGCACCACAATATGCTAGGGCGAATCGCCCATACGACAAGGACTCAATACGCACTTAATTCGCAACAAAAATACGCAAGCATTGCTGGGGATTATGTGAGAATGCCTTATTTTGAAAAAGAAGAAACTAAAAACAATGTGTATGTGAATGTGTTAGCTGGGTATTCCCATTATAAAGATAGCGATACTTCAGATTATGGAATCAATTTTGGTTATGACAAAGAGATAAAAGATAGCTTTTTTGGTGGAATCTACGGCTCTGTGAGCAAACGCAATATGAAAGCTGAGAATATGGACCTCGATGGGTATAATTATAATATCGGTTTGTATGGGAGGAGCCATTTAACCAAAGCAGTGGAACTTGATATGCTTGGATACTATACAAATTCCCAAAGTGAATACACAAGGACTTTTGCAGGAATTGGAAATAATACAGCCTCTTATGATACGCACAATATTGGCTTTCAAGCAAGACTTGGATACCGAGTGAAGTTTGAAAATGGGCATAGCTTAAAGCCTTATATTGGATTTTTTGGAAGTTATTATCATATGCCACAATACAGAGAAAATGGGAATGTCCTGCCCATAACAAGAAGCGAAAATGACTTTATGAATCTCTATGGTGCTGTGGGTGTGGAATACCGCAAAATCAATGAGAATGGCGGTTCTTTTTTTGTGGCAATAGAGGGGGTTCAAGGGAAGCCGGTTTTTGGCGATAAAGATTATGAAGTGAGAATGGGAGTCTCTAGAATCAAATATGAAAATGAAGAGGAGTTTTTTGGGTCAGTTTTTGCAGGGGCTAATTTGCCTATTAGCAAAAATTGGGATTTGAGTGCGACTGTTATGGCACAAGCTTATGATAATGGACTTACTTCTGTGAGCGGTAGTGTCGGGCTTAGGTATGCTTTCTAAATTAGGGATTGATTTCTAAGAGAACTAGCATTTTAGGCTTTGTAGATTCTTCTTATAGGAAGTTTATGGATTTCAAAAAAGGCAAAAAGAGTAGAATCAAAGCAGAAAGGGCAGAATCAAGGCTGTGGTAATTGTATTTGGCTTGAATCTACTTTGAAATATTTGCCTTTGTATATCTATCTAAGCGTTTATTTGGGGCAGTTAGTTTTATCGGGCAATTCGCTTTTGTGTATATCTTCAACACCACAAGCCTCATAATACCCTTGCGACCAAGCACATAGAGATTCTATCACAGGCTTTAGAGCCTCTCCTAATCTTGTGAGTGAATACTCCGTCTTTGGCGGCACGACAGGATAGAGTGTGCGGGTGATGATACCATCAGATTCTAGCTCTTTTAGCTGTTGAGAAAGCATTTTAGGCGTGGCGTTTGGCAGGGCTTTAGCAATTTGGTTGTATCGCAATGCCCCTTGCATCAAATGATAAATAATCATTATTTTATACTTGCCTCCAATCATCGCAATCCCAGCTTCCATCGTGCAATGATAAGATTCTAACTTTTGTCTTTTTTCTGCTGTGATGTCTAAGTGAATTTCTGAATCTTTTTTGCGTTTTGCCATAATATACTCCAACATTGAAACTATGTAATTAAACTATGTAAAAGTATAGTATATTACATAAATGATATTATATTACAAAAAAGTGCATTATTGACACAAAAATATTAAAAAGATTATAATTTCATCACAAATTTCAAGTTCAAGGAAACACAATGCAAACCATCACTTTAAATAATGGTGTAGAAATGCCAATCTTAGGCTATGGCGTTTTTCAAATCGACCCAAAAGAAACACAAAAATGCGTAGAAGATGCTCTAGAAGTGGGGTATCGCCTCATCGATACTGCCGCAGCATATAGAAATGAAGAAGCCGTAGGTGCAGCAATCAAATCAAGTGGGATAAAACGCGAAGAGCTTTTTATCACTACAAAACTTTGGATTGATGATGTGAGCGAGGCACAAGCAATAAAAGCCTTTGAATCTTCAATGCAAAAATTAGGACTAGAGTATCTTGACCTCTATCTTATCCACCAACCCTATAACGACCTCTATGGGGCATGGCGAAGCTTAAGCAAACTCTATAAAGAAGGCAAAATCAAAGCCATTGGGGTAAGTAATTTTTATAGCGATAGAATCACGGATTTTTGCCTTCATAATGAGATTATCCCTGCACTTAATCAAATAGAATGCCACCCGTTTTTTCAAAAGCAAGAGGAACAAAAAATCCTAAAAGAATATGGCATTGCTATGCAATCGTGGGCATCCTTTGCTGAAGGGAAAAATGATATTTTTACAAACTCTACTTTGCAAAATATCGGAGCAAAATATGGCAAAAGCGTGGCACAAGTGATTTTACGCTGGCTTATCCAAAGAGAAATCGCAGTGATTCCAAAGACTTTACGCAAAGAGCGTATGAGAGAGAATTTTAATGTTTTTGACTTTGAGCTAGATTCTAGCGATATGGAAATGATTGCAAAACTCGATGAAAATAAAACCTACTTTATAAACCACAGAGATGTGGAAAGTGTGAAAATGCTTGCTAATTATATGAAACAATAAGGAAAAACTATGCAAACAATACTTTTATTAAATGGCGGCAAAGCCTTTGGTGAATCTAGCGGTAAGCTTAATGAGGCACTGCATAATGTAGCAAAAGAGACTTTAGAATCTCTAGGGCTAAAGGTGCTTGAAACTCACATTGACAAAGGCTATGAGATAGAATCAGAACTCCAAAAGCTCCTAGATTCTGATGTATGGATATGGCAGTTTCCGGGCTGGTGGATGGGTGAGCCATGGATTGTGAAAAAATACATAGATGAAGTGCTGTATGCTGGACATACCAAGCTCTATGCCAATGATGGCAGAAGTAGGCAAGATCCAAGTAAAAAATATGGTAGTGGGGGACTAGCACAGGGCAAAAAATATCTCTTTAGCACAACTTGGAATGCACCCCTAGAAGCATTTACAGAATCTGGGCAGTTTTTTGAATCTCAAGGCATTGATGGATTGCTTTTCCATTTGCATAAGGCACACGAATTTATAGGGCTTAAAGCCCTGCCTAGCTTTATGTGTAATGATGTGCATAAAAACCCAGATTTTGAAAAATATAAGGCTGAGTATAAAGCACATTTGCAAAAAGTGTTTGCCCTATAACTAAGCCCATTGTGCATTTATCTTATTAATGCGTCCTTTTAAATGGTATTGTAGATTATTTTGTATTATAATTTCATCTTAAAATAAACGCACAGGAAGCAAAATGGCAAAACTCAAAAAAGATGAAATCAAAGTCTTAGGCTTAAGCTCACTTGGTGGGATGCTGGAGTTTTATGACTTCATTATTTTTGTATTTTTTACGCAAGTGATTTCTAGCCTCTTTTTCCCAAGCACACTTAGCCCCTTTTGGGCAAGCATAAATACCTATGGAGCATTTGCGGCGGGCTACTTTGCAAGACCCTTAGGTGGGATCATTATGGCACATTTTGGGGATAAAAGCGGACGCAAAAAGATGTTTATGCTCTCTATTTTGCTTATGGTGATTCCGACCTTTGCACTAGGGCTTATGCCAACCTTTGAAAGTATCGGCTATGCTGCACCTATCGCCCTTTTGGTAATTCGAATCTTGCAAGGCATTGCTATTGGTGGAGAGCTACCAGGAGCGTGGGTGTTTGTCTATGAACATAGCAATCAGCAATCACTGGGCTTTCATCTTGGAATCTTTACAAGTGCCGTAGTTTCTGGAATCTTGCTTGGTAGCATTGTTACTTTGGCGATTAATGCGAGTTTTACTCAAGAAGAGATTTGGGAATACGCATGGCGGATACCCTTTATCCTTGGGGGGATTTTTGGGATTATCTCACTCTTTTTGCGAAAATTTTTGAATGAAACGCCGGCATTTCAAGAGATTCTAGCCCTCAAGCAAACACAGAATCTCCCTATCAAAGAAGTGTTTAGAACTTCACAATTTAGCGTGATAAAATCCTTTTTTAGCACTTGGATTTTGACAGGCTGCGTGGTTATCACCGTGCTTTTGACCCCAAATCTCTTAAGCGAAGTGTTTAACCTCAATCCTATTTCAAAAGTCATCTATCAAATTATCGCGATATTTTTTCTTGCTTCTGGCAATGTCTTTGCAGGGATTATTAGCGATAAGCTTGGAGTGGCAAGGGCAAGTTTGTTCTTTGGCATTGCTTTGGCGGTATTTGCCTTAGGCTTTTATTGCAGTGTAAATTATGGGAATATACCTCTTGATGTGCTATTGCTTTTATACTATCTTATGGCATTTAGTGCGGGGCTTATGGTTTTTACGCCCATTGTGATGACGCAAAGCTTCCCAGCAACTATCCGATATAGCGGGATTTCCTTTGCATATAATATTTCTTATGCCCTCTTTGGTGGACTAACGCCTATATTTTTTGCGTGGGCAAAGGAAAGTGGACAGATTCTAGCACTTGGCTGGTATATGGTGCTTTTGGGAATCTTAACAGTAATCATTGGCAAAATGCACAAAAAACAAATATCATAAAGTTGTTATTTTGGCATTATGCAAAGTTATTGATATACTATATCTTTTTAACTTTCCAAAAGTATAGCATATTACAAATTTTATAGTATATTACAAAAAAGTGCGTATTTACTTTATTGATAGAATTTACTACCATTGTGCTTTATATTGATACAAAGGATTTAGAATGCACAAGCACACAATGCAGATTCTGCATAGTTTTACATTATTTGTTGGCATACAGATTCTAAGTTTCCACGCATTTGCAAAGGAGGCAGTAATGAGCGAATCTACAAAGCAAGGCATAATGGTGCATAACCCAAAAGGCGCAATTGGTAATAATTTCAAAGAATCTGGGGCTAGCACGGCGATTGTGATTGATAATAAGATTGTTAAGATTTCAGGGCAAGGCGGCTGGGATAGGGATTTTAATTTCCCACATAAAGAGCTAAAAGATGAGATTAATCAAGCCTTTGAGAATGTCGGCTTTGTCTTAGAATCTGCTGGGAGTAGCTGGAGTGAAGTATATAGCGTAACGATATATCTCACAGGCAAGATAACAGATGAGATAAATGAGCTTATGGCTTCTCAATTTAAAAAGCGTTGTCAAATACCGCCACTATGGACTATGGTGCAAGTCGCTGGACTTGGATTACCACAAATGCGTGTAGAAGTCGTGGTAGAGGCGTATAAAGGGGCTAGAAAATGAACACCTTAAGACTACTCTACCCGCAATGGCAGGGCGGTGATATAGCAAGCTTAGTGCCGGAGCTAAGTAAAAAGGATTCTAGCTTGGGCTATTATTTGGGTGCGGAGCTTTTGGAGTTTTTAGCCCCTAAAAACATAGCTAGCAAAACCGCCAAAGTGCCTATCTCGCTTGAATATAACAGAGAATCTAAAAATGGCATTTTAAACTATGATGAGATTGTTGCACAAAGCAAGGCGGCACTAGAGATTTTAAACACACATAAGCCTGATAAGATCCTAACGCTTGGGGGCGAATGCTCTGTCTCTGTCGTGCCTTTTAGCTATCTTGCACACAAATATAGCGGCGATGTGGCTATCGTGTGGATAGATGCGCACAAGGATTTGAATCTACAAGGCGATAGTTATGAGGGCTACCACGCTATGGCATTAGCGGCTTGTTTTGGGCTAATTGACACAGATGGCATAGCTAGAATTTTACCCGCTCATTTTAGCCCTAAAGATTCTATCCTTGTGGGTGTGCGAGACTTTGAGGGCAAAAAAGAGCGATGTGAGGAAATAGGGGTAAAATACTTAAGCCCAGAGGAATCAAGAGATTCTACAAAGCTCTTAGAATGGCTTAAAAGCAGAGGCAAATCTAAGGTGGTGGTGCATTTTGACTTAGATGTGCTAGATCCTAGTGAGCTTATAATGGCGGTTGGCGTAGTAGAAAACGGGCTAAAGATAGCCGAGGTAGTAAATCTCATCAATGCCATAAACACAAACTATGATTTAGTAGGACTAAGCATAGCCGAGCATATGCCAAGGGTGGCGATAAAGCTAAGAAATATGATGAGGGAGCTGCCGTTATTTGAATAATGCAATGAATCTCTCTATCTTATTACAAGGTTTTGCGCTCTCTTTTTCGCTCTTTGCAGCCATTGGGGCACAGAATGTCTTTGTGCTAAAACAAGGCATTATGAAAAACCATATCCTTGCTGTTTGTCTTGTGTGCATAGCGTGTGATGTAGTGCTTATCGCACTTGGCGTATTTGGTGTAGCAGGGATTTTTAGTCAAAACCCCTATCTTACTATCACTCTTGGTGCTTTGGGGACTTTATTTGTGCTAAGCTATGGACTTTTGGCGCTTAAATCCGCTTTTAAAACAAAAGCATTAAAAAGCCTTAACCCAGATTCTCGCACAACCTCGCTAAGCAGTATTATTTTACAAACCCTTGCTATCACGCTATTAAATCCCCATGTGTATATCGATACTATAGTTGTGATAGGGGCGTATTCACTGACTTTGGATTCTATACAAAAAATCACATTTTATGTTGGGGCAATGAGTGCATCATTAATGTGGTTTGCAAGTCTTGGATTTTTTTCCCACAAAGCAAGGCTATGGTTTCAAACACCCAAAACTTGGGCAATTGTAGATTTTATCACCGCTCTTATTATGTTTGGCATAACCTATGGACTTTGGAGATTTACATTAGCCCAACTCTCATTGATTTGAAATCCTATTGAATGCCATAAATTCATTTTTGCTTCTATTTAATCACTAAGGCTGCTTAAATACACAAACTCTAGCTACAAAATCATACGATAAAGACAAATAGCCCTAGAATTTTACCCTTTTCTTGCGTTTGACATATTCTTGATTAAGAGGATTTATATCATCTTTTTGCTTGGCTATCATTTCTTTGTAATACGCCACTTTATAATCAAGCTTTTCTAGCACTACTTGAAGCTTTTCTATATCATCAAGCGTTTTTTGTCTCTGTCTTTGGATAATCTCTAGCCGCTCTTGTGCGCTGCTCTCACCCTTAGTACATAGTGTAATGTAATGCTTGATATCCTCTATACTCATACCAATTTGACGATAGCAGTCTATCCAAAACACCCACTGCACATCTTTTTCGCTAAAATACCGCACGCCATTGCTATCCTTTTGCACAAAAGGAAAAAGCCCCTTATCCGCCCAAAATCTAAGCGTCCTAGAGGCTACGCCCGTCTTTCTTTCTACTTCGATGATTGTGTATGCCATACGCTCTCCTTAGTGTTTAAATGCAGTAATTGCTATAAATGCCCACCTAAGCATTTCAGCCCAACAAATACTTTTTATACTCCTCAAATGGCAGGGCATTAAAATCCTCCGCATAAATGCAAAATAGCGGTTTTATACGCATAGCTCTTCGCTCAAAACCATAATATATAGGCTTTAATAACTCCTCTATACTTGCATTGCTGCCCTCATAGTCTTTCTTGCTACCGCCCATTGTAGCAACCACGCCAAAGCTCTTATCTGCAAAGATGGGCTCTCTATAAATAGGCGTTAGAACCTCGTCCTGCCAATGCTTTAGCAAGGCTGGGACGCTATACCAAAAAAGCGGGAATTGCCATATAATGCTTTGTGCCTCTCTAACAAGATTTATTTGATCCTTTGTATCGATGTGATAGTCTGGATACAAGAGGCTAAGATTTTGCACACATACAGAATCTAGCGTATTTGCCTCCTCTATCAATGCCTTATTTACCACAAAATCTTTAAAATAACTATGTGCGAAAAGTAGTAATGTTTGCATTGTCACTCCCCAAATAGTGTAATTTATGTGTAGCTTAGCTTTCTATTTTGCCCTGCTTTTCTAGCCATTTTATGCCAACTTATGCTTGCTTGCTCCATATCAACCTGCTTGATTGCTAATTTGGCATTATTGCTAGCCCTATTTGCCAACTCTTTTTGCCGCATCGCCGCTGTATCGCTCACCGACAATCTTTATAGAATCTAGCCTAGCATTGATAGAATCTAGCTCTTTTTGACTAAGGCTTACACTTAGTGCGCCTAAATTCTCATCTAGTCTCTCAAAGCTAGTAGTGCCAAAGATAGGCACGATATAGGGCTTTTGGGCGAGATTCCATGCTAGGGCGATTTGAGCCTTTGTAGCGTTTTTAGCTTGTGCTATGCCCTCTAGCTCATCTATTAGAGCTAGATTGGCTTTTATATTTTCTTGACTAAACCGCGATACCGTGCTTCTAAAATCATCATTCTTAAAGCTAGAATTAGCACCAATCTTGCCAGTCAAAAAGCCCTTGCCTAGAGGGCTAAATGCCACAAAGCCAATGCCTCGCTCCTCTAAAACATCAAAAAGCTCCTTTTCTGGCTCACGCCACCACATCGAGTATTCGCTCTGAATTGCAGTGAGTGGAAAGATGCTATGGGCTTGCTTTATAGTCTCTATACCCGCTTCACTAAGCCCCCAAGCCTTGATTTTACCTTGTTTGTGAAATTCTGCCATAAGATTTGCTACCTCCTCAATGGGCGTGTTTGTATCAACTCTATGCTGATAATACAAATCTATACATTCAATGTTAAGTCGCTTCAAACTCCCCTCTATGCTCTTTTTAATCACATCAAGGGAGCTATTTACGATTTGCCTTTTATCCTCTATTGACATAGTAATGCCAAATTTCGTAGCCACCACGATTTTATCCCTAAAGCCCTTAATCGCACTGCCTACAAGCTCCTCATTTGTGTAGGGTCCATACACTTCGGCAGTATCAAAAAAGTTAATACCCCTATCATAAGCTTTTGCGATAAGCTCACGCATCTCTTTAACATCTTTTGGCTTACCATAGCCATAGCTCATACCCATACAGCCAAGCCCCAAGGCACTTACTTCTAAATCACCTAATTTTCGCTTTTGCATTCTTTGTCCTTAATATAGAATAAAATGACATTATAAAACCTAACACCTAGTGTCTGTCAAGAGGAAATAATGCAAAGAAATTAATATTTATCCAACACTATCAAGCACTATCAAGAAGGACTATTATGTACAAATGTATAGTAGAGGGGTGAGAATATAAAAAAAGGCTTTGCTTGAAGTCTCGATAAGTATTACCACTTTCATTAAGCAAAGATAAGACATAATACATCTTGTGTAATCCAACCACATTAGGCCATAATTGTAGCTCACTTCACAAGAAAAGGAATTTTATGAGACTCATAAAAAGTTAATTAAAGGCTGATTTGCCCCCCCCCCCCATACTATAACAGAATTAGGATTGTTTGACATTTTATCTCCTTTAATAAGGTATTTAAATTTACAAACAAAGAAAAACATTTTTAAAAGAAATTTTAAAAGAGATTCTTTGATTTATAAATTCATAAAAGATATTATACTACTAAATTGAGATAAAGTTGATAAAATAAAAATAAAATAATTGCAATAAAGAGATAGGGTAGTTTTATAAAATATTTAATCTCAATATAAAACAAGAATAAGCAATTAGAAAGATTAGAGTAAATATAAATATTAAGAGCAATTTTGAAAGATATACCCATTGTTCTTTTTACACTCTCATCTCCGCACCGTCCTACTTTACCACATCTGAAAGTTGCAGTATCATCAGCGAAGAAGAGCTTAACTTCTAGGTTCGGAATGGAGCTAGGTGGAACCTCTTCTCTATTAGCACGAAGATGACAATGTAAAAAACCTATAATCTGTTTCCTATATTCATTTAAAAGATAAAATAAACATTTAAATCCTATTCTTCTAAATCTCTATAAGAAATAACTATCACTTTGTTTCACTAAGATTAACTTTAGAGTGCATTTACACTCATTAAGGCAGTGGCTTTAAAGTCTTTATATTAAGCCAAACGGTCTATTAGTAGTAGTCAGCTAAACATATTACTATGCTTACACCCCTACCCTATCAAGCAGGTAGTCTTCCTGCGACCTTCAGGGAAAGTTCATCTTGGAGTTGGCTTCACGCTTAGATGCTTTCAGCGTTTATCACATCCATACGTAGCTACGCTGCGATGCCCATAGCAGGACAACAGCTACACCAGTGGTATGTCCATCCCGGTCCTCTCGTACTAGGGACAGATCTCCTCAACTTTCCTACGCCCACGGCAGATAGGGACCGAACTGTCTCACGACGTTCTGAACCCAGCTCGCGTACCGCTTTAAATGGCGAACAGCCATACCCTTGGGACCTGCTCCAGCCCCAGGATGCGATGAGCCGACATCGAGGTGCCAAACCTCCCCGTCGATGTGAGCTCTTGGGGGAGATCAGCCTGTTATCCCCGGGGTACCTTTTATCCTTTGAGCGATGACCCTTCCACACAGAATCACCGGATCACTATGACCGACTTTCGTCTCTGCTTGACTTGTTTGTCTTACAGTCAGGCTGGCTTATGCCATTACACTCTACAAATGATTTCCAACCATTTTGAGCCAACCTTTGCAAGCCTCCGTTACTTTTTAGGAGGCGACCGCCCCAGTCAAACTACCCACCAGGCATTGTCCTACTTGAGGATAACTCAAGCTAGTTAGCAGACAGAAACATTAAGGGTGGTATCTCAACGGTGGCTCCATCTCTACCAGAGTAAAGATTTCATAGCCTCCCACCTATGCTGCGCATAATGCTCCCATCGGCAGTGCCAAGCTGTAGTAAAGGTCCACGGGGTCTTTCCGTCTTGCCGCGGGTAGGAGGAATTTTCACCTCCACTACAATTTCACTGAATCACTCTTTGAGACAGCTCCCATCTCGTTACGCCATTCATGCAGGTCGGTATTTAACCGACAAGGAATTTCGCTACCTTAGGACCGTTATAGTTACGGCCGCCGTTTACTCGGGCTTCAATTCAAAGCTTCACATTGCTGCTGACTAATCCTCTTAACCTTCGAGCACCGGGCAGGCGTCACACCTTATACTTCCTCTTACGAGTTGGCAAAGTGCTGTGTTTTTGGTAAACAGTCGGGAGGGACTCTTTGCTGAGACCTAATTGCTTAGGCACACCTTATCGCGAACTTACGGTGTTAGTTTGCAGAGTTCCTTAAAGAGAGTTCTTTCACGCGCCTTAGAATACTCATCTCATCTACCTGTGTCGGTTTGCGGTACGGGCAACATTAGCTAAACTTAGAAGCTTTTCTTGGCACGACGATCTTAACAATTCCCCTATCCATCCGAAGACTTCAAAGGGCCTGTTGGGTTTGGGATACGGGAGCGGATTTGCCAATCTCCTAACTTGCACCCTTCGGCTAGCATTTCTATCGGCTAACTTGTCTTGACCCTATGCGTCCCTCCATCGCACACTAATGTTGGTATTGGAATATTAACCAATTTTCCATCGACTACCCCTTTCGGACTTGTCTTAGGACCCGACTAACCCTACGATGACGAGCATAGCGTAGGAAACCTTAGATTTACGGCGAAGTGGATTCTCACCACTTTTATCGCTACTCATTCCTGCATGCTCACTTCACACCGCTCCACCACTCCTTACCGGTATGGCTTCAACGCTGATGTGAACGCTCTTCTACCACTGTGCATCAGCACAATCTACAACTTCGGTGTCTATCTTAGCCCCGTTATATTTTCAGCGCAAAATCACTAGACCAGTGAGCTGTTACGCTATCTTTAAAGGATGGCTGCTTCTAAGCCAACCTCCTGGTTGTCTAAGTAACTTCACATCTTTTTCCACTTAGAATAGAACTTTGGGACCTTAGTTGGTAGTCTGGGTTGTTCCCCTTTAGACGATTGATTTTATCACCCACCGCCTGACTCCCAAGATACGGTAATAGGTATTCGTAGTTTGACAGGGGTTGGTACCGCGGTGAGCAGCCCTAGCCCAATCAGAGCTCTACCCCCTATTACTATCACTTGAGGCTATACCTAAATATATTTCGAAGAGAACCAGCTATCACTGAGTTTGATTGGCCTTTCACCCCTATCCACAGCTCATCCCAACCCGTTTCAATGGGTACGAGTTCAGTCCTCCGGTGGGTGTTACCCCACTTTCAACTTGGCCATGGATAGATCACTCAGCTTCGGGTCTGCAGCATCTGACTTAATCGCCCTTTCAGACTCGCTTTCGCTACGGCTTCACATTAGTTTAACCTTGCCAGATACCACAACTCGCAGGATCATTATGCAAAAGGCAGTCCATCACCCTGATAAATCATAGGGCTCTGAATGATTGTAGGCAAATGGTTTCAGGTTCTATTTCACTCCGCTCACTGCGGTTCTTTTCACCTTTCCCTCACGGTACTGGTTCGCTATCGGTGTAGTAGTAGTATTTAGGGTTGGAGGGTGGTCCCCCCAGCTTCAGCCCGGATTTCACGTGTCCTGACCTACTCTGGATCCTGCTACCTAGCAATACTCTTTCATATACGGGACTATCACCCTCTATGGCTATCCTTTCCAGAATGTTCTATTAAAGTATTGCAGTGGATGTTGCAGTCCTCAACCCCAGATGCAAGCATCTGGTTTGCCCTGTTCCCCTTTCGCTCGCCGCTACTAAGAGAATCTCGTTTGATTTCTTTTCCTCTAGTTACTGAGATGTTTCACTTCACTAGGTTCGCTCCATTTAAGGTAATATGTATTGCTACATATTGGGTTGCCCCATTCGGAAATCTAGGGATCAAAGCTTCTTGACAGCTCCCCCTAGCTTATCGCAGTCTAGTACGTCCTTCATCGCCTCTACTACCCAAGGCATCCACCATTTGCCCTTCACAAGCTTAACTGACTTTATATTCTAACGCCACTGCCTTAATGAATGTAATATACAATTACAAACTTTAAGGCAAATCTTTAGTTATTGTTTGCGTGATTGTAGTTATTTACTTATTATAGGCTTGAACAATGAGTTGTTAAATAACATAGACTTTTTAAAGTCTAATGTGAATTTTAAAACCAAATAAAACTCACATTAGACTTTCATATTGGTGGAGAATAGCGGGATCGAACCGCTGACCTCCTGCGTGCAAAGCAGGCGCTCTCCCAGCTGAGCTAATTCCCCAACAATGGTGGGCTTAGGAGGACTTGAACCTCCGACCTCACCCTTATCAGGGGTGCGCTCTAACCACCTGAGCTATAAGCCCCTCTTTTTAACAAAGATTTTTGCACTTAAAGCTAGAAATAATCTCTGAAAACTAAGCAGGAAAGAATTACATTCAACTAAATAAATGAATATTTAGTTATTTCTCTTGAAAGGAGGTGATCCAACCGCAGGTTCACCTACGGTTACCTTGTTACGACTTCACCCCAGTCGCTGCATCCGCCGTGGGCGGTAACTAGTTTAGTATTCCGACTTAAGGCGAATACAACTCCCATGGTGTGACGGGCGGTGAGTACAAGACCCGGGAACGTATTCACCGCAACATGGCTGATTTGCGATTACTAGCGATTCCAGCTTCATGTAGTCGAGTTGCAGACTACAATCCGAACTGAGAGATGTTTTAGAGATTGGCTCCACTTCGCAGTATTGCTTCTCTTTGTACACCCCATTGTAGCACGTGTGTAGCCCTAGGCGTAAGGGCCATGATGACTTGACGTCATCCTCACCTTCCTCCTCCTTACGAAGGCAGTCTCCTTAGAGTGCTCAGCCGAACTGCTAGCAACTAAGGACGAGGGTTGCGCTCGTTGCGGGACTTAACCCAACATCTCACGACACGAGCTGACGACAGCCGTGCAGCACCTGTTTTCAAGCTCTGGCAAGCCAGCACTCCGCTATCTCTAGCAGATTCTATCAATGTCAAGCCTAGGTAAGGTTCTTCGCGTATCTTCGAATTAAACCACATGCTCCACCGCTTGTGCGGGTCCCCGTCTATTCCTTTGAGTTTTAATCTTGCGACCGTACTCCCCAGGCGGAATGCTTAATGCGTTAGCTGCATTACTGCAAGGACAAGCCTCACAACAACTAGCATTCATCGTTTAGGGCGTGGACTACCAGGGTATCTAATCCTGTTTGCTCCCCACGCTTTCGCGCATCAGCGTCAGTAATGTTCCAGCAGGTCGCCTTCGCAATGAGTATTCCTCTTGATCTCTACGGATTTTACCCCTACACCAAGAATTCCACCTACCTCTCCCATACTCTAGAGTAGTAGTTTCAAATGCAGTTCTATGGTTAAGCCATAGGATTTCACATCTGACTTACTACCCCGCCTACGCGCTCTTTACGCCCAGTGATTCCGAGTAACGCTTGCACCCTCCGTATTACCGCGGCTGCTGGCACGGAGTTAGCCGGTGCT
>OLIU01000498.1_pt1 | contig 17630 bp, 15 predicted proteins | sample 1603321 | NCBI WGS metagenome assembly OLIU01 (sample SAMN03922508, study PRJEB24848) | human gut metagenome | isolation source: stool sample | host: Homo sapiens | place: Germany | collected 2011-11 | reverse complement strand
CGCCCGGGAGGCCAAGTGGGCCGGGGCGTTCCGCCGTGCCGAAGAGTACTGCGCCGCCCACGGCAATCTGCTGGTGCCGGTGAACTATAAGACCGAAGACGGCTTCTGCCTCGGCGATTGGGTCCGCCGGATGCGCGAAAACTACGCCTGTGCCGAGAAAAAGCTGACGGCGGAGCGCATCGCAAAGCTCGAAGCGCTGGGCATGGTCTGGACCGTGCCGCAGGAGGGCTGAGATATTGCATTTTAGGGCGGAGTGTGGTATACTTCACCTCGTCTGAATAGAAAACAGCAGGTGCCTGCCGCCGGGGCTTCGTCCCCGGCCGGGAGGGTAAAAGGGAAGCGGGTGCGAGTCCCGCGCGATCTCGTCACTGTGATAAGGGAGTCCGCTGCCTTGGCGCTCAGCGCCGGTCACTGGAGGCTTTGCCTCTGGGAAGGCGGCAGCGGGCGGTGAGCTTTCAGTCAGGAAACCTGCCCGCTGTTGGTACAGGAGCGTCCGGCTCCGGATCACGAGGAATTGGTCGTACCAAAAAGCCCGAAAGTTCAAAGGGTCTTTTTGCTGTGCCTTCCGCGCGGTGAAAAGGCTCTTTTTTCGTTTGAGCTGGCCCCCGTTTCGTACCCTTTCTATCGGAAACGTACATTCCACACAACAGAAAGGACTCAAACAATGCGTAAGGCAACCAACAAGAACTGGCAGCGCGTCACCGCCGCTGCCGCCGCACTGGCCCTGTGTGCCGGTGTGCTCACCGGCTGCGGTGCATCTTCTTCTACTGCTGCCAGCAGCGCCGCAGCAAGCTCTGCCGCCGCCAGCGAGGTGAGCAGCGAGGAGGCTGATGAAATGGCAGCAAAGAATGTGGCAGACCTCATCGACGCCATCTATGTGCAGGAGCGCAACGAGAACACCGACGCCCAGTGCGAGGCCGCCAAGGCCGCATGGGACGCCCTGACCGACGCCCAGAAGGAGCTGGTCGAGGGCGAAGAGGCTGACCCCGATTACTTTGGCCGCGATACCGGCGATGCCTCTAAGGACGACGCCCGCAATGAGGACAACATCGGCGACAACGAGATCCTGGTCGTCAGCTTCGGCACCTCGTTCAACGACAGCCGCGCAGCGGACATCAAGGGCATCGAGGACGCCATCCAGGCCGCATATCCCGACTGGTCTGTCCGCCGCGCCTTCACCGCACAGATCATCATCAACCATGTTCAGGCCCGTGACGGCGAGAAGATCGACAACATGGAGCAGGCTCTGGAGCGCGCTGTTGCCAACGGCGTGAAGAATCTGGTCGTCCAGCCCACCCATCTGATGCATGGCGCTGAGTACGACGAGATGATGGAGATGGTGGACAGCTACCGCGATAAGTTCGAGTCCGTCGCCATCGCCGAGCCTCTGCTGGGCGAGGTGGGCAGCGATGCCACCGTCATCAACGCCGACAAGGAGGCTGTCGCCAAGGCCATCACCGCCGAGGCCGTCAAGACCGCCGGTTTCGACAGTCTGGACACCGCTGCTGAGGACGGCACCGCCTTCGTCTTCATGGGCCACGGCACCTCTCACACCGCAAAGGTGAGCTACACCCAGATGCAGTCTCAGATGAACGCTCTGGGCTACAAGAATGTCTTCATCGGCACCGTCGAGGGCGAGCCTGAGGAGACTGCCTGCGAGAACGTCATCGAGGCTGTCAAGGCCGCCGGCTACACCAAGGTCGTCCTGCGTCCCCTGATGGTCGTTGCAGGCGACCACGCCAACAACGATATGGCTGGCGACGACGAGGATTCCTGGAAGAGCCAGTTCGAGGCCTCCGGCGAATTCGATTCTGTGGATTGCCAGATCGCCGGTCTGGGCGAGGTCGCTGACATCCAGCAGCTCTACGTCGCACACACCAAGGCCGCTGTCGATTCCCTGAACGGCTGAGCATAAGTTTATGATTGCCCGGAAAGGAGTGCCTTTTCGGGCAATTTCTTTTTCGGCCTGCTTTGAATTCGGGCCATTGCGTGTTATAATCTTTTCTGTAAAATAGATACTTCGAGGTATATCATCATGAAACTGAACCATAAATTTGCTCTTCTGCTGGCCGGCGCTGTGCTGGCTGGTTCTCTCACCGGCTGCGGCGCATCCGGCACCCCGGCCAGCTTTGCCGCTTCCTCCGAGGCTGCGGCCTCCTCCGCCGTGAGCGAGGCAGCTTCCGAACCGGCGGCAGAGGCCGCTCTGCCCGACGGCGTCTACACCGCCGACTTTGACACCGACAGCTCCATGTTCCATGCCAACGAGGCCAACGACGGCAAGGGGACCCTGACCGTGAAGGACGGTCAGATGACCTTCCACGTCAGTCTCGTCTCCAAGAAAATCGTCAACCTCTACGTCGGCATGGCTGCTGACGCCGAGGCCCACGAGGGCGACTGGCTCCAGCCCACCACCGACACCGTCACCTACTCCGACGGCACTTCGGATGAGGTGTACGGCTTCGACATCCCGGTGGAGGCTCTGGACAAGGACTTCCAGCTGGCCATCCTCGGCTCCAAGGGCAAGTGGTACGACCATACCGTCCGTGTCGCCAACGCCCAGCCTGCTGCGGCGGAAGCACCTGCCGACGGCACCTACACCTGTGACGTGACCCTCGAGGGCGGCTCTGGCCGTGCCACCGTGGACAGCCCTGCTGCTCTGACCGTGGCCGACGGCAGGATGACCGCCACCATCGTCTGGTCCAGCCCCAACTACGACTATATGCTGGTGGACGGCGAAAAGTATCTGCCCACCAACACCGAGGGCAACTCTACCTTCGAGATTCCCGTCACTGCTCTCGACACCCCGCTGGATGTGGTGGGAGATACCGTCGCCATGAGCACCCCGCATGAGATCGAGTATACGCTGACCTTCGCCTCTGCATCTCTGATCGAGGCAAAGTAACGATGAAACGCCGCAATTTCCTGAAAGCCCTGCCTGCCGCCGCCCTCACCCTTGCGGGCTGCGGGCAGAACAAGACTGCCCCGGCCAATACAGCATCCCTCGTGTTCGACCACAGCTATCCGCTGGACTATGCCACCCAGTTTTCCGCCGACTGCTATGAGGGCGGCTATGTGATGATCGACATCCCGGACGCCGGGCGGTTCCTCGTCGTCCCCGAGGGGGCCGCCGAGGTGGACGACCTGCCCGAGGACGTCGTGGTGCTGCGCCAGCCGCTGGATCATATTTATCTCGTCTCCACTTCGGTGATGGACCTCTTCGTCCATCTGGACGCATTGGACAGCATCGCCCTCTCCGGCACGAAGGCCGAGGGCTGGTATGTGGAAGAGGCCAAACAGGCCATGCAGGAGGGCCGCATCGCCTACGCGGGCAAGTACAGCGCCCCGGACTATGAGCGCATCCTTGCCGCCGGCTGCACCCTCGCCATCGAGAACACCATGGTGCTCCACGACCCCGAGGTCAAGGAGCAGCTGGAAAAGTTCGGCGTGCCGGTCCTCGTGGAGCGCTCGAGTTACGAGAGCGGCCCGCTGGCCCGGATGGAGTGGCTCAAGCTCTACGGCATCCTGCTGAATAAGACTGAGATGGCGGAAGAGGTCTTTCGCCAGAAGGTCGAGCAGGTGGCCCCTATCCTCGAGCAGGAGAACACCGGCAAGACCGCGGCCTTCTTCTCCATCACCACAAATAACCTCATCACCGTCCGCCGCACCAGCGACTATGTGGCCCAGATGGTGGGGATGGCCGGCGGCGTCTACATCTTCGACGACCTCGAGGGGGAGACGTCGGCCCAGTCCACCATCAAACTGCCGCTGGAGACGTTCTACGCCCGGGCCAGGGACGCCGACGTCCTCATCTACAACAGCACCATCGAGGGCGTGATGGAGACCCGTGACCAGCTCATCGAAAAATGCCCGATGCTGGCAGATTTCAAGGCCGTCCAGTCCGGCGACTGCTGGTGTACGGCCCAGAGCCTCTTCCAGCAGAGCATGGAGCTGGCCGACCTCATCTCGGATATGAACCTCGTCTTCACCGAGGGCTCGCCCGACCCGGCGTCCCTCCGTTTCTTACAGCGCATCGTATAAAAGGAGCTTTGTCATGACCACCACCCGCCGCCTCAGCCTCGCGTACCTCGCCCTCACGGCGGGGGTCGCGGTGCTGTTTGCACTCAACCTGTTCTGGGGCAGTGTGTCCCTGACGCCCGGCGCGGTGGCGGCGGCTCTGCTGGGCCGGGGCGAAGATGCGCTGGCCGTGGGCATCGTGCTCCAGCTCCGTCTGCCCCGGACGGTCATGGTCGTGCTGCTGGGCGCGGCCCTCTCGGCTGCAGGCTACCTCCTGCAGACTTTCTTCGCCAACCCCATCGCCGGCCCCTTCGTCATGGGCGTTTCCAGCGGCGCAAAGCTGGCGGTGGCCCTGACGATGGTGGTGTTTTTACAGCAGGGGCTGCTCACCAGCTCGGCCACACTCATCATCGCCGCCTTTGCAGGCTCGATGGCGGCGATGGCCTTTGTGCTGGTGGTGGCCCGGCGGGTGCCGCGGATGAGCATCCTCGTCATCTGCGGCATTATGATCGGTTATATCTGCTCGGCTGTCACCGACATCGTGGTGACTTTCGCTCAGGACTCCAACATCGTCAATCTCCACAACTGGTCGATGGGCAGCTTTTCCGGCATGACCTGGGCCAACGTGGGCGCAGCGGCCTGCGTGGTGCTGCCCGCGCTGGCGGCGGCGTTCCTGCTCTCGAAGCCCATGGCGGCCTACCAGATGGGCGAGAGCTACGCCAGGAGCGTTGGCGTACCGGTGCGGGCCTTCTCGACGGCCCTCGTGCTGCTTTCTAGCCTGCTTTCCGCCTGCGTGACGGCCTTTGCAGGCCCCATCTCCTTTGTGGGCATCGCGGTGCCGCATCTGGTCAAGAACCTGCTGGGCAGCGCAAAGCCCCTTTATGTCCTGCCGGGCTGCTGTCTGGGCGGGGCAGCGTTCTGCCTGCTCTGCGACCTCATCGCCCGCAGCCTGTTCGCGCCCACTGAGCTGTCCATCAGCTCGGTGACGGCAGTTTTCGGTGCGCCGGTGGTCATCTGGCTGCTGGTGCGCCGCCAGACACAGGAGGGCCGGGAATGAGCGATCCGAAATTCTACTGCCGCGCCGAGGACCTTGCCATCGGCTACGGCAAAACGCCCCTGATGGAACACATCGGACTCGGCGTCGGGAAGGGGAGCATCCTCACCCTCATCGGCCCCAACGGCGCGGGAAAATCCACCCTGCTCAAGACGCTGGCAGCGCAGCTGGCCCCCCAGGGGGGCGCTGTGCTGCTGGACGGCAAAAATCTCGCGGACTACTCCGGCCCGGAGCGCGCCCGCAAAATGGCCCTGATGGTGCCTCACACCCGCCGCACCGAGCTGACCACCTGCTTCGAGATGGCGTCCGCCGGGCGCTACCCCTACACGGGGCGGCTGGGTGTCCTCTCGGCAGAAGATAAGCGCCAGGTCCATGCCGCGCTGGCCCTCGTGGGGGCCGAGGCGCTGGCGGGCCGGGACTTCAACCGCATCAGCGACGGCCAGCGCCAGCGCGTCCTGCTGGCCCGGGCCATCTGCCAGCAGCCGGAGCTGATATTATTGGACGAGCCTACGTCTTTCCTCGACATCAAGGGCAAGGCCGAATTGCTGGCCATCCTGAAAAGCCTCGCCCGCGACAAGAAGATGGCCGTCATCCTCAGCCTCCACGAGCTGGAGCTGGCGCAGAAAGTTTCCGACAAGGTCGTCTGCGTCTCGGCGGCGGGCGTCTCGGACGTCATGACGCCGGAAAAGGCCTTTGCCCGGGAAAACATCTGCAAAATTTATGCTCTGACCGATGAGCAGTACGCATTCCTCTACGGTGAGGCAAAAGCGCCGGAGGAAAAGCGCCCGCTCTTTGAGCACTACGTCCGCAGCGGCCAGAAGCTCCTGCGCTGCGGCTATACCACCGGCACCTGTGCGGCGTTGGGCGCGGCGGGCGCGGCACGGCTGCTGCTCACCGGCCGCACCCCCGAGACGGTGGCCCTCCGCACCCCGAAAGGCATCGTGGTGGAGGTGGAGCCCATCTTCTGCCGCCTGTCCGGCGAGGGGGCTGAGTGCGCCATCCGGAAGGACGGCGGCGACGATGTGGACGTGACCACCGGTCTGCCGGTCATCGCCAGTGTCGCCCTCCGGCCCGAACTGTCCGGCGAGGTGCGCATCCACGGCGGTGAGGGCGTGGGCCGGGTGACAAAGCCCGGTCTCGACCAGCCTGTGGGCGAAGCTGCCATCAACCACGTCCCCCGGGCCATGATAAAGGAAGCGCTGGAAAAAGAGGCCGAATCTGCCGGGTACGCGGGCGGCTTTGACGTCACCATCTCCATCGAGGGCGGGGCCGAAACGGCGAAGCGCACTTTCAACCCCCACATGGGCGTGGAAGGGGGCCTCAGCGTCCTCGGCACCAGCGGCATCGTCGAGCCCATGAGCCAGCAGGCCATCCTCGACACCATCCAGCTGGAAATGGGGCAGGCGGCGCTTCGGGCCGGAAGCCCCCGGCGGCTCATCCTTGCCCCGGGCAACTACGGCCTCGACTATCTCCACGAGAAGATGCCCGCCCTAAAGAATATCCCCGTGGTCAAGACCTCGAACTTCATCGGGGATACGATGGATATGGCGGCGGCATCCCACTTCGAAGAGGTGATGCTGGTGGGCCACATCGGCAAGCTGGTCAAACTGGCGGGCGGCGTCATGAACACCCACTCCCGCACAGCCGACTGCCGCACCGAGCTGCTCTGCGCTCACGCCGCCCTCTGCGGTGCGTCCCGGGACGTCTGCGCGGCCCTGATGAACGCGGCCACCACCGACGCCTGCATGGAGATCTTAGACGGAGCAGAGATGAGAGAACCGGTGCTGTCCAGTCTGCTGGACGCCATCCAGCTCCACCTCGACCGCCGCGCCGCCGGGGCGTTCCGGGTGGGCGCGGTGCTCTTCTCGAATCAATACGGCCCGCTGGGCCAGACCAGAACTGCAAAGGAGCTGCTGGACGAATGGAAAAACGGATAGGCACTTTTTACGGCGTCAGCGTCGGCCCGGGCAATCCGGAGCTCATGACCCTGCAGGCTGTCCGCCGCCTCGAAAACTGCCCGGTCATCGCCGCGCCCCAGACCCCGAAGGGCGGGATGCTGGCGCTGGACATCGCAAAAGGTGCGGTGGAGCTGAGCGGCAAGACCATCCTGCCGCTGCGCTTCGCCATGAGCCTTGACCCGGCGGTGCAGAAAGCCGCCCACATCGAGGCGGCCCGGGCCGTGAAAGAATATCTCGACGCCGGGCAGGATGTCGCCATGCTCAACCTCGGCGACGTGTCCGTCTACGCCACCTTCGGCTACCTGCAGGAGATCTTGGAGGCCGAGGGCTGCAAGACCGTGATGCTCCCCGGCGTGACGAGCTTCTGTGCCGCTGCGGCCCGGCTGGGCCAGTCCCTGACGGGCGGCATGGAGCAGCCGCTGACCATCGCCCCGGGACGCTGCGCCGCTGAGGTGCTGGCCGCACCGGGCGCGAAAGTACTGATGAAATCGGGCCGTCAGCTGCCCGAGACGCTGGCCGCGCTGGCCGACGCCGGGCTTCTGAGCCGGAGCGCGATGGTCTGTAACTGCGGCCTGCCGAACGAGGAGGTCTGGCCCGACCTAGCCGATTATGACCCGGCCCGGTCGGCGGGCTATTTCGCAACGATTTTGGTGAAGGAGGGGTAAGATATGGTCCATTTTGTAGGAGCCGGGCCGGGTGCGCCCGACCTCATCACCCGGCGGGGTGCAGCCCTGCTGGCCGATGCCGACTGCATCATCTACGCGGGCAGTCTCGTCAACCCGGCCCTGCTGGGGCTGGCGAAGCCCGGCTGTGCCATCTATAACAGCGCCGAGATGACGCTGGAACAGGTGCTGGACACCATCCGTGCCGCCGAAAAGGCCGGCGGAACCACGGTCCGCCTCCACACCGGCGACCCCTGCCTCTACGGGGCCATCCGGGAGCAGATGGACGCACTGGACGCCGACGGCATCCCCTATGACGACACCCCGGGCGTGTCCAGCTTCTGCGGCGCGGCGGCGGCGCTCTGTGCCGAGTACACCCTGCCCAACGTGAGCCAGACCGTCATCATCACCCGGATGGAGGGCCGCACTCCTGTTCCTGAGGCCGAACAGCTGGAACAGCTGGCCGCTCACGGGGCTACCATGGTCATCTTCCTCTCCATCGGGCTGGTGGACAAAGTCCAGCAGGCCCTTCTCGAGAGCGGCGGCTACCGCCCCGATACCCCTGCCGCCGTGGTCTATAAGGCCACCTGGCCCGAGCAGAAGGTGGTGCGCTGCACCGTCTCCACACTGGCCGAGGAGACCCGCAAAAACGGTATCACCAAGACCGCCCTCATCGTCGTAGGCGACTTTCTGGGCGAAAACTACGAGCGCAGCAAGCTCTATGACCCCGCCTTTACCACCGAGTTCAGGCAGGGGACGGAGGCCGGGCAGTGAGCCGGGCATATCTGGCCTTTACGGCAAAGGGCGAAGCGCTGGCCCATCGGCTGGCGGAAGCTCTGCCCGGCAGCGTGAGCCGCTGCGGCAGAGACGTGACCCTGAAAGGCTGGACGGCGGAGCATTTTGCGCAGGATGAGGCCCTGATTTTTGTAGGAGCTGTGGGCATCGCGGTGCGGGCCATCGCGCCCCACTGCAGGAGCAAGGCCGCCGACCCGGCGGTGGTGGTCGTGGACGAGGGCGGGAACTTCGCCGTGCCGCTCCTGTCGGGCCATCTGGGCGGTGCCAACGCGCTGGCCCGGGCGCTGGCAAAAGCGTGCGGCGCGGTGCCGGTCATCACGACGGCCACCGACGTCAACGGCCTCTTCGCCGTGGACCTCTGGGCCAAGGCCCAGAATTGCGCTGTCCTTGAGCCGGAGCGCATCAAGCGCGTCAGCGGCGCCCTGCTGGCCGGGCAGACGGTCCGGTACTGGTCGCCGTGGCCGGTGGCGGGGGAGGCCCCCGCCGGCGTGGAAAAAACTGACGCACCCGAAGCCGCCGACTTCGCCCTGACCCTCACGCCGCAGGGCGGGGCGCTCCACCTCGTACCCCGCATCGGGGTGCTGGGGGTGGGGTGCCGCCGCGGCACGACGGCCCAGCAGCTGGAAGAAGCCTTCGCGGCGTTCTGTGCCGCGTCCGGTCTCAGCCCGGCGGCGGTCTGCGCCGCCGCCAGCATCGACCTGAAAAAAGATGAGCCGGGGCTTGCAGCGTTCTGCAAAGTCCACGGCTGGCCCATCACGTTCTATCCGGCCGACGAACTGCGGGCCGTGCCGGGACAGTTCACCCCGTCGGCCTTTGTGGCAAGTGTCACCGGCGTGGACAACGTCTGTGAGCGCTCGGCGGTAAAAGCCTCGGGCGGGATGCTCCTTCTGCCCAAAACGGCAGGCGGCGGCGTGACGCTGGCGCTGGCCGTCCGCCCCTTTGCACCCGATTGGAGGACAGAGCAATGAGTGAGAGTAAAAAGACCGTGTTCGTCGTGGGGCTTGGCCCCGGCGGCGGACAGTTTCTGACCGTGCAGGCGCAGAGCGCCTTGCAGCAGGCCGAGGTGTTGTGCGGCTATACGGTCTACATCGACCTTGTGCGCCCCCTCTACCCGGAAAAAGAGTGCTACACCACCGGCATGACCCGGGAGATCGACCGCTGCCGCTGGGCGCTGGACACCGCCCGGGCGGGTCGGGACGTGGCGCTGGTCTGCTCCGGCGACGCCGGGGTCTACGGCATGGCCAGCCCGCTGCTGGAGCTGGCCGAAGAGTACCCGGACGTCAATGTGGAGGTCGTCCCCGGCCTGACCGCCGCCCTCAGCGGCGGCGCGGTGCTGGGTGCGCCGCTGGCCCACGATTTCTGCGTCATCTCGCTGTCGGACCGTCTCACGCCGTGGGAGGTCATCGAAAAGCGGCTGGTCTGCGCCGCCCAGGGCGATTTCGCACTGGCGCTGTATAATCCCTCCTCCAAGGGCCGCCCGGACTATCTGCGCCGGGCCGTGGACGTCCTGCTGGCGAACGGCAAAGCCCCGGACACCCTCTGCGGTTCTGTGCGGAACATCGGCCGGGAAGGGCAGGAAAAGCATATCCTGCCCCTCAGCCAGCTCCGGGACACCGAGGTGGATATGTTCACCACCGTCTTTGTGGGCAACGCCGCCACCCGCGCGCTGAGCGGGCGGATGGTCACGCCTCGGGGGTACCGCCGATGAACGTCGTCGTTTTCAGCGGCACCACCGAGGGGCGGGAGCTTTCCCGCCAGCTGGCGGCACTGGGCATCGAAGTCACCGTCAGCGTGGCCACCCCGCTGGGGCAGGAAGAGCAGGGGAGCACCCCCGGCGTCACCGTCCGGTGCGGGCGGCTCCTGCCCGATGAGATGGCCGCGCTCTTGGGGGATGCCGCCCTCTGCATCGACGCCACCCACCCCTACGCAGTGGAGGCGACCAAAAACATCAAAGCAGCGGCAGAGAAAGCCGGGGTAGGATACCTCCGCCTGCTGCGCCCGGCCAGCCCGCTGCCGGAAAACTGTCTCGTCTTTGAGAGCGCAAAGCAGGCGGCCGAGGCGCTGGCCGCAGAAGAGGGGAATCTTCTGCTGGCCACCGGGGCCAAGGAGCTGGCGCAGTTTGCGGCCATCCCGCCCGAGCGGCTCTACCCCCGTGTCCTGCCCACGCTGGAAAGCATCACAGCCTGTGAGGCGGCGAACATCCCCCATCGCAACATCATCGCCATGCAGGGCCCCTTCAGCTTTGCCCTCAATCAGGCCATGATGGAGCAGTTCCATATCCGCTGGCTCGTCACAAAGGACGGCGGCGCAGCCGGAGGCTTCGACGAAAAAGCCGCTGCCGCCTTTGCCGCCGGGGCGCAGCTGGTAGTCATCCGCCGCCCGCCCGAGCAGGGCGAGACGGCTTCCGAGGTGTTGAAACGCTGCAAGGAGATGATAAGATGAACGTGACACTCATCGGCATGGGCTCCGGCCAGCCGGAGAACCTGACCCTTCAAGGCCTGGCCGCACTGCGGCAGGCCGACCTCATCCTGGGCGCACGGCGTCTGCTGGCAGTTCTGCCTGCCGGCTGCACCGAGAACCGCGCCGCCGCCTACCGCCCCGACGAGGTGGCAGAGCTGCTGCAAACTTCCGGCGCAGAGAACGCCGTGCTGGTCTACAGCGGCGACACCGGCTTTTACTCCGGCGCGTCTGCCATGATGGAAAAGCTGGAGGCCCTCGGCGTCCGCGCCCGGGTGCTGCCCGGCCTTTCCAGCATCCAGCTGCTGGCGGCGGCGCTGGGCCGTCCGTGGCAGGGGTGGAACCTTGTTTCGGCCCATGGCCGCACCTGTGACCCGGTGGCCGAGTGTATGCAGGGCAGACCCACCTTCTTCCTCACCGGCGGCAGCGAAGACCCCGCCACCCTCTGCGCCCAGCTGGCGGCAGAGGGCTTCGGGGACGTGCAGGCTGTTGTGGGCCAGTGCCTCGGCACGCCGGAAGAGAAAATCTTCCGCGGCAGCGTCAAAGAGCTGGCCGCAGGCCGCTTCAACAGCCTGAGCGTCCTTCTCGTGGAGGCGGCGGAGGTGCTGCCCCGCCGCGCCCCGGGCCTGCCGGACGAAGCCTTCGAGCGGGGCGACGTCCCCATGACCAAGCAGGAAGTCCGGGCCGCTGTGCTGGCGAAGCTGGCCGTCCGCCCGGAAGACATCCTGTGGGACGTGGGGGCCGGGACGGGCAGCGTCAGCGTGGAGCTGGCATTGGCCGCGCCCCGGGGCCGGGTGTACGCGGTGGAGTGCAGGCCGGAGGGCTGTGCGCTCATCAAAGCCAACCGCGAAAAATTCAGGACCCGGAACCTCGTCCTCGTGGAGGGGCTTGCCCCCGCCGCGCTTTCGGACCTGCCCGCGCCGGACGCTGTTTTCATCGGCGGCAGCAAGGGCAGCCTTGCCGCCATCGTGGACGCCGCGCTGGATAAGAACCCCGACGCCCGCATCTGCGTGTCGGCCATCGCCCTTGAGAGCCTTTCGGCGGCGGTGGCCGCGCTGACGGCCAAAGGCCGGACCGTGCAGGTGAGCCAGATCGCCGTCAGCCGGGCCAGGGCCGTGGGCGGACTGCACCTCATGATGGCCCAGAACCCCATCTACCTCATCACAGGAGAATGACATGATACAGTTTCTGCTGGCGGCGCCCCGCTCGGGCAGCGGCAAGACCACCATGACCTGCGCCCTGCTCATGGCGCTGAAGCGGCGGGGCTGTGCGCCCTGCGCCTTCAAGAGCGGGCCGGACTACATCGACCCCATGTTCCACCGGGCCGTGCTGGGGGTGGAGAGCCGCAACCTCGACCTCTTTTTTTCTGCGCCCGAGACGGTGCGCACCCTCTACGCGAAGGGTGCCGCCGGACACGGTGCGGCGGTGTGCGAGGGGGCTATGGGCTTTTACGACGGCCTCGGGGGCGTCAGCGACAGGGCCAGTGCGTGGCATCTGGCCGACACGCTGGGTCTGCCGGTACTGCTGGTGGCAGAGCCGAAAGGTCAGAGCCTGACGCTGGCCGCAGAGCTGAACGGGCTCGTAAACTTCCGCACTCCCAGTCACATCGCAGGCATCCTGCTGAACAACTGCACGGCACGGATGCACGCTCTGCTGGCCCCGATGCTGGAAGAAGAGACGGGTCTGCCGGTGCTGGGCTTTCTGCCGAAACTCCCGGAGGCCGTCATCGGTTCCCGCCATCTGGGCCTCTACACGGCGGCGGAAGTGGAAAATTTACAGCAGAAGCTGGCCCTTCTGGCCGACGCGGTGGAGGAGCACATCGACTGGCCCCGCCTGCTGGCCCTCTGCGAAAAGGAGCCGCCCGTCCTGCCGGTGCAGCCGGAGACGCCTCCGGCCCGCGTCCGCATCGCCGTGGCGCAGGACGAGGCGTTCTGCTTCGCCTACGCTGAGACGCTGGAAGCCTTCCGGGACGCCGGGGCAGAGGTGGTCTTTTTCAGCCCCCTTCGCGACACGGCTCTGCCGGAAAACATCGGCGGGCTGTATCTGCCCGGCGGCTACCCGGAACTTCACGCAAGAGAATTGAGTGAAAATACCTCGCTTCTGCGCGAGATAAAGCAAAAAATCGAGTCCGGTCTGCCCACAGCGGCCGAGTGCGGAGGCTTCCTCTATCTGGGGCAGAGCCTCACGGACGCCGAGGGGCAGAGCTGGCCGATGGCGGGCGTTCTGCCGGGCAAAGCAAAAGATGCCGGACGTCTCGTCCGCTTCGGCTACGCCGCGCTGAGCGCAGACTCGGACAGTATGCTCTTCCGGGCCGGGGAGAGCTTTCCCATCCACGAATTCCACCACTGGGATTCCACCGCCAACGGTGTGGCTCTCGCGGCAAAAAAGCCGGTGGGCGGCGCAGAGTGGCGGTGCGGATCTGTAAACGAGCATTTCTATGCGGGCTTCCCGCATTTGTACTGGGCGGGTACGCCCCTGCCGCAGCGCTTTGCCGCCGCGGCTGAAAATTACAGGAGAGATCATGACTGAGAAAGAACTGGCCGCCCTCTGTGCGGCCATCACGCCGCCGGACGAAGCCGCCCGGGCGGCGGCGCACGCCCACTGGGCCAGCCTTGCAAAGCCGCTGGGCGGGCTGGGCAGATTGGAAACGACCATCGAGGACGCCGCCGCCCTCACCGGCAGCGCAAAGCTGGATATTTCCCACCGGGCGGTGCTGGTGCTCTGCGCCGATAACGGTGTGGTGGCCCAGGGCGTCAGCCAGACCGACAGCAGCGTGACCCGCGCCGTGGCTGAGAACCTCGCCGCCCGCCGCACCAGCGTCTGCCGGATGGCACAGACCGCCCGGTGCGAGGTGGTGCCGGTGGATATGGGAATCGCGGGCGACCCGGTCCCGGGCGTCCTCGACTGCCGCATCGCCCCCGGCACAGCGGATTTCACCCTCGGCCCGGCTATGAGCAGGGCTGAAGCTGTGGAGGCCATCGGCAGGGGCATCCGGCTGGTGCAGGAGCAGAAGAAAGTGGGCGTCGGCCTGCTGGCCACCGGTGAGATGGGCATCGGCAACACCACGACATCCAGCGCCGTGGCCGCTGTGCTGCTGGGCCAGCCCGTCGAAGTGATGACGGGCCGGGGCGCGGGCCTTTCGGACGAGGGGCTTGCCCGGAAGATCGACGCCATCCATCGCGGCATCGCAAAAAATCAGCCCGACTCTGCCGATGCACTGGACGTGCTGGCAAAGCTGGGCGGTTTCGATATTGCCGGGCTCTGCGGTATCTTCCTCGGCGGTGCGCTGGAAGGTGTGCCGGTGCTGGCCGACGGTTTCATCAGCTGTGTGGCGGCGCTCTGCGCTGTCCGGTTCTGCCCGGCAGCGGCCAAGGCTGTTTTTGCAAGCCATTGCTCCACCGAGCCGGCCGCAAAGCTGGTGCTGGACGCTCTGAACAAAAAAGCCCTCATCACGGCGGGCCTGCATCTGGGCGAAGGCACCGGCGCGGTGGCCGCCATCCCGCTGTGGGACATGGCGCTGGCCGTCTACGATGGCTGTTATTCCTTTGAAGAGGGCGGCATCGAAGCCTACACGCCGCAGGGGGGTGCGGGATGCTGACGCTGGTGCTCGGCGGCGCGGCCAGCGGTAAGAGCGCCTACGCCGAGAGCCTTGTGCTCAAGACCGGCCTGCCCCGCTATTACCTCGCCACTATGCAGGTCTGGGATGCCGAGTGCGCCGCCCGGGTGGAAAAGCACCGGAAAATGCGGGCACAAAAGCAGTTCGAAACGCTGGAATGCCCGCTCCACCTCGACCGTCTGGCTCTGCCCGGCCGGGGGACCGTCCTGCTGGAAGACCTCGGCAACCTCGTCGCCAACGAGCTTTACAGCCCCGGCGGGGCAGGAAAGCACACCGCCGAGGCCGTTTTGGCCGGGCTGGAACGCCTCGCCGCCGGGTGTGATAACCTTATCGTCGTATCGAACGAGGTGTTCAGCGGCGGTGCCGACTACGCAGGCGACACCGACCAATATCTGCTGGCGCTGGCGCAGGTGAACAATGCCTTCGCCGCCCGGGCGGACAACGTCTACCGGGTGGTCTGCGGCCTGCCGGTGTACTACAAAGGGGGAGAAAAACTGTGACTGTTTTGCAGACCATCGCGGTGGCCTTTGCGATGTTTTCGGCCCTGCCGGTGCCGCAGTTCGAGTGGAACGAAAAAAATATGCGGTACGCCATGTGTGCCTTCCCCCTCATCGGGCTGGTGTGTGGCGGGCTGTGGTGTCTCTGCGGCGTCCTGCCCCTGCCGGAGCTGGCCCGGGCGGCGGCGTTCTGCCTCGTGCCGGTGGCCGTCACCGGCGGCATCCATCTCGACGGCTACGCCGACACTTCGGACGCCCTCTCGAGCTACGGCGACCGCGAAAAAAAGCTTGAAATCCTGAAAGACTCCCACTGTGGGGCCTTCGCTGTCATCCGGCTGTGCTGCTACTTTGTGGCCTACTTCGGCCTCTGCGGCAGTGTGCGGTTCACACCCCGGGCGGGCCTGTGCTGGACGCTGGCGCTGGTGCTGGAGCGGGCGCTGTCGGGCTTTGCCGTGGCGGCGTTCCCGCTGGCGAAAGACACCGGCCTCGCCCATACTTTTGCCACAGCGGCCGACAAGCAGACCGTCCGCCGCTTCCTCTGCGGCCTGTCGGCTCTGCTCATCCTGGCGCTGACGGCACTGGGCGGCGGCGGGCTGGCGGCGGCGGCGCTTCTGGCGCTGTGGCGCTATTATTTCGTGGCAAAAAAGCAGTTTGGCGGCATCACCGGCGACCTGGCCGGGTGGTTTTTACAGCGGGCCGAGCTGTGGATGCTGGCGGCGCTGGCCGTCAGTCAGTGGGGAGGAGTGCTGTAAATGATGTTCATCACAGGGCCGCTCTACAGCGGCAAGCGCACCTTTGCGCGGAACTTCCGGGGCAGCGTCATCGCCGATGTGCAGGACGCCGCCGCCGAGACTCAGACCCCGGAGCAGCTCGAAACGCTGGCCCGGGAGCTGGCGGAATATGATATTGTCATCGCCACCGAGGTCGGCGGCGGTGTTGTCCCGATGGATGCTGAGGAGCGCGCCGGGCGGGAGGCCGCCGGACGGCTGGCCTGCCTGCTGGCAGAGCGCGCCGACTGCGTGGTGCAGATGTTCTGCGGCATCCCGACGGTATTGAAAGGAGAATTACCCCAATGTTGATCTATCTGCTGCGTCACGGCCTGACCGAATACAACGCCCAGAAGCGCTATCAGGGCCAGCGCGACATCCCGCTCTCGGCGGAGGGTCTGAGCCAGCTGCGCCGGGCCGACATCGACCCGAAGGTGGTCTATATCACCCCGCTGCAGCGGACGGCCCAGACGGCCCGGGTGCTCTTCCCGGAGGCAGAGCTCGTGGTCGTGAAGGACCTGCAGGAGATGTGCTTCGGCAGCTTCGAGGGCAAAAACTACGTCGAGATGGAGCACGACGCCGATTATCAGGCGTGGGTGCAGGCCAACTGCGAGAGCAAATGCCCCGACGGTGAGCGGAAGGACGACTTCTCGAACCGCATCTGCAGCGCCTTCTCTGCTCTGGTGGACAAGGCGCTGGCCGACGGCGAAGAACTGCTGGTCATCCTGGCCCACGGCGGCACCCAGATGGCGGCCATGGAGCGGTACGCCCTGCCCAGGCGCGGTTATTATGCGTGGTGCGGCCCCAACGCGGGCGGCTATGTGCTGGATGCCGCCGACTGGGCCGAGAAGCGCCAGCTCCACCTCGTGAAGACCGTGCAGTACACGAAAGACGCGGAGGCCGGCGTATGATGACCGCCTGGGCTGTGCTGGGAGGCTTCGTGCTGGATGCCATTTTCGGCGACCCGGCGTGGCTGCCCCACCCGGTGGTGTACATGGGCAAAGCCATCTCCCGGCTGGAAAAATTCCTCCGCACCCGCCTGCCCAAAACGCCTCAGGGCGAGCTGCTGGGCGGCGCGGTGCTGGCGTTCTGCCTGCCGGTGGGGACGCTGCTGCTCACGGGCCTTGTCTGCTGGGGCGCGGCGATGCTTCACCCCCTGCTGGGGCTTGCCGTCCAGATGTTCTGGTGCGGGCAGGCGCTGGCCGCAAAGGGACTGGTGCAGGAGAGCACGAATGTCTATGTCGAGCTGAAAAAAGGCAGCCTGCCCGCCGCCCGAAAGGCCGTGAGCCGCATCGTGGGCCGCGACACCGAAGCCTTGACTGCCGAGGGCGTGACCAAAGCGGCGGTGGAGACGGTGGCCGAAAACGCCAGCGACGGCGTCATTGCGCCTTTGCTTTATATGCTGCTGGGCGGTGCGCCGCTGGCCCTGACCTACAAGGCCATCAACACGATGGACAGCATGGTGGGCTACAAGAACGAGAAATATCTCTATTTTGGCCGTGCGGCGGCAAAGCTGGACGATGTGGCAAACTATATCCCGAGCCGTCTGGCGGCGCTGCTCTGGATCATGGCGGCGGCGTTCACCCGCAATGACGCCAAGGGCGCGTGGCGTATCTGGCGGCGGGACCGCCGCAATCACGCAAGCCCCAACAGCGCCCAGACTGAGAGCGCCTGCGCGGGTGCGCTGGGCGTCCAGCTGGCCGGGCCGGCCTACTATTTCGGCGAGTATTACCCGAAGCCCACCATCGGCGACCAGCTGCGGCCCATCGAGCCGGAGGATATTCTGCGTGCAGATCGGATGATGTATGTA
>OLIU01000481.1_pt1 | contig 18057 bp, 10 predicted proteins | sample 1603321 | NCBI WGS metagenome assembly OLIU01 (sample SAMN03922508, study PRJEB24848) | human gut metagenome | isolation source: stool sample | host: Homo sapiens | place: Germany | collected 2011-11 | reverse complement strand
AACTTCAAGAAAAGGAAGTTCCAAATAAAATTATTTTTCAAGAAAAGCAGGTTGAATTGTATAAATCCATTCACAATACCTATTATCATAATGAAAAACCGTATCACACAGTGGGAGAGTTACAAAGCAAGGAACAATATGTTGCGAAGTTATTTAATGATAATCTTTCTCAGCAGCTTTCTACGGAAGAGGCCCGACTAAGAAAACTAAAAAGAGATTATGAGGAATATAAGAATAAAACAAAGGATATGACAGATGCAATAAAAGTATTGGTTGGTAAATATGAAGATGCGAATAAAGAATATCAAACACAGCTTCTTAATGCAATTAAAATTCCTTTAATGGTGTATAGTGGAAGGATTATACAAAATTATCCGTTAGGGTTGGGAATTAGAGCAGTCATTAAAACCAATCAGTTAGTATTTGAAGCAGCTTCTAAGAGTGGAAGTGATGTTTATAATATTTTAAGTACAGGACAATTGAATGGTCTTTCGATTGCGCTTTTACTTTCAATAAAAAATGTGTATGGTGATACGAAAGGGTTAGACATTTTACTGATAGATGATCCACTTCAAACAATTGATGATATCAGTGCAATTTCGCTTGCGGATTTGTTGACACAGCAGGGAATAGGGCAAATTGTATTGTCTACGCATGAGGAGGCAAAAGCAGCATTGCTACGATATAAATTTAAACATGCAGGAATGAGTGTTCGGGAACAGAACATGCAAGCACTTTATATGAAAACAGTAACAGAAGAATAGAAAAAGAGAGAAAAGCTAGTAGTGGAGGGCTGAGACTTTGCTACTAGCTCTTCTTATGGAAAATAACACACAGTACACAAGTGTGCATACAGTTAAAGCCCCCATTTTCAAGGCATAAAGGGATAGGGGTACAGTTTACAGATGAACCGACCGGGAATCTGGACTATCAGACCGGACAGGAGATCATGAAACTGATCTGCGCATCCAGAGAGCTTTACCGTCAGACAATTGTCATGGTGACACATGATATGGACAGTGCCAATTATGCGGACAGGATTGTGTATATGGAAGATGGTGCATTGCGATGAAAAGAGAGAAAAGACATGGAATTGAACGGGAACTCAGTATAAAAAGAATCCGCAGCCAGAAGAAATACAGTATCCTGATAGTCTCAGTCCTGCTTCTTACCTGCACACTGATTCAGATTGGTTTTCAGATGTCGGAAGGACTGAAAGCCGCATATATCGAGAATCGTAAAGCAGTATATGGGGAGTGGGAACAGGTATTTTTGGATATGGATGAAAGCTCGGTAAAAGTAGCAGAAGAGAATCCATTTCTTGCACAGACCGGGAAAATAAGTATCTATGGGGCGATCGCCGGAGATTATCTGGAAAACCGTCAGATGAATATCGGGACAATGGACGAGACGGCGTGGAAGCTTGGCAGACTGGAAATGAAAGAAGGACGCCTGCCGGAAAATGAGCATGAGATCGTAATGGAATACAGTACACTTCGCTCACTTGGATATGAGGAGATGCTTGGAAAAGAGATTACACTGGATATTACACCGGCGCTTTCCATTCTGGAGCAGGGGGAATCAAAAAGCTATTCGTATACTTTATGCGGGATCCTAAAAGATTATCAGATAAACTGGGAAATCTGCAACCGGCATCGTTTTCCAACTGGAATTGTGACACAGGAAGGCGGGAACAGGATCGGCTCTGTTCAGGATATGCATATGCTTGTAAAAGCGAAAGAAGGCAGTGAAAGTGTTTATAAAGATCTGAAAGACAGCGAAGAATTTACCTGTGGCATGGATGACAATGTGGAACAGGACAAACTTTCTGATGTAAGTCTTCCGTATATGGATTTTCTGGAAAATATCCGTTTGCTGATTGGTGGTGCGTCGATCTGTATCCTGTTTCTTACGGTATCGCGTTCGATTATCTCAAGAGAACAGTTCTGGAGGTTCCTGGATGCACTTGGAATGAGAAGAGGGCAGATGTACCAGATTATTTTCTGGGAAGCAGTTCTGTTTGGTGCAGGAGCTGTTATTGTTGGAAATCTTGCAGGGATTGGGATTTACCAGCTGGTTATCCCTGCTTTTGAAAAGATAACCGAGCAGACATTACCACAGGCGATTGCATGGGAAGGAGTCCTTTTGGGAACTGGCTTCAGTATCTTATGTATTGCTGCAAGTTATGGACTCAGTGCAGTACAGCTTCGCATACTTCTGAAAGAAAAAAAGAAGAAAGTTCAGAAAAGAAGGGGAAAGTACAGGAAGATCGTCCGGCTCACGCCGGGAAGAGTTTTACTTCATAAATGGCAGATGCATCGAGTGCGTAAGAGTGTAGAAATTGTTCTTCTGGCAAGTGCTTTGCTGATCGTGGGATTTGGAAAGATGGAAATATCAACCAGACAGGAAGAACTGAAAGTATATCAAAGGCTGACAGGAAATGGATACTATTTGAGTACAATGGAGATTACGAATTCTCCGGGAATTTCCAGGCAGACAGTTGATAAACTGGAACAGGTTGCCGGAGTAACTTCTGTAGAACAATATCATAACAATGAAAAAGAGGAGTTCTGGATTGATCTGTCAGAATATGCTGAAAGCGAGTATTTTCAGAAAGTAGTCGAAACATTGGTGGCATATCTGAATGAGACATCAATAAAGGAAAAGATATCTATTGAGAAAGTAAGATTGTCTTTGCTTACAATAGACAGATGGCAGGATATACAGCGTTTTCTGAGAAATCTGGATGAAGGCAGCCTGACAAAAGAAGAATTTGAACAGGGAGATTTTTGCATTCTGGATCTTACAGAGTTGCAGGAATATGACGGAAAATATCTGAGTGCAGTCAGCCCGGACGGACAAGGAATATCAGAAGATACGGTACAGGTTGGTGATGAACTTCTGGTTTATACATTGAATGAGAATGGAAGTAGAAACGAAAATCCGATTCCAGTAACAGCGATTTTACGTGGCATGAAGGAAGAAGATGTGCGGAATCCACAGATAGGTGGATCTGGTATATCGATGATTGTTGGAAAGAATTTCTGGAAGAAATTTGGGAAAAGCAGAATTATGGAATATGATCAGATCGTAAAAATTCTGGTATCGGATGATGCGGATGCGTATGATACGGAAGGGCATATTCTAAGTATTTTAAAACAGGGAACAGCTGTAAATGTGCAGAATAACCATGAAGAGTATAAGAAAATACGTCAGGAATTATATTCCTTTATAGGAATGTACAGCATTTTTGCAGTGTTTTACATGATTCTGATTTCCATAGTTTTGTATCAGATGTTTCTTGCGGAGAAGCAGGAAGAAAAAAGAGAAGGGGAAATCTTACAGTCACTTGGAATGGAAGAAAAGTTCCTGAAGAAAATGCATCGGATAGAAGTTCTTTGGATGACGGGATGCGCAGGAGTGATTGGAGTTCTTACGTTATGGGGTGCTTGCCGACTGATATAGAGGAGGCTTCAAGATGAAGAAAACCTATATCCTATATTGCTGCATAATCAGCGTTATTCTAATGCCGTTCAAATGGTTTGCACCGGAGAATATGACGGATTCAGGTGGGAATTGGATTAGTGGCAATAAAAAAGACTGTCAAGCCATAAAAGCTTCACAGTCTTTTTACGTCCCTGATCAGAATCGAACTGACGCACCCGCCTCCGGAGGGCGGTGCTCTATCCACTGAGCTACAAGGACATTTACTAATATAGCACTTGCCCAGAAAAAAATCAAGAAGAAATTTCGAACAGGACAAGTAAAACGGGATGAACAGAATAGCAGCCGGAATACCATTTGAAAGTGATTTGATACACAGAGTGGGCATTAGCATAAAGCAATTTTAATGCAGAAAAAGAATAAATAATCGCTTCGACAAAACCAGTCAAAACAAGTCTTCCTTCGCTATTGACGCAAAAGCGGGCATTGCGTATGATAGGTGGCAAAGGAGGAAATGCCATGTCGGAAGAAAAAAGGATGCCCGTCCTTACAGGCCAAAAGAAGCAGATTTTCTACACTGGTCTTGTGTATCTGCTGGTCTGCTTTATGACGGCGGGAGTCACCGTTTTTCTTACGAAAGAGAAAAAAGATGAGGTAAAAGAAGTAAGTGCAGTTGTTACAGAAGAGCCAAAAGTAAATACCGGATATGCAGCGATGGAAACCAATCCACTTCTGGAGAACCGGGACGAAGAGCTTGCGGGTGCAGTAGAAGCATACTATCAGGAACTTTCCGGAAAAGAAGCCTATGCCGAAGCATACGATGGGATTGCGATTTACACGAAAGACGGCAAAGCAAAAGGCAGCAGGATCCTGTATGTACGGTACAATATGAAGATCCGTGGAATTTACACTGAAGTACCGGGACTTGAAACCTTATATGCGGTCAAGGACAAAGATGGAAAATTCGATATTCAGGCAGAGATCTCTGACGAGCAGATTCAGACGATAATTGAAGAAGTCTCCGCACAGACAGATGTGCAGGAGCTGTTTGCACAGGTAGAAGCGGATTATGAACAGGCACTTGGTTCAGATGCAATGCTCGCACAGGCGGTGGAAGATCTGAAAAATGCAGTGGATCAGTAACACTGTAAATACAGCGAGCCAGTAACGTCTGAAAAAAGCGGTAAAGTCTATGAAAAAATGTTGTGCGTCAGCAGAAGTGGATGCTGTCTTGCTAAAAATTCATAAAGAATGCAGAATTTCAGGCAACATCCAGTCTCCGGATTGCGATTTTCTATTGCGCTTACATAAGGATTCAGATATAATAAATAAAGCGGCGCAGGCAAAGAGTCTGCGCTAACGTTTATGATGAAAAAGAGAGGAACGATCGATACTATGAAGAAGATCCTGGATCTGATTACAGAAGAAATGGAACAGGCATTTGCAGATGCCGGATACGAGAAAGAACTGGCGCGTGTTACACTTTCCAACCGCCCGGATTTATGTGAATATCAGTGCAATGGTGCGATGGCAGGTGCAAAAAAGTACCACAAAGCACCGATCATGATCGCAGAAGAAGTTGTGGCAAAGATTCCGGAGAACGGATATATCAGCGGAGCAGAAGCAGTTAAGCCAGGTTTCATCAACCTGAAGACCAACCCGGCAGCAGTCGCAGATTATCTGAACCAGATGGAAGCAGACGAAAAGCTCGGCGCGGAAGAAGTAGAAAATCCAAAGACAATCGTCATTGATTACGGCGGACCGAATGTGGCAAAACCGCTTCACGTTGGGCATCTCCGCTCCGCGATCATCGGAGAAAGCGTAAAGAGAATCACCCGTTTTATGGGCAATAAAGTGGTTGGTGATATCCACCTTGGAGACTGGGGATATCAGATGGGACTGATTATCACAGAACTGAAGAAACGCCAGCCGGATCTTCCGTATTTTGATGATAATTTCACCGGAGAATATCCAAAAGAAGCACCATTTACCATCAGTGACCTGGAGGAAATCTATCCGGCAGCGTCCGCTTATGCAAAAGAGCATGATGATTACAGAGAAGAAGCACTGGATGCAACCTTCCAGCTGCAGAGCGGAAAGCGCGGTTACCGTGCAATCTGGGATCACATTATGAATGTGTCTGTGACAGACTTAAAGAAAAACTATGCGAACCTGAATGTTGAATTTGACCTCTGGAAAGGGGAATCTGACGCACAGAAATACATCCCGGATATGGTGGAAAGGCTGAAGAAGGAAGGCTATGCGCATATTGATAATGGAGCACTCGTGGTAGATGTCAAAGAAGAGACCGATACCAAAGAGATCCCACCGTGTATGATCCTGAAGTCCGACGGTGCAGCACTTTATGATACCACAGACCTTGCAACACTGGTAGAGCGTGAAGAACTGTTCCAGCCGAACGAAGTTATCTATGTAGTTGACAAACGTCAGGAACTGCATTTTGTACAGGTATTCCGCTGCGCGAAGAAGACCGGCATTGTAAAAGAGGATACAAAGCTTACTTTCCTTGGATTTGGTACGATGAACGGAAAAGACGGGAAACCGTTCAAGACCAGAGAAGGCGGCGTTATGCGTCTTGAGAACCTGATCCGCGAGATCACAGAAAAGATGTATGAAAAGATCACAGAGAACCGTACAGTATCGGAAGAAGAGGCAAAAGCAACAGCGAAGATGGTCGGAATGGCTGCGATCAAATACGGAGACCTCTCCAACCAGGCAGCAAAAGACTATGTATTCGATGTAGACAGATTCACTTCTTTTGAAGGAAATACAGGTCCGTACATCCTGTACACCATCGTTCGTATCAAATCCATCCTGAACAAGTACAAAGAATCAGGAAAGAGTATGGACGATATCAAGATCCTTTCGGCTACAAGTGAGAGCGAAAAGGCTCTGATGCTGGAAGCTGCGAAGTTTGGCAGTGTGATGGAGAATGTATACGAAGAACTTGCACCACACAAGATCTGCGCATATATTTATGATCTTGCAAATGCATTTAACCGTTTCTACCATGAGACAAAGATCCTGGCAGAAGAGGATGAACAGAAGCAGAAGAGCTACATTGCCCTTCTTACACTGACAAGAGACATTTTGACAACCTGCATCGATCTGCTTGGATTTGAAGCACCGGAAAGAATGTAAAAAGGCAGAAGCATCAGAAGTAATGACAATACGATAAAGAGGCGAGGACATATGACAGAGAAATTGTTTTACACAGACAGTCACCTGCAGGAATTTACTGCGGAGGTTGTGTCCTGCCGCCCGTGTGATAACGGATATGAGGCAGTTCTTTCAAGAACTGCCTTTTTTCCAGAAGGCGGCGGTCAGGCAGCTGATACCGGTCTGATTGACGGGATCAGAGTATATGATGTACAGGAAAAAGGAGAACAGATCTTTCACTATCTGGAAGGAGAACTGGAAGAAGGAAAGACCGTGACCGGTCAGATCGACTGGGACAAACGTTTTTCACGGATGCAGCAGCACAGCGGAGAACATATCGTATCGGGAATCGTTCATGCACGTTTTGGATATGATAATGTGGGATTCCATTTGAATGATGAGCTCTGCACTCTGGATTTAAGCGGTCCGCTCACGAAGGAGGAGCTTCGCGAGGTGGAAAATGCGGCAAATGAAGCGGTATTTGCAAATGTACCGGTTCAGATAAGTTATCCGTCCAAAGAAAAATTGAAGACGTTGGATTACCGCAGTAAGATAGAGATTGACGGACAGGTGCGTATCGTGACGATACCGGGATATGACGTGTGTGCCTGTTGTGCACCGCATGTGTATTTTACCGGAGAGATCGGTCTTATCAAACTGGTGCAGAGTCAGAATTATAAAGGCGGTATCCGGATCACCATGCTGTGCGGAAGAAGGGCACTGAAGGATTATCAGCAGAAAGAAGAAAGCGTGAAGGCGATCATGGGAAGCCTTTCGGCGAAGGAAGAATTGATTGCTGAAGCAGTTGAACGCGTAAAAGAGGAATGTACACAGCTGAAGAGTGAACTTGCAGAGACAAGATATCAGATTCTTGAAGCACAGGCAGAAAAAATTCCGGAAGGACAGAAAAAGGTCTGTATTTTTGATAGCAAATTAAGTGGGAATGAACCACGTGAGCTTATGAACCTTGTACTGAAAAAAGGAACAGAAGTATGTGCGGTATTTGCAGGAAACGAAGAGAGTGGATACCGTTATGTGATCGGCAGTGAGACAGAGGATGTGCGCCCGTACAGCAAGATCCTCAAAGAACAGTTTGACGGAAGAGGCGGTGGAAAACCGGTCATGGTACAGGGTTCTGTAAATGGAAGTGAAGAGGCAATCCGAAAAGTTTTTGAGTAAGAGAAGGCGGAGATGAAGAATGCGAGACAGGAAAACAGGGAGAATTATCTGGTATTTGTTCAGTGCGGTTCTGATCAAATGGGGTGTGGAGATCGCAGTAGCGACATTTGCACTTTCCTGCGGTCTGCGCAGCAATATGGGAATTGGGGCAGTCTCTTCGATCATCACGATCCCAATGATTGCGTGGATCTACCGGAAAGATCAGGGACGCTATGAAAAGCAGCAGGAATCCTGGTGGAAATATAAAGCGGCTTCCCGATATGGAATGTGGCTTGTTATGCTCGTCGGTGCAGTGACTGCGTGTGTGGCGATGAATGATATCGTCATGCTGATGAATATGCAGAGGATCAGCCAGGTTTATCAGAGCACAGAGCAGATTATTTACAGTGCACCGCGTTGGCTTCAGCTGGCGGGAGCCGGGATTCTGGCTCCGGTCGCAGAAGAGCTTGTTTACCGCGGGATGATCTACCGGCGGATGCGCGAGAGCCTTACCGCTGTGCAGGCAGGTGTGTTTGTAGCCATTTTGTTCGGTGTCGGTCATGGAAATCTGCCACAGGGACTTTATGCAATGGTACTTGGACTTCTGCTTGCCTGCATTTATGAGAAATTCCGGAATATTGCAGCTCCGATCCTGTTCCATATTGTTGTGAATATTACATCATTATTGCTTTCGTGGTATGGGGGCTTTGAATGGATTCTGGGAACAGAGGGAAAAGCAGTTGGAATTACTGTATTGGCTACGTTGATTTCTGTTATAATTTATGTAAAAATAAAAAATATAAGACAAGAAATACGATAATTAACTGAAAAATACTGAAAAAGTTTACAAAATAAATAATATCTGACAATTTCTGTAAAATTAGGGGTTTACTTTTGCAGACAAATGCTGTATAGTGTTAAATCATAAAAGCAACAACAAAACCGTTTTACAGAAAGGGCAGGTTATATGAGTGTAATACAACAAAATACAGAACAAGGCTTATACAGCCCTGATTTTGAGCATGACAACTGCGGTATCGGAGCTGTTGTGAACATCAAAGGGCAAAAGAGTCATGATACAGTCGCAAATGCGCTGAAAATCGTAGAAAATCTTGAACATAGAGCTGGCAAGGATGCCGAAGGGAAGACAGGAGACGGTGTAGGAATACTGTTACAGATTTCGCACAAGTTCTTTACAAATGTCTGTCGTCCCCTCGGCATCTTTTTAGGTTCTGAGAGAGATTACGGTGTGGGAATGTTTTTCTTCCCACAGGACGAACTGAAAAGGAATCAGGCAAAAAATATTTTCGAAGTCATTGTCGAAAAAGAAGGACTGAAATTCCTTGGATGGAGGGAAGTGCCGATCCGTAAAGAGATCCTTGGAAAGAAAGCACTCGAATGCATGCCGTGCATTATGCAGGGATTTATCGAACGACCGAAAAAAGTAAAACAAGGACTGGATTTTGACCGCAGACTTTATGTGGTAAGAAGAGTCTTTGAACAGAGCAGTGATGATACCTATGTAGCATCCTTGTCAAGCAGAACCATCGTGTACAAAGGAATGTTCCTTGTAAAACAGCTCCGGATGTTCTTTGAAGATCTGCAGAACCCGGATTATGAATCTGCGATCGCAGTTGTACATTCCAGATTCAGTACAAACACTAATCCAAGCTGGGAAAGAGCACATCCGAACCGTTTCATCGTACATAACGGAGAGATCAATACCATTCGTGGCAATGCAGATAAGATGCGGGCCAGAGAGGAAAACATGGAATCCGAGCATCTGGAAGGAGAGCTTTATAAAGTCCTTCCGGCAATCAATACCGCAGGTTCCGATTCTGCCATGCTGGATAACACGCTGGAATTCATGGTGATGAGTGGTATGCCGCTTCCGTTGGCAGTTATGATCACCATCCCGGAGCCATGGGCACAGAATGCAACGATGTCACAGAAGATCAAGGATTTCTATCAGTATTACGCAACGATGATGGAGCCATGGGACGGACCGGCATCCATCCTGTTCTCAGATGGAGATATTTTAGGAGCCGTACTTGACCGAAATGGACTCAGACCTTCCAGATATTACATCACAGATGATGACACACTGATCCTTTCTTCTGAGGTTGGTGTTCTGGATATCCCGCCGGAGAAGATCGTAGTCAAAGAAAGAATCCATCCAGGTAAGATGCTTCTTGTTGATACCGTTCAGGGGCGTGTCATCGACGACCAGGAACTGAAAGAAGAATATGCGGCAAGACAGCCTTATGGCGAATGGTTGAACAGTCAGTTGGTCAATTTAAGCGATTTAAAGATCCCGAATCAAAAAGTACCGCAGTATTCTAGAGAAGAATGCCAGAGACTGCAGAAAGCATTTGGATATTCTTACGAAGAAGTGAAGACTTCTATTTTAAATATGGCAATGAATGGAAGCGAAGGAATCGGAGCCATGGGTATCGATGCACCACTTGCCGTTCTTTCTGAGCAGCATCAGTCTCTGTTTGGATATTTTAAACAGTTATTTGCACAGGTAACGAACCCGCCGATCGACGCAATCCGTGAAAAAATCGTGACTTCGACAACGGTATATGTCGGAGAAGAAGGAAACCTTTTGGAACAGAAAGAGGAAAATTGTCATGTACTGAAGATCAATGATCCGATCCTGACAGATACCGATCTCCTGAAGATCCGTAACATGAAAGTCGACGGTTTCCGTGTGGCAGAAATTTCTACTACTTATTATAAAAACTCCAGCCTGGAAAAAGCGATCGATTATCTGTTTATCCAGGTAGACCGTGCAATCCGTGAAGGCATGAATATCCTGATTTTAAGTGACAGAGGTGTGGATGAATATCATATTGCGATCCCGTCCCTGCTTGCAACCTCAGCGGTTCATCAGCATCTGGTAAGAACTAAGAGAAGAACAGAGGTTGCCATGATCCTTGAGACCGGAGAACCAAGAGAAGTACATCATTTCGCAACGCTTTTGGGATATGGTGCATCTGCGATCAATCCGTATCTTGCACATGAATCGATCAAACAGCTGATCGATACAGATATGCTTCAGAAAGATTATTATGCAGCAGTCAATGACTATAATGAAGCTGTTATAAGCGGAATTGTCAAAATTGCATCGAAGATGGGAATTTCCACAATCCAGTCTTATCAGGGATCCATGATCTTTGAAGCGATTGGATTAAAACCGGAATTCATTGAAAAATATTTCACCGGAACTGTCAGCCGTGTCGGTGGTATCGGACTGGAAGAAATTGCAAAAGATTATATGGCAAGGCATTCCGAGGCCTTTGATCCGCTGGGACTTTCCGTAGATCTGACGTTGAACAGTGTGGGACAGCACAAGTCGAAGAGCGGTGGTGAAAAGCATCTGTACAACCCGAGAACGATCCATATGCTCCAGCAGTCCACAAGGCGCGGGGATTATGAAATGTTCAAGCAGTATACGCAGATGGTTGATGAAGAATCCAAAGGAATTACACTCCGTGGACAGATGGACTTCAATTATCCAAAGAAAGGAGTTCCGCTTTCGGAAGTAGAGAGTGTGGATTCAATCGTGACCAGATTTAAGACCGGTGCAATGTCTTACGGATCAATTTCAAAGGAAGCACACGAAACCCTTGCCCTTGCAATGAATGCACTGCACGGTAAGTCAAACTCCGGTGAAGGCGGAGAGGATATCGAGCGCCTTGGAACCGACAGAGGCTCTGCAATCAAACAGGTTGCCAGTGGACGTTTTGGTGTTACAAGCAGATATCTTGTCAGTGCAAAAGAGATCCAGATCAAGATGGCGCAGGGAGCAAAACCTGGAGAAGGTGGACATCTGCCGGGGGGGAAGGTTTACCCTTGGGTAGCAAAAACCAGACATTCTACGCCGGGTGTGGGACTGATCTCACCGCCGCCGCATCACGATATTTACTCGATCGAAGATCTGGCACAGCTGATCTATGACTGTAAAAATGCAAACAAGGATGCAAGAATTTCTGTCAAACTGGTATCTGAAGCCGGTGTCGGAACGGTTGCAGCGGGTGTTGCAAAAGCTGGAGCCGGACTGGTTCTGATCTCCGGTTATGACGGAGGTACAGGAGCAGCACCGAGAAGTTCTATCCATAATACCGGACTTCCGTGGGAGCTTGGACTTTCTGAAACACATCAGACACTGATCCAGAACGGACTGAGAGAAAGAGTCCGTATCGAGACAGACGGTAAGCTGATGAGTGGTCGTGATGTGGCGATCGCAGCACTTCTCGGTGCAGAGGAATTTGGATTTGCGACGGCACCGCTTGTAACCATGGGGTGCGTAATGATGCGTGTATGTAACCTGGATACCTGCCCGGTCGGAATTGCAACCCAGAATCCGGAACTGAGAAAGAGATTTGCCGGAAAACCAGAATATGTCATCAATTTCATGCGTTTTATCGCGGAAGAATTAAGAGAATATATGGCAAAACTTGGCATTCGTACTGTGGATGAACTGGTGGGAAGGACAGACCTTCTGAAAGTGAGAGATGTGCCGACATCCAAACGTGCTGCAACACTGGATCTTTCCAGAATCCTCAATAATCCGTATGCAAAAGAGAAGAAAGGCATGATCTTCAATCCGAAGAAAGTCTTTGATTTTGAACTAAATAAAACACTGGATGAAAGAGTTCTGGTAAAGGAACTTCTTCCGTCACTGGAAAAGAAACAGAAGAGAATCCTGGAGCTGGATGTAAAAAATACAGACCGTACATTCGGCACAATCTTCGGTTCTGAGATTACAAGACGTTATCCGGACGGACTGGAAGAAGACAGCTATGTGTTGAAATGTAAGGGCGCAGGCGGACAGTCATTCGGAGCATTTATACCAAAAGGTCTGACACTGGAACTGACCGGTGACAGCAATGATTATTTTGGTAAAGGACTTTCCGGTGGTAAACTGATCGTTTATCCGCCGACTGGTGTGAAATTTAAAGCTGATGAAAATATTATTATTGGTAACGTAGCGCTTTATGGTGCAACAAGCGGAAAAGTCTATATCAATGGTGTGGCAGGCGAACGTTTCTGTGTCCGTAACTCCGGAGCAACAGCAGTTGTAGAAGGGGTCGGTGATCATGGATGCGAATATATGACTGGTGGACGGGTTGCAATTCTTGGCAAGACCGGAAAGAACTTTGCAGCAGGTATGAGTGGCGGTGTTGCCTACGTTCTGGATATGGACAGTGATCTTTATACAAAAGTCAACAAACAGATGGTTAATATCGAAAAAGTAACATCTAAGTTCGATGTATCTGAATTGAAAGGTATGATCGAAGAACATGTAGCAGCAACCAATTCCGAGACGGGAAAAGAAATCCTGGATCATTTCAAAGAATACCTGCCGAAGTTTAAGAAGATCATTCCGCGTGATTACGAGAGAATGCTGACCCGCATCCTTCAGCTGGAAGAAAAAGGTCTCAGCAGCGAACAGGCAAAAACCGAAGCATTTTATGCGATCAAAGAAGGAAGATAGGAGGCCAAAAACGTGGGAAAAGCAACAGGATTTATGGATTATGACAGATGCGATGCAGAGTGCGAATCTCCAAAAGAGAGAATTAAGCATTTCCGGGAATTCCACACGCCTCTGTCAAAAGAAGAGCAGGAAATACAGGGCGCCAGATGTATGGCATGCGGCGTCCCGTTCTGCCAGGCGGGACAGATGATCGCAGGGATGGCAAGCGGCTGTCCTCTGCATAATCTGGTGCCGGAGTGGAATGACCTGATTTATCACGGCAACTGGGAAGAGGCATATTACCGGCTGAAAAAGACAAACAATTTTCCGGAATTTACTTCCAGGGTATGCCCGGGACTTTGTGAGGCGGCATGTACCTGCAACCTGCACGGAAGCCCGGTGACGACTAAAGCAAATGAATATGGGATTATTGAAAATGCTTACGAAAAGGGATATGCAAAAGCATGTCCGCCGAAAGCGCGTACCGGCAAAAAGATAGCGATAATCGGTTCCGGACCTTCCGGTCTCGCAGTCGCAGATCAGTTAAATAAACGAGGACATTTGGTAACAGTATTTGAGCGGGAAGATAAGCCGGGTGGACTTCTCCGTTATGGAATCCCGAATATGAAGCTGGAAAAACAGTTCATCGACCGGAAACTTGCAGTAATGGAAGAAGAAGGCATCCGTTTTGAAACTGGCTGCAATATTGGAAAAGATAAGAAATCTGCAGAACTTCTGAAAGCGTTTGACCGGGTGGTGCTTTGTTGCGGTGCATCCCATCCGCGTGATATAAAAGTACCCGGAAGAGATGCGAAAGGAATCTACTTTGCAGTAGATTTTCTGAAATCAACTACGAAATGTCTCTGGAAAAATGAGATGCAGCTGAAAGAAGGCGAATATATTTCTGCAAAGGGCAAAAATGTAATTGTCATCGGTGGTGGCGATACGGGAAATGACTGTGTTGGAACGTCGATCCGTCATGGTGCAAAATCCGTTCTTCAGCTGGAAATGATGCCGAAACTTCCGGATGAGAGAAGCGCTATGAATCCATGGCCGGAGTGGCCGAGAGTCTGCAAGACAGACTATGGTCAGCAGGAAGCAATTGCTCTCTGGGGACATGATCCGAGGGTTTATCAGACAACGGTAAAGGAATTTGTCAAAGATAAGAATGGAAATCTTTGCAAGGTGGTTCTTGTGAAACTGGAAAGCAAGAAGGATGAAAAGACCGGACGTATGATGATGGCAGAGGTCGCAGGAAGTGAGTACACGGTAAATGCAGAACTGGTGCTGATCGCAGCGGGGTTCCTCGGAAGTGAGGATTATGTGACAAAGGCATTCGGTGTGGAAGTCAATGAGCGCACGAATGTTAAAACAGCTCCGGGTGAGTATAAAACGAATGTGCCGAATATATTTACGGCAGGAGATATGCACAGAGGACAGTCGCTGGTTGTGTGGGCAATCCGGGAAGGAAGAGAAGCGGCACAGCAGATAGATCTGGATCTGATGGGGTATACGAATCTGTCAGTACAGTAATTAGTGGCGTTTGATTTTATGAAGGCGTAGCCCGCCGCAAGGTGTAGGAAGTGGTTCCTGCACCTTGCGGCGGGCTACGCCTTTAATGAAAATGTGCAATAGATTTATTTTTCAGGTACGATTTCTAACCAGTAGCCGTCTGGGTCTTCGATGAAGTAGATGCCCATGGACTCATTTTCGAAACAGACGCAGTTCATTTCTTTATGGTGTGCGAGGGCGGCATCCATGTCGTCTACAGTGAAGGCGAGGTGGATTTCGTTGTCGCCGAGGTCGTATGGGCGGTCCATGTCGCGAAGCCAGGTGAGCTCGAGCTGATGAACGGAGCTTCCATCACCGAGGTAGACGAGCTTAAAACTTCCGTCAGCAGCATCTTTTTCGCGGACTACGGTGAGTCCGAGTGCATCTTTGTAGAATTGAATTGATTTTTCAAGGTCACGTACATTTAAGTTGTTATGGTTGAATTTGAAATTCATAGTGGAATCCTTCTTTCTTATTTAGTATTCTAGATTTATTGATTATGAAGTCAGTTTAGCATAAATAATAAGGATTACGCAAGGAATGGTTATTAGGAGTGATAACGAAAATATCAGTATATTATGATACCCTAGTAGAATATTACAAAAATGTTAAATTGTATTGCAAAAAATAGAAAAATGGTATATAATCGACCACAGGGTTAGGAAAATAATTAGTAAAAAATATAGGATGGGTGATTATGAGAAAATTTAAACAAGTATTTTTGGCATCTGTTCTTGCAAGTTCAATGGTAGTTACGCCAGTATTTGCAGATGATGTCAGCAATCTGCAGAATAGTAAAAATGCAGCACAGAGTGAAGTGAATTCTCTTCAGTCAGAATTGCAGACACTAATTGAAAAAATGAGTAAGCTGGAAGATGAACTGGTGTCAACAGGTCAGCAGATCACACAGGCACAGGATGATCTTACTGTTGCTAAAGAAAAAGAACATCAGCAGTACGAAGATATGAAGAAGCGTATCAAGTATATGTATGAAGAAGGCAACTCAACTGCGATTGAGACTCTAATCAGTGCTGAGAATTTCTCAGACTTGCTTAACAAAGCAGAGTATGTTCAGAACGTACATAGTTATGACAGAAAGCAGCTTCAGGAATATATTGATACCAAGCAGCAGATTGCAGATCTGAAAGCACAGCTTGAAGAAGATCAGGCGAATCTGGAGTCTATGCAGTCTGATTATGAAGCAGAGCAGACGACGCTGAGTAATACGCTGGAATCTAAGAAAGAAGAAGTCGCAGATCTGGATGAACAGCTTCAGGCAGCTGTAGCAGCAGCTGAAGCAAAGAGACAGGCAGAAGAAGCTGCAAAGGCAGCAAAAGCAGCTGAGTCAACAAAGTCAAATTCGACCGTTGCATCGACAAGCAACAGTGGTTCACAGACTGTAGGTAATACAACAAATAACAATGGTAATAACAACACAACCGTTACACCGAGTGCACCAAGTACACCAAGTACCCCGACAGTGACTCCGGATACAAGTAATAATAACAGCAGTAGTGATAACGGTGGAAGTACATATGGCAACGGAAGCGCTATTTTAAGTGCAGCAGCAGCATACCTTGGAGTTCCTTATGTATGGGCCGGTACTTCGGGAAGTGGTGTTGATTGTTCAGGTCTTGTATACCTGGCACATCAGGCATGTGGTATTCCGATTACACGTAACTCATACAGTCAGGGAAGTGGCGGACAGGCAGTGTCAGACCCACAGCCGGGTGATGTTGTATGTTACGGAGGACATGTGGGAATCTACGCAGGAGGCGGACAGATGATTCATGCACCGCAGCCGGGTGAGGTCGTATGTTATACAAGTGTTGATTATGCATACCACTGGTATAGAAGATACTGGTAAGAAACGAAGTAACTGAAGTAAGTAAAAAAAATTTTTTCGCGGAAATCGGCAAAAACGTACATTATTCCGATGAAAGTTAAATTGAGAAAATTTAAGAAATCATCAAAAACGTACATAATTCCGTGAGAAGTTAAATACTGATTTTTACCAAAAACTTGAAAAACGTACAAAATAAAAGAGATTTTCATTTGGCAAAAGCCATTTGAAAATCTCTTTTTTTGAAACTATTTTATTAACCTAAAAAAACTTCTTTTTTCTGCGACGTCCTTTGCAATAAGGGCAGGATTCTCGGTGTCTCTTCTGATAGAAAACTTTATCAGCAGGACTCAATGGATATTTATGCTCAGAACTTCTTTTACAATTCCACTAAACCTTCTGTGAATACGTATCTAATATTTCGTCAGGATTTACGAGACAATAGTTTGCAATATAATCCCAATCTTCCATTAAATCAGGATGAAGTGCGGCAAAGAATGTTTTTCCAGGAAGTGCTTTACGACCAGAACAATAAGGACAATCGGTAACTCCATTTATAACATCAATGATCCGAGCAGGATAATTACCATGACAAGTAGGGCAAATCCAAACGGCAGTGTTTGTATTAGGAAGTACCTGATTAGGAGAAAGCTCATTCTGATCCGACCACATCTTGGAAATATCAGGATATTTGTCAGCCAAACTATTAAAACCAGGAAGAATTTTCCTGTTATTGCAATAAGGACAATCCGCTTCACCATTTATAACATCGATGATTCGAGCAGGATAATTACCGTGACAAGTAGGGCAAGTCCAAGTGGCCACATAGGTATTAGGAAGAACATGATCAGCTGAAAGCTTGTTTTGCTTTGACCACATTTTTGCAATATCAGGGTGTTTAACAGCCAGATTATTAAATCCAGGAAGTACCTTTCTGTCGTTACAATAAGGACAGTCTACTTTGCCATTTATCATATCGATGATTCGAGCTGAATAATCGCCATGACAGGTAGGGCAAGTCCAAGTGGCCATATTGGTATTAGGAAGTACCTGATCAGCTGAAAATCTGTTTTGCTTTGACCACATTTTTGCAATATCAGGATATTTGTCAGCCAGACTATTAAATCCAGGAAGTACCTTTCTGTCGTTACAATAAGGACAGTCTACTTCGCCATTTATCACATCGATGATTCGAGCTGAATAATTTCCGTGACAAGTAGGACAAGTCCAAGTAGCTATATTGATATTCGGAAGTACCTGATCAGCTGAAAATCTGTTTCGCTTTGACCACATCTTTGCAATATCAGGATATTTGTCAGCCAGACTATTAAATCCAGGAAGTAGAAATGTTAAATGTTTCTGATTGCCTTTATTTTTCATAATTATCTCCAATCTGCAC
>OLIU01000474.1_pt1 | contig 18177 bp, 9 predicted proteins | sample 1603321 | NCBI WGS metagenome assembly OLIU01 (sample SAMN03922508, study PRJEB24848) | human gut metagenome | isolation source: stool sample | host: Homo sapiens | place: Germany | collected 2011-11 | reverse complement strand
CCCGCCTGTTTGATACTACTTTACCACATTGTTGTGGAAATTTAAACAGTTTTTTTAGATTTTTTGTAAAAATTTTTAGTCAAAAGATTGTGTAAAGTGTAAAAAAAGAGCCGCGCACCGGCGCGGCTGGGAAAATTGCTTATTTCTTCGTTGTTTTTTTGCGGCGGCGGGCGCGTCCGCTGTCAGCCTTGATCTCCGGCACATAGACATTGTAGCTCAGCAGATACCGGCCGTGGGCGGGCACGCGGTAGAAGGCCGCCTTGATGCGCTCCAGCGGGCTGGAGCCTGTCTCGGCCGCGCTGCCGCTGAGCATGATGACATACTGCATTTCGCTGTAGCGGGCGGCCACATCACACTGGCGCAGCGTGGTGTGGATCAGTTCGCCAAGCTGCTCCACCATGGTGGCGGTCTCGGCAGGCTCGGCATTCTGGCCGGGGGCCACCGTCACGATGGCCAGAAACACCGGCAGACCGTAGCGGGCCTGCACACCGCGCAGCACGCGGTAGGTCTCCTTAAAGGTTTCAAAGTCGCAGAGGCAGGCGCCGGTGTTTTCGGTGTCGGGCAGGGCGGCGGTCAGGCGGGAAAGCTCGCTCTCCATGTTGCGGTCCGCCTGGCGCATCTGGCGGTAGGCAGAGCCGGCGCGCCCCGGGTCAATGGCATGGTGCAGGCAGCCCATTGCGTTGCCGCGGCGGGCAAGGTCCTGTGCCTCGGTGTGGCGGCCCAGCGATTCCAGCGCCACGATCTCCTCCAGATAGAGGCGCTCCTCGTAGGGGTCCAGCTCAAGTGCGTGGGCACACAGCGATATAATGCGGCCGCTTTCGCCCCACTTTTTGCAAAGCTCCAACAGGCCCAGAATGGCCGTGCGGTACTGCCCGTGCAGCCGGACGCTGACGCTCTCGACCCATGGCTCGGTGGCAAACTGGGGCAGCAGACGGCCCTTGTACAGGTTGACGATCTCCTCATACAGGCGGCCGCGGCTTTCGGGGTCAGCCTCGCAGCGGGCCTTCTCGGACAGGTCGCTGATCTCAAACACATCCACGCTGCAATCCAGCGCGGGGTTCCACTGGTAGCTGCCGCGGCTGGTCTGGATGCAGCCCTGCAGCTCGGTCAGGCCCTCGGCCTCGATCATATTGCGGAAGCGGTGCAAAATCGCGCGCAGCGCCATATCCGGGTTGGTCGAGCGCTCGCCCGCCCACAGCGTATCGGTGATGGTCTTGTGGGACACCCGCTCCCCGCGCTGCAGCACAAGGTACTGCACCAGCGCCGTTGCCTTGCGGGACTGTGCCAGCTGGGCCAGCACCGGCCTGCCGTTTACGCGGATCTCAAAATCGCCCAACATTCTGATTTCGACTGTTGCCATGTGGTATTCCTCTCTGCTCTATACAACGGGGCGCAGCGCCCCACCTTTCCTATATTGTTCCATAGTATAACAAAAATCAAGAGGTTTGTCCAGCATAACACGGGATGTTCTTGCTTGGGCGGTGCTTCAGGACACCGCCGGGTTGCTGCCGTCCCAGCTGCCGGGTTCCTCGATATACACCGGTGCGCCCGGCAGCGGCACGATCGCCTTTTGGGTACACAGTGGCACGGCTTTGCCCTGCGCGTCCTTCTGGGCCACGGTCAGCACAACGGTCAGTGCCGTGACATGGGCGTATTTTTCCCCCTCGGCCTTGGTATAGCTGCGGGCGTAAAACTGCAGGTCACTGATAAACATCCCCATGTAGGCGTCCTTGGGGTAGGCTGTCGTGTAGGCGTAGGCAACATAAGGCAGTTTCGTTCCGCTCTCTAATGTCACCTCATGCTGGGGCTTATAGATGTTTTTTTCCTGCAGATAGAACCGCATGTGCAGGTAACCGTCCAGCTCGTTCGCAGCATCTAGGCTCAGCAGCTGCGTTCCGTCCGCCTTTGTCAGCGCCGGGACCTTATCCTTGTCGATCAGCTCGATATGATTGGGGTAGACGCTGAACTCCAACGCCGTACCGCTGCTGACACCGGTTTTCCCTTTGAACACGGTGTCCAGATTCGTTATATCTGTTGCGCCGTCCGCAAAGCGGATATACCCGTTAGCATTCAGCAGCTCGCCGCGGATGGTCTCGATCAGCGCATCAGCCAGATTCTGGGCGCGGGTCTGCTGCTGCACCTGCATATACGCCTGCGCGCTGGGCTGTATCAGCGTGACAGCCGCAAGCGTAAACAGCGACAGCAGCACCATGCAGACAACCAGCTCGACCAGCGTTGTCCCCCTTTTGTTTTTCAGCACTCGCATCATGGTGTTCCCTGTCCCCCGCTGGTATTCGTCTGGCCCTTGCTGTAACGGTGGAAGGTGTAGGTCTCATCCGTGCCATCCTCCGAGGCCTTTGCCTCAAGCTTTTGCTTTTGGACATTCCCAACAACAAACTGTGCGCCCGTACCGGTAAAGGTATAGCTTGCAGTGCCGCCGTCATTCACCCATTGGGGCTTTCCATCTCTGGCGGGGTACAGCTTTTCGCACTGCGCATAGGCCGTCTGGCGGATCGTTTCCGCCTTCAATGACATGGTGCGCGCATAACGCAGGGACACCACGAACAGCGCCGTAAACATAAGCAGCAGCACAAAGGAGACGATCACTTCCACAATCGTTTCTCCGCTTTGATTTTTAAGGTATCTCGACATAGCCGCTCCTTTCCGGGTCATTGGCGCACAAATTTGCTGCTCTTAGCTGTCTGGTTCAGCTCATAGTGGATCTTGATTTCAGTATCGGCGTCCTTGCGCAGTATATATGTGCTATCAACATCCGTGCGTTTAAAAACGAGTTGTTGATTCGTTTCATTTTCGCCAACCTTGGTCAACTGATAACTGCTATACCGGGCCGTGTCCGTGCCAATCGTATAGTACGCCACTTTACATGTGCTGGTGTGCTGGTAGCTCCTTGTGTAGGAGAACTTCTCGCTCCCCTGCTTTGCAGTCACCGTCACCTCCACAACATAATCCGACAGTTCCTTCTCTTTAAAGCTGTCAAGCTGACCGTTAAGTGCAGTAATGTCATAGCCCTTTGTTGCCAGCGCTGCAACATACTCGCTTTTATCCACCTCGTCAGCCGGCGTTTTTTTGAGCGTGATCTCCAGCCCGCTGCTTTCGTCCGCAAAGGTATGCTCCGTGGCATCGCTGTAGGTAGTCTGCAAAAGGTAGGTTTTGTCAATGAACGCTGCCAAGCTGTCCGCCTGCGCACCGCCCGCTGCCGTGCCGTAGCCGGTCAGCTGGTCATCCAGCACATCGGAAAAGCTCGTTGCAAGGGTATACACCTCCTGCTCTATCAACTGGCGGTTCGCGTTCGCCGTCAACACAGACGCCGCATAGACCAGCGCCGCAGACAGCGCCGCAAAAACCGCGCCGATACACAGCACAAGGATCATTGACAGCCCCTGTTGATTTTGCATGATACCGCGGGCTTTTCTGCCCATAGGTATACCCTCCTTCATTGTGTTATCCCACTGCAGGCAGCTCCTCTTTCTCAGCTGCAGCCGTTTCGGGCGTTGCCCGCAGGACACGCGCCGCCCGCAAAACCGGTGGTGCTGCGGCAGGGCTTTGCTCTGCTGCAGCGTCCTGTGTGGGCTGCTCCTCTGCTGTCATGGTCAGGGCGGCAGCTGTACCGTCATTCGGCACAGTCAATTCCAGCTTTTCAGACTGGGTGGTCTTTTCCGCATCGCCCTCGGCCAGCACAGTAACCTTATCGGTAATGCGCTGGCGTGTATCGTCCTTGTGCAGCAGATCGACAAGGTCAGGCAGCGTTACGCGGTAGCCCGGCTCACCGTCACGGTCAAGGTATTCCAGCGTTGCAAAGGTTTCGAGCTTATAGCGCGGCGTACCGCTGGCGTCCTTCAGCTCATAATGGCCCTCCAGCGTCACATGGTTCGTTGCAAGTATGGGATTCTTGTCCTCGTCAAGGACTGCCTCGCCATCCTCGTTCGTCTTAACCGTAGTGGTCAGGTCATAGAATGTGCGCCCGTTTTCTTCGCTCTGCGGGATCGTGATCGTATAGGCAGTATCCTTTATTGTAACTTCCTTTGTCACAGACAGGATTTCCCCGCACTTGGTTTTGATCGTACCGTCCTCGCCCATTACATTCCGCTTGGCCACAGTAAAGGTGATCTTGTCGGTTGTCTTGTCATCGGCAGAAGTGATCTCCAGTTGATACTTGTCTGCCAGACCTTCCCCTGTTTCCTTGCTGTAGTTTACGGCGTTCCATTCCACTGCAAAGCGGGAAATATCCGCCTCTGTGCTTGCGGGCGTCCATGGCGTCTCACCGTCAGCGCCGAACAGCTGCAGGGTTGCCTTGGAATCTACAGTTGTAAAGGCGTTCTGGTTCGTCTGCGGTGCATCCAGCTTGATCTTGGGCAGCTGCATTTCGGTAGGTGTTGCGCCCAAAGCGTCTGCAACATAGTAGTACCAGTTGGAGCTGGCGGTTGTGCCGTCGGTGGACATGCTGCGCAGGGCGGGCAGCAGCCAGTAACCGGCATACTCCGGCTTCATGGTAAAGCTTTCATCGCCAAGCGCAAACGCTGCGCCGTTCTCTGTTGTTTCTGCCTGCGCACCGCCGTCCATCCGGCCTTCCGGCAGCAGGCGCAGCACGCGGCCGGGGTCGGTCGTGTCGGTAAGCATTGCATTCAGCGCATTTGTCAGGGCTGCCAGACTAGCGGCCTTATCATCGGGCGTCTGCGCATGCTGATAACTGTTCGCCAGCACAGCAATTTGCTTGTAATCCGCGGCATTTTTAAAGAGATAGCCCATGTAGTAGTAGCTGCCGCTGCTGGCGTCTTGAACCGTCAGCGTCAGCTTCTCCTCGGTCAGGAACTGGGTCTGGCTCGGCGTCTGGTAGCTTAGCGCGGCTGTGGTCACAACGGGCGCAGCAAGGCGCTTTTCTACAACCAGCAGGTTGCTGTACTCGCCGTTCGGGCTGCAATACTTCTTGCCGTCAACCGCATTTGCTACGACATAGAACCGCAGGGTCGCGCCCTGATACTTCTCAAGGTCAACGGTGCAGCTGTTTTTCGTGATGCCCTCCCAGTTGGCAATCACCGTCCACTTATTGCCGTCACGCTTTTCTGCGTACAGGGTATATTTCACCGTGATCTCGCCTTTGTCGTCCGCGCTTGCGGGCCAAGTGATGTCGTAGTTCAGTGCATTGGCGCTGTTGTCGTTGGTGCGCATGATGCTGTTGACCTGACCTACCGCAGACAAGCGCTGCTTAACAGCACAATCTGCCTCGCCCGCCAGACCGATTGCATTGGTGTCCCCATCGCCCGGCTTGCGGGTGACATGCAGCTGCACCGTATCATAGCGCCAGCTGCCGCTTGCAAGGTCATCGTCCACGCAGAGGGTCAGGGTATAGGTGCCGGTTTTGGGGTTAAATGTGGTTCTATCCGTCAGCGACACGCCGTCCTTCAGCTCGATTTTTTCCTTGCCCGCGCTTGTGGTGGTTTCGCTATCCTTTTCGGTCAGCAGACCGTACAGGGTGACATCGTAGGCATGTTCTGTTGTATCTGGCGTGATGCCGTCCGCATTGTACTGCGTCCATGTAAAGGTATAGTTCAGCTTGTTGTTTCCGTCCACATTGCTCGTGGTTTCGCTGCTTACCGTGGGGGCTTTCAGAAGTTTGAGGTTGAGGTCATCCTTGCGAATCTGCTTTGCGGCCATGTCATACCACGAATCTCGGCTCGCAAAGAACTGCAGCGGGGTCAGGTGGTAATAGCTGAATTTGCCGTCCGCACCGCGCACAATCTCGATGCCGTTGTTCCAGCTGACGGGGTTACCGTTACTCTTTTCAATAGCCTCCAAGGCTTCATCTGCGGTGATTTCCCAGCGGGTCACGACCTGCGGATAACCGGCATCAATAGGCACAGAGATGACCTTCAGGTCGGTGTAGCTGCCGTCAAAGACCACGGCGGGCAGGTTCTCCAGCGTAAATTTCGTGCCGCTGCTGTAGACCGGCTTTTCCACCGCAGCAAGCGTCACATACTGGCCGTTCAGCGGCTTTGTGTTGGTTGCTGCTGTACCCTCTGCCGCATTGCTGATTGTTTCTTCACCGTTGTATTGACCCACCAGCATAACGCGGTAGTTCGGCACGGTGTTGGGGATCGTATCTGCGGTAAATTGCAGGGTCACGGTAATCGACAGGTTATCCGCCGTGCTGCCGGTTATGACCGGCTGGCTTATAGACGCCGTACCGTGGACAAGGCCGCTGTTGCTACCTTTATCCCCGCTATAGTATGTCTTGGGAATACCGATCTCCTCATCATAGCGGGCAGACTCCATCCATGCACCCGTTGCATCTGTACCCGGGGTTGCCGTGGCGCGCAGGCGGGTGGCCGAGCCAAGGCCTTTTGTTATCAATGCTTCGGTTTTGTCTTTACTCAGCGTAATTTCCGTATCGGGTTGGTTCATCAGGTAGGCGGTTACTTTCCATTCGCCCGCGTTTTCGTAATCGCTTGCGTTTGTCAGCACAAGATACTGGCCGTAGGGCTGTCCGTTGCTGTCCTGCTTTTTCAGGCGGATCTCCAGCTTCGGGGTAGGCAGGGGGCGCACGAAGTTCTGCGGGTCAGACTTTACCTCTGCCCCCGGGGTGGTTCCGTTCACGGCCTGTACACCGACACAGAATTGGCTGTTGCCAATAGCTTTCTCCAGCGCATCATCCGCGTCAAACAGATAGCGCGTGCCGTAGACCTTTATGTTTTGGTAGTTCTCCAAAGGCGTCTTGCTATTGCCGTCAACCTTGTACAGCGTTACCAGATAATGGCTTACATTCTGTATCTGGTTCTGCGGGAAAATGCCATCTGCGGCCGCGGCCGTCCATGTCACCTCATAGCGGCCATAGACAGCGCTGCTATCGTTTTTATGCGTAACTGTCAAATTGGAGACCTGCCCGGGGCCGCGCTTGTCCAGAACTTGCGTATAGTAGTTCTGGATCAAGTCGTCCGTGATGTCCTTCATACTCGGGCCTTCAACCTTGTCTTTTTCGCCGTACCACAGCAGGATGGTGGCAAGATTCTTGTTGTTGATATCCGATGCACCGGGATTGCCTGTATAGTAAATCGTAGCCAGTTTTTCATTGGCTGCAGGTATTATGTAACATTTTGTAGTATCAACCGTATTCAAATCCCGCGTGTTTGTCATCATGCCTGCCGCAAAGAAACGGTTTCCGCTCTTTATGGAGTTATCAATACCCGCATACAGCCGTGTACCGTAGTTATAATGGTTCTTACAACTTGTACCGTATGTTCTTCCTTCGTTAGCAGTCGCCTCTCCGCTTGGTGTACCTTCCGTAAGCTTCAGCAATGCCGCTATCTTCTTTTCTTCAAAGCTGTTTTCGTCCATAAAGTAGTTGCCGTAGGCCACGATGTTTTCTCTTCCACGGTTCATCGCGATGGGGGCGTTATTGGTACTAACCGTATTTTTATACAGGGCAAAACAATTCGTGACTGTGGTGGATGCACTCGTTGCACTGCCATTGCCACGGTTGCCGCAGATACCTGCAAACAAGTTGGTATCATTTGATTTATGATAAATTGTAACATCCGTAGCGTAGTTACGGCAGCGGTCAATGTAAACCTCTACCTTATCCGGTATTTTTGTCCCGCCGTTACCATACGGTCCCAGCCAGCCCATGATGCCGGCTGCCAGCGACTCGCACCACATCGAAACATCGCCGTTCACGCAATCGACAATGTTGATGCGCAGATAGTCATTTGCACCGTCCGCCATGACCACCTTGCCGAGGATACCGGCAACATCGTTGGCACCGTGCTTTTTGTCACCCTCCCAATTTCCGCAGGACAGAATATCGCCGTGGTTCTGGCAGGAGAGAATATTTGCCGTGCCGCCGGGGGTGGGCTGGTCAAAAAAGCCCACGATGCCGCCGACCGTGCCCGAACCATCGCCATAGTTGGTATTGGTGCTAAGGCTGCCGAAGTTGAAGGATTTTTCAATCGTACCGCCGTTTTTCAGCCAGGAGGCAATGATGCCGCCGATATAGTTGGAGCCGCTGTCAAACACAGTGCCAAGGTTCACACACTCGCTGATGACCCACTTGTCATCGGTCGTGTTCTGCTGCACGCCGATCACACCGCCCACATAGGCAATTTTTTTGATGTTTCTATGGGTCGTGTCATCGTCATTTTTGCCGTCTGTGCGGGTAAAGCGGCGCACGGCGGCGCAGTTGACCAGCAGCTTGACCTCGCCGGTTGCCTCGTTCATGCCGATCATACCGCCGATTTTGGATTCATCGGTCGTGTTGTCACCGTAGACAAACCACTTACCGGTTGCCGCGCCTGTGATCGTACCGTTGACGGTGTTGAAACCTGCCACGCCGCCCAGATAGCCGCTGGATTTGCCGGTTGTAGCAGTTGTGCCGCGCAGGCCGACCAGCAGGTCATTTTTGGCGAGGCCGGTGGCGGTGTAGACTTCGCTGTAGTTATTCGGGGACACCGTATCAACGCCTTTAAGGCTATTATAAGTATTGCCTTTCAGGGTGCTGATCATGTCATTGGTGTCATTGGTGCTGCCAGCCGCAAACCACCCCTTAACCTCATTGACTAGCTCTGTTACTTCTTTTGCACCACTGCCGCTGCTGCTAATGCTGCCGTTGTTTGCGCCTGCCACGCCGCCCACAAAGCCGTAGCGCGCGGTGATGATACTGCCGCCGTCCTTCACTGTGGCAACATAGCAGGATGTAATGGTGCTGTTGTTACGGCCCGCAATGCCGCCCACGCTGCTGGCGCTTTTCAGCTTTTCCGCATAGGTCTGGCTGTCGCTCAGTCCCGAGGCGCCCATCACCTGCAGTGTGATTTTGGGCACACTGCACCCATTGACCTCACCGTTGTTCAGGCCGACGATGCCGCCCACGGTGTCCAGCACATTGGCTGCGCCCGTGGTATTGCCCTTGCCCAGCGCGCCCTGATAGGTACACTTTAACAGAGTGCCGCCGCCGGCATTTTCGCCGGCTACGCCGCCCAGATTCTTGTATTTATTCAGATTGTCTGTAATGTTCAGTGTAACAGTTGTTCCGTTGATTTTTGCGCCCTGCATATTGACGCCCGCCGCACCGCCAAGGCTGATGCTGTCTGCCCGGGCCGTAAGGCCGCTGAGCGCCAGTGCAGGGCTGCTGACATTGCAATTACCAATCGTACCGGCATTTTTGCCCGCAATGCCGCCCACATTGATGGCCGGGCCATGGAAAGCGATGGTTGCACCGCCAGTAAGCGTAACATCGCTGATTTCAGCACCCGCATTGTTGATGGCCGTGACCGCGCCGATGCTTTCCCCTGCAAAGGTAATATCACAGCTGCCGACACTGCCGCCCTGAATAGTGCCGAAGTTGTTGGCCGCAATGGCCGCCGCATCGCACTTGGCCACGCCGATTTTGACGCCATTATCCACGCCGGCGTTTATAATTTGGGCGCCGCTTTCATTGCTGCCTGCAATACCGCCCGCATTGCCGTTGGTGGCATATACCGTGTAGTTGTTTCCGGTCTGCCCCGCAGTGTTGGTGCAGCCCGTAATCGTGCCTATCTGCCCGTTAGTGCCAGCCCTATTGCTGCCCGCAATACCGCCTGCAAACTGGTCATTGGCGCGCACACATGCCCCGCCAATCAGCGTCACATCGGTAATATTGGCATAGTTTGCACCGGCTGCGCCGCCTGCGTAGTTCTTGGTGGCCGTGACGGTGCCTGTCACCTTGCCGCCCTCAATGCTGGCTGTTGTGGCGTTGCGCATGTTGTTGCTGCCCGCAATGCCGCCCGCATAGCTTTCTGCCGTAATGTTGACCTGCAGGGTTGTGCCGCCCAATGCGATACTGCCGCAGTTTACGCCTGCAACGCCGCCCGCGCACTCGTTTGCCTGCACCGTAACGGGGATACTATCGGAAGTATTATAAGTTATGCTCGCATCCGTCAGGTTCAGGCCCGCCACGCCGCCGATGATATACCGGCCGCGCACGGTGATGCTTGCTGCCGGGGCCGAGTCCGTGACCGTCCCGTTGTTGATGCCGACGATGCCGCCTAAGTAGGCATAGCCGTCCTGCTGGGTGCCCAGTGTGGCGTAGGTAGAGCAGTTTTTGATGCTGCCGCCATTCCAGCCGGCGATGCCGCCCGCCGCGCTCTTGTGGGAGACAATGCCGTAGTTGGTGCAGCCCTCCAGCGTTGTGTTTTGGGTCACACAGCCGATGATGCCGCCCGCCATATAGCCGCGGGCATCTTTACTGCCAACATAATCGTTATAGTTAAAGCTGTCGTTATACCCCGGCAGGCTGACACCGCTGCCGAGGATGCCGGTCTCGCCCCGCATTTTCAGGCTGCCGACCGATGCCGCATTGCTGTCGCTGCCGTTTGTTGCGCTGCTGATGGTCAGGCGGGTTTCTGCATCGTTATAGCCGACAATGCCGCCCACATAGGCGTTGACCTCCAGATTAAACTGGTTGGCCGCGCCGTTGAGGGTCATGGTATTGGCCGTATCGCGCGGCAATGTTTTGTTGACCGTCACAAGGCCGGTATCCTTCGCCACGGTGGGCAGAATCGTTGTCAAATCGTTCGGGGCCGATGCCAGCAGGCAGTTATAGCCGATGATGCCGCCCGCCAGACCGTCGGCCTTGATGCGGCCCGCCTTTGCGGTGGTTGTAAATCTGCCGGCCGTGCTGCCGGATGTGGTGGTTTCTTTGATGGTAAACGCCATTCCGTCCGTGCCGGCCACCGGCATGTTAGCGCCGATGACACCGCCCACGCAAAGCGTGCCGCTGATTTCCGTCACCTTTATATCGGCCGCGGGCAGGGCCGGGGCAAGGTTCAGGCCGATCATACCGCCGACCGCCTTGCCGCCCACGATCTCGCCGCTGACGGTCAGCAGCGAGGTGCTGGTATTTGTAATTTTCGCCGTTGCATCGTTGCATCCGACCAAACTACCGACAAAATCATTGCCGCAGATGACCGCGCCGATCTGCACCGTGGTTGCATTCTTGTCCCATGTAAGCACGGCATTTTTGCCGTTGCGGCCGACCAGACCGCCCACATAGTCCGCGCGGGTGGTCGTTTCTTGATTGTTTGCATTTTTATAGGTGCTCAGCGCCTGCAGCAGGGCGCTGCGGCTGCTGTTGGTGGCGGTGTCCGAAGCCATGCTGCTGACACAGTTTTGAATGGTGGCTGCTGTATTTGCTGCGTTGATGCTGCCCCATTCGGCATCATTCAGGCCCGCAATGCCGCCCACATAGGCCGCATTTTTGCCAAGGCCCGCCACAAGGCCGCTGTTGGTAACGCCGCTGACCGTGCTTTGGCTGCCGTTGACCGACACGACACCGCCCACATAGCGGTTGCCCAGCACGGTGCTGCTGTTGCTGCCGCCGGTTATTTTAAGCTGGCTGCCGCTGAAGCCGCCCGCCATGCCGCCGACAAAGCAGCGGCCCAGCACATAACCCTTTTGCGTGGTGCAATTATCCAGCTTACTACCGCTGGCAAAGCCCACCAGACCGCCGACAAAATCACCCTTGAGCGGGCTGTCATCGGTGAGTGCGCCATCGTTAGCATACCCGCCCTTGACGGCGGTTTTCAGCTGTGTTTCGGTCATATCGCGGCGGGTGGTGCTGGTGCTGCCGCGCAGCGTGACATTTTTGCAGTAGCCCGCAATGCCGCCGAAGAACTGGCCCAGCACACGGCTGTTTTCACCCTCGGCGCTGCCAAGGTAGTTGGCGCCCACGCTGACCGTACCCTCGTTCTGAAGGCCGGTCAGGGTAACATCCGCACTGCTGCTGTTACTGTTGTAGAGGTTGCCCACAACGCCGCCCGTAAAGGCGCTGCCGATGACGGCGGCCTTGTTGGTCATGTTATTCTTGTTGGGGTCTGTCTCAAGCATCAGGTTGGCGGCATCCATCGTGCCGACCACACCGCCCACGCCGATGCTGCGCCAGATCGAGTTTTGCCCGCTGGCGGCTGCGGCGTAGCGAGCCTGTTCTGTAAGGGTTTCGTCCGCAGTTTTGGGGCTGTTGTCCTGCAGCAGACCGGCTACCGTCACATTGGCATCCACCGTCAGCACGGAAATTGTTTGCGTCTGGCCGTTTTTGGGTATGGCAACGCCCACGAGGCCGCCAATGCCGCGCGGCTCGTTTTCATAATAGGCTGTGCCATTTTCATTTGTTTTTGGTGTGCGGGCTGTCTCGGTGGCGGTATCGTCAAAGGGCAGCATTGCCAGCACCTGCGCGGAAACCGCATTGTTTTTGCCGTGGGTCAGGGTGCATTTTTCCAGCGTGCCGGTGTTGACGCCGCACAAAGCGCCGACCGCGCGGATGTCGCGGTACGCGCTGTCAGTTGTTTCCAGCGGTTGCAGGGCTGTGGTCCCGGTCAGCGGCAGGGTGTCGTCTGCGCGGGCAACGACCTTAACATTGACCTGCACATCGGCATCGCGCAGGGTCATGTTTTGGATCGTGCCGTTATTTTCGCCCACAAGGCCGATGTAGCGGTCAAGCAGTTCTGCCTTACCCTGTCTGCCGGTTTGGGAGACAGAGCTGCCGCGCAGCTGCAGGTTCATGATGGTGATATTTCCGCCGTCCAGCGTTACATTTTTGGGCAAGGTCAGAATGGTCGGCCACGCCACAGCCTCCTCTGCCGAGGGGACCTTGGCCTCCGGCGGGAAGTTTTTGCCCTGCGCCGGGCAGTAGACCGTAACGCTGCCGCCGGTCCAGTTCAGGCCGGAGGCGCCAAGGCTCTGCGCGGCGAGGGTGTAGGTGGCGGCAGTCTGGCCGGACGCCCAGTTGTCCGCCCAGCGCAGGTTGTACAGATGGCGGAAATAGGTAAGGTTGCCCTCAGTGGCTGTTGCCTCTTTTGCAAACAGGCTGTTTTCCACATTGGTGTCGGCCGGGGTGCTGGGGGTATAGCTGCCGGAATAGTCGTCCCGCGCCTTGGCCTGCAGCGTGACATAGAAATCCTGCGGCCCACCCGGCAGCAGGCGGGTGATGCTGTACAGGCTGCTGTCGGTCACACTTATACTGTTTGCCGTCACGCCGCTGTCATTCTCGCAGGAGCGCAGCAAATCAGCGCTGGCCATAGCGTCCAGCGTCAGGACAAAGTTGCCCTTGTTGTAGCTCAGGGGGTAGTAGAGGGTCTTTTCAACCGGTGTTTCGTTGCCAGCCGCATCATAGCTGTAGATTGTTGTTTTCAGCGGCACCGGCTCATTGGTCTTGACTGCCGGCAGCTCCACCTCGATCTCAAACAGCTTTTTCGTGCCGTCCTTGCTGTAGCCTGTTGCCACATACTGCACCTGCGTGTCGCGGGTCACATCGCCGCCCCAGCTCAGGGTCAGCGTTTCGGTGTTGGAGAGGCGCGGGTTCTTGACCTTCAGCTTGGTCTGCTGCAGCTCGACCACATTCACACGGTCCTCGGCCGAGTAGTAGCCCACAAGGCTGTCATGGCGGCGGTGGTCATAGCTCCGGTTATAAATGTCCGTTGCGCCGTCCGTTTCCCCAAAGCGCAGCTTGTCGGCGTTCGTGTCATAAAACACCGAGTACACCTGCCCGCTGGCGGCGTCGATCTCAACGCAGATGGCCGCATTCAGCAGCGAATCATCGTAGATGTAATCGCCCAGCAGCTCGCGCAGCAGTTCATTGTCGCTGTCGGCATCTGTTACTTTATCATAATACAGGGCATAGATATTTTTGTTCAGCTCATCGGCCTTCTGCTTGCGTGTTTCTTCGTTTCCCTCGCCGGCGGCGGGGTCAAAATGCGCGCCTGCCTGACCGTTCAGCAGCACCTTCTGGCGGAAATCGTCCAGTTCGCCCGCTGTGTCCCTGCGGGTCAGGGCGATCTGCGCGGTCTGGAAAAGGGTGCGGGCGTTCGCCTCGTTCTTCTCAAACCGGGCCAGACGGGTATAGGCGATCAGGCCGCCCCCCACAAGGGCCGCCAAAATTGCCATGATCGCCAGCACAACCATAAGCTCCACCATCGTGAAGCCGCTGCTTCTGCGCGTTTTCTTGTTGCAATGCACCATAGATGCTCCCGTTTATATCACGGCATTGCCGCATATTCCCGCCCGGCAGACGCCGTAGCGGCCGTTGGAATTTGCGGCAGCGCCCTGCAAATTTGTACAATAAGGCATAATAAGACTATATATGATAGTATTATACTCGGTTTGTGATCTTTTCGCAACAAGTGTGGTGAGATTTCGACAAATTTACACCAAATATAGTGTTCTATACGGGCGGCACATACTATTTTGACAGATTTTGTGTTACATTCCAACAATAATGTGGGATTTTTTCGTGAAATTTCTTGCAAACACAGCCTTTGCGGGGTATACTGGTTAGTGTGTTATATATAGAAGTAGAGGAAGTGAAACCATGCTGGCAGCACGACTGGGCGCCTGGCTGCGCAACACCGGGGAAAAATGGGCCAGGACCTCCTTTGCTGAAAAGCTGGCCCTGCTGCTGGCATTGCTCGCTGTGATCTATACCGTTGTGACCGGCGCGGCCGAGCTGCGCTATCAGGCTCGCGCGCGGGAGGTGCTGGCCCAGATCAAGGCGGCGCGGCTGGCCGCCGGGGCTGTGTCCGCGCAGTGCTATTCCACCGGGCGCACCTTTGCCGACCAGACCACCGCAGACGGCTTTGCCGACGGCGTGGCTGAGGAGATCGAGACACTGGGCGCACTGCCCGGCAGCGTGAGCCTTTTGCAGGTGGCGGACAACGGCTACACCGTGCAGCGGCTGCTCTATCAGGAAAACAGCATCTTCGCCGTCTATGACGCTGCCGAGGGCTACCGTGTCTTCCGCGCGGAGGACCGCCTGCATTACCTGACGGAGGCGAGCCATGCTGCTGCTTGAGTGCCTTTTGGATCTGATCCGTTTTTTGCTGGGCGCGGCGCTGTTCAGCTTTATGAATGTCGTGGCCTGGCGGCTGCCTCGGGGCATGGACCCCCTGCAGGGGCGCAGCGCATGCCCGCAGTGCGGCCACACGCTGGGTGCGCCCGACCTTGTGCCGGTTTTCAGCTGGCTGCTTCTGCGCGGGCGGTGCCGCCACTGCGGTGCCCGCATCCCGGTGCGGTATTTTCTGGTCGAGGTGCTGGGCGGCGTGCTGGCGCTGGGCTGCACCCGGCGCTTCGGCACCGCGCTCAGCCTGACGCAGGGACTGTTCGGCATGAGCTGGGCGGCGCTCACCGCGCTGGCGGTCTGCGGCATTTTGCTGAGCGTCGCGCTCATTGACGCCGAGACACAGCTTATCCCCGACCGGCTCAATCTCGCGTTGGCGGTCTGCGGCGTTGTAGGGACGCTGCTCTCCCCCGCCGGGTGGCTGCCCCACCTGATCGGGGCGTTCTGCGTCAGCGTGCCGATGCTTTTGCTCTGCCTTGTCATTGACGGCGCGTTCGGCGGCGGCGACATCAAGCTGATGGCGGCCGCCGGGCTGTTTCTCGGCTGGCAGAACACGCTGCTGGCGATGTTTTTGGGCATTCTGGGCGGCGGCCTTTACGGCATCTGGCTGCTGGCCGCCAAAAGAGCCGACAAAAAGGACCACTTTGCCTTCGGCCCGTTTTTATGTGCGGGCATCGTAATCGCCATGCTTTTCGGCGAGCCGATCCTGCAATGGTACTGCGCGTTTTTGTAATGGTGCAGCACCCGCCTGATTTCACTATCCGTTCGGAGGTTTCTCCCCTATGTCACAATTTCGTTATACTGCGACCAACGCTCAGGGCAAGACTGTCCGCGGCATGGCTGACGCCCCCAGCGAGGAGGCACTCTACACCAAGCTGCGCGATGACGGCCTGTACATGAGCGAGGCGCTGCAGACCAAGCGCGTCCGCAGCACCTTCCGCCCGTTAAAGACCGCCGTGCTGGCGGATTTCTGCCGCAATCTGGGCACCCTGCTGACTGCCGGTGTGCCGCTGGTGCGTGCCTTCCGCATCATGGCGGATGAGCGCAGCATCGACCCGCAGCAGCGCGCCCTGTACGAGGCCGTGCTGGGCGAGCTGCGCAAGGGCATCCCGCTGTCCGATGCGATGGAGTCCTGCGCACCGGCGTTCCCGAACCTGCTGCTGGCGATGATCCGCAGCGCCGAGGGCACCGGCAGCATCGACCACGCCTGCACCCGGATGGCCACCTACTATGAGCGCGAGCATAAGATGAACCAGCAGGTCGGCAACAGCATGATGTACCCGCTCATCCTCTGCGTGCTGATCGTAGCGGTCATTGCGATTCTGATGACCTTTGTGCTGCCCCAGTTCAAGCCGATGTTTGACCAGATGGAAAAGCTGCCCTTCCTGACGCAGCTTCTGTTTGATGCCAGCGACTTTGTGGGTGCCAACTGGCCGCTGCTGCTTGTGGCGCTGGCGCTGATCTTCTTCGGCTTCAAACTGCTCTTGGCCCAGCCCCGCATCCGCCGCCAGTGGGACCGCTTTATCCTGCATGCGCCGGTCGTGGGCGTGCTGAACCGCAAGATCTGCACCGCCCGCTTTGCCAGCACCCTGTCCAACCTGTACGGCAGCGGTGTGCCCATCATCACAACGCTGGGCGCTGCGCGCGATTCGATCGGCAACCGCTGGATCGAAAGTCAGTTCGGCACGGCGCTGGACAGCATCCGCGCCGGCCACAGCCTGTCGCAGTCCATCGCCGCGATCGATGGCTTTGAGGTCAAACTGGCCTCCTCCATCGCCGTTGGCGAGGAGACCGGCAAGCTGGACAGTCTGCTGGCCACGATCAGCGAGACGCTCGACTACGAGGCCGAGATGGCCACCAAGCGCCTTGTCACCCTGCTGGAGCCTGTGATGATCGTCATCATGGGTCTGGTGGTCGGCGGCGTTGTGGCGGCTGTTATCGTGCCGATCTACCAGTCCTACGGCACCATCGGCGCATCGTCCGGCGCCATTTAAACTATATTCCGGAGGGTTCCTCATGGCATCACTTACCTCTTTGTATCTGTGCAGCCGCACGGTGTACGCCGCGGTGGGCAGCCCCACTGCCAAGGGCGCACGGATCACCGCCGCCGCCACGGCCCAGCTGCCCGAGGGCTGCCTGATCAACGGCGTCATTACCAACGAGGCCGACCTCGCCGAGGCGCTCAAGGCCTTTTTTGCCCGCCATAAGCTGCCCACCGGCCGGGTGGCGCTGATCGTAGGCGGCAGTCAGTTCGTACACCGCGTCATCTCCCTGCCCGCCATGAGCGAGAAAAAGCGGCTGGCCGTGCTGGCGCATGAGCTTTCGTCCGGCGGTGCCGAGACAACGGCCCCGCTTGACGACTATATGCTGCTGGCCCGCGATGCCAAGACCCGCGCCGACACGGTGCTGGCCACCCGCGTGGAGCAGAGCGTCATTGCCGGGTATGCGGCGCTGGCCAAAGCGGCCGGCTTCAAGCTGTACAGCATTGATCTGGGTCTGGCCGCTCCCATCAAGGCGGTGCGCACGATCCCTGCCCTGCAGAGCGAGACCTTTGTGCTGCTGCATTTTGACGATGACACCGTCTCGGCCTGCCTGTTTGTGAAGGGGCAGTACACCTACTCGACCCGCAGCCGCCTGTTCAACCCGCGCGGCTCGGCAGAATCCGGCGCCGAGATCGCACAGAAGCTGTCGGGCATCCTGCAGTTCCACATTGCCGGCAAGAGCGAAAACCCGATCACGACCGTCTACTTTGCCGGTGCAGACGCCGATGACCTTGCCGTCTGCCGCCCGGGCTGTGAGGCGCTCTCGCTGCGGGTGGCGCAATTCCCGGATTCGCCTACCGTCAAGCTGCCTGAGGGCACAGCCCTTGCGCAGACGCTCTCCGCCGCAGGCAATCTGATCGCGCGCTGACCCGCGCACCAACTATACAAGCCAGGGGAACATACAAATTATGGCTATGAAACAAAACAACTTTTATCTGCGCTGGCAAAAGGCCGCAGGCGCCGCCAAGAGTGAGCAGCGCAGCCGCAGCATCCAGACCGCTGCCCCCGGCATCGCCGTGGTGGCCGCCGCCCTGCTGGGCTGGGGTGCCATGACGCTGTACACCGCCTCCCTGACCAGCCAGCGGCAGGACATCGTAAACTGGTGCAATGACAACAGCGCATCGTTCCTTGCCTCGAATCAGGACGCTGAGGCGGCCGCGCAGTTCCGCTCTCTGACGCAGTACGCCGACGGCATGACCGACCTGCTGGACGGCTACCCCGATGTGACGAGCAGCCTGCTGCACCGGGTCGAGGCGGCGGGCG
>OLIU01000449.1_pt1 | contig 18699 bp, 18 predicted proteins | sample 1603321 | NCBI WGS metagenome assembly OLIU01 (sample SAMN03922508, study PRJEB24848) | human gut metagenome | isolation source: stool sample | host: Homo sapiens | place: Germany | collected 2011-11 | reverse complement strand
ACGAGATTGCCTCTTGTCTCGTGGGCTCGGAGATGTGTATAAGAGACAGGACTACATCGGCGACGAGGAGATGGAATTCGATGATGACGAAGAATGCAACGAAATCAAAAAGATTATCGCCGAAAGCAGCAAAGGCAGGTTCGACGAAATCTCAGACCGTCTAAAATCAATTTTCAGTGTGCCAGCTGTCAAGTGCAATTTCTTCGTGTATATGACAATCCACATGGATCTTGCAACGATGGAATACTTACTGAAACGGGATTGTTTGCATATTAAATAATCAGCTAAAAAATAGGGATAGCCTCTCATCAAGGTCATCCCTATTATTTTTGCGTTTTCTTTCAGCAGCATTTCCGCCGCTTATTTGGCTTGTGGTTCCCGCACAACCCACGGTCTGGCTTCACAATCGACTGTCACCGAACCAGCCCACTGCTTCACAGCCTTGCAGTTTTGGTAGGCTCTGCAACCTCTATCATCTATTGAACAGATACTCTTGAATATCATTGAACGCGCTTTGCATCTGCTCGACATTATTGCCGTTCAGCGCATGGCCCAGCAAAGCAAAGTTTGCCCGCAGCAGCATATTCATACTGTTCTCCTGCGCATCAAGCCGTGCTTTGTCTCGCTTGAACAGGTCCATGTACTGACTATCCTTGCTTGCAAGCAAATCTTTAACAGCATCGACTTCACCAGACATCTTTGTGATTTTCTCTTCCATGGCCTCAATCTTCACATCTTGCTCATGGTTCGGCTTCTTCAGAAAAGTGTTGAACTTCACTAGCACAGCGATGGCAGCGCCGATACCGGCAATCGCGCCGCACACGCTCAGGATCCATGTGACAGCGTCGGCCAGTGTAAAAGCAAATTCAGGATTCGGCATCACTGCTCACCTGCCCCTCGTGAGCAGAATCGGCTTCGCCTCGTTTCATCGCATCATAAGCCGCCTGGGCAATACTGCGTGCCTGCTCCTCTGTAATTTTAAGTCCAGCCTGTTTGGCAAGCTCCATAATAAACTCAGCGGCCTTTTTGTTCTTTTCCTCACCAGTCATGTCATCCATGTACTGCTTAATATAGCGGCACGCAGCCTCTCCCCATTTCATCAGCAAAGGATAAGACTCCAGCATAGTAAGCGCACTATTGATAACGTCAGCAGCTTGAGGAAAAACATACTTGCCAAGCAGAAAAAAGCAAACGCTGGCAAGTCCTATGACAATATAGAAAATTCCCTGTTCCATACCTTACTCCTCCATATCATTCGGATGCATGACGCCATCGGTATCGTCTCCCAACTGCGGCTCTTCAAGTTTGACATTTTCAGCGCCGGACTTATGCTCCTGTACCTTGATCCAGGCGTTGCACAGGTTTTCAGCGCTCAACGCCGCAAACAGTCCCGCGTTAAAGCTGTAGTCCGGCAGCTGACCGATACTGAAGCACAGTACCATATACACAACCGCGTACACAATCGTTGCACCCATCGTAAACACAATAACCTTTTTCGAGAAACGCATGGCGTTAAAATTCTCTCCCATACCAATCACCGCCTATCAAGTATGGCTGGCGACTGCTGCAGGGCCTACATAGCCATAGAGTGTCTTGTACCAGCCATTTACAATATCACTGTAGCCAATCGTAACAACCTTACCGGTCTTAGCATCTGGGCTTGCGATTACGCCGACGCTTGCATATTCCGTTCCGGGACCTTTGCGCACATTCCAGCGTCCAGCCTTGAATACGATTGCTTTCTGGGTGGGCTTTGGCGCATGGGTCACAGTAGTACCGCCCGTGTAAGCCTTGTAACACCAGTTCACATCACAGTTGCCATTGATACCGGCAACAGACCCCTTACTGCTGTACTGCCACATTTGGCACTTTCCTTTTTGATTGACGCCATTACGGTAGTCCGCCAGCCACAGGTCATAAGCAGCCAGCTTGGTCATATCCAGATAAGCTGCCTTGTAGCTCGTATAGGTGTACAGCATCGGCTTGTACCCACGCTGGTCGATGATATCCAATCCGCGCTTTACCAGTGCGGTCAACTTGTTCTTACCAATAGCCGCGACAGTCTTATCCTCAACGTCCAGCGCCACAGGGTACTGAATGGTCTTTCCTTCCAGCACCTTAAACAGCAACTCCAGTTCTTTGTTCTGTGTGGCCTCGTCCTGCGCATAGGTATAAAAATAGACGCCAACGGGAATGCCATTCTCGCGTGCGCCTTTATAATTATGTTCAAATGTCGGGTCAAGATAAATTCCCGCGCTGTTTGTAGATACAGCTCTAAGCATCGCAAATTTTACTCCGGCAGCTGCAACCTTGCGCCAGTTGATGTTGCTCTGGTAGCGTGAAACATCAATACCCCACAGCTCCACCTGTGCATTGTCAGCAGGCTGCGGATTGGCGCTGGCTGGCTTATCGCTCTCCCCCACGCTTTTATCTACACTGTGTTCACCAGTGCGGAATGTAAATACCGATGCGTTGGCCTTGGTGAAATTATTATCCAACCATACCAGCGGGTTCGTGCGCTTGTTCTTCCAGCGTACCTCGAAATGCAGATGAGCACCAAAGCTATTGCCGGTATTGCCGCTGTAGCCAATCACCTCACCGGTCTTTACGACCTGCCCCTGCTTCACATTGATAGAATTCAGATGCGCATACAGCGTGTGCAGTGTACCACCGTTCCAATTCGCGTGGCGGATTTTAACCATGTTGCCGTAGCTGTTCGTATCACCCTGCGTGCGTTTGCCGTTCCAGTGGTACACAATTTCTACAGTACCCTCTTCCGCCGCCATAACCGGTGTCCCCACGATAGCTCTCATGTCAATAGCCTGATGCAAGCTGCCATCGTTGTAGTACCACCCCTGCGTCAAAATATGCTGGCTCAAAGGCCAGCCAAGACATACCTCTCCATTCTTCAACCTCATAAAATTCCTCCCTTATTTAAAATAAAAACCGGCAGAGACCTCTCGGATCCCTGCCGCGTCATATCGCTATTACCAAAGTTTTACAAAAAAGCCGAATTCGTAAGAACCTGTTTGCAAGGAATCCATCATCCATCCACCAAATGTGCCATTCTGATCATAGATACGTCCAGCCTGACAATATCCATCTTCGCTTTCAAAATGAACCACTGGAAAATATCCAGGGTCTCCCATAATACCCTGATGATAAAATGGCACACAATCAGCTAATATTTTATAGTTGCTTGTTTCAGTAAGCGATTTAGCCTTTGCAACCATTGGTTCAAGATTCAACCACTGAAATTGTCCATTACGGTAAACCGGTCCAATTTGATTCCCGGAAACGTCAACATGCGCCAGATAAGAACCGTCCGTATATTTTGCCAAAATAACAGTGGCAAATTTGCCAATATTATATATCGAACATCCTAACGAACTGGAAAAGCTATAGCCATACGCCAGCACATCCTCATTGATGCACGCCCCGCCCATCAAATTCAGAGCCATATTACTTCACCTCGATGCCAAGTGCCGACTTGATCGCCTCCAGGTCATCCACAGTCAGTGCCGGATAATCAGCCGCAATGTCCTCAAAGTTCTCGCCAGCTGCAAGGCGAATCCTAAAAGCGCGGGTCATAATACGCAGCTTCAAAGCATTCAAAGTCTTCATAGGTTACCTCTCTCCGCCGATCAGATCGGCCATCATCAAAATAATATCATCGTTTGCGGATTCCAGCGCATCTGCGCGTTTTTCTACGGAATCAAGGCGCTGTTCCGTTGTCGGCTTGTTTGCCTCTTCCTGTTTCTTAGCAATTTCCGCCAATTCTTCCTCAGTGTACAGCACATATTTCTGCACGGGTTCATACTCGTCCCAGGCATCGTGTGCAGGCTCATCCGTCACAGCAAGGCGCAGTCCATCCGGGCACGCCTCTGTAATCGTGCTCTGCATGACCTCATAATGCCAGACTTCCTCCGTGGCATCATGATGCGCCACAAATTTCTGTGCATCTACCAGCTTGCCCTTCGTTAGGTCTGGATTGGTCAACTCATTTTCCAATGCTTCATCGTAGATTTTCATTCCATCACCTCACTCAGGTAGTCCACTGCCGCGCATAGAAGTACAGCATCAAGTCACAAACTGGACGCCGCTTAACGGTAAAGGACAGCTTGTTGGTATCACACACATAAATCTGTCCCTGGTTGATCATAGACAACTCACCAGACAGAATGATATTGTCTTTCAATGAGCTTGTCCGCTCCATCATGGCCGGTCCAAGGCTCATGTCCTTCGTAAGATTGGGCGTAGCGCTTGAAGCCGTAGCAGTAATCGCGGTTCCTTTGGAATCAGACCACGGAACAATCACATTCCAGTTTGATTTATCGCTGGATTCATCCCATTTGTCACGCGAAATCTTAAACGAGTACAGGTATTGCAGCCGTTTTGTAATAGCAGAATTTGCTACTGGGTTTGCACTGACCTGCGAGAGCGCGTTATCCACAACTGTTTTGTTCGCCCCGGTTGCAATACCGTCCAGTTTGCTCTTATCGCTGTAACTCATCAGACCACTAGAACTAGTCGTGGCTAATCCATAGGTAGTATCCTGTGTCGGCGGCGTATACCCAAGTGCGTTCGTCACATTGGTCTTTGTTAGGCTGATCGTGCCATAACTGTTCGATATATTGCTGCCAACCTTCACAAGGCCAAGCGTCGAAGAAGTTGCCGCCGAGTATGTAGTATCCTGTGCAGGAATACCAAGTCCTGTAATGTCCGCTTTGGTCACAGCAGTGGTCGCGCTCACATGGCCTGTCCCATCCACAGTCACCTTATAAAAGCCGTTGCTCTTGGATGTATACCCAGGGTGGCTGTACTTGTTTGCCCCAGCAGCAATGCCGTCCAATTTAGCCTTATCGGCAGCCGTCATCAATCCATTGCTCGACGCCGTCGCCACACTATAGGTCGTATCCGTAAACTTCGCCCCTGCGGGAACATCCGAGTTGACGGAGTGCCCGTTTACAGTGGTAGAGTTACCACCATTCGCTGGCATACTTTTAGGAAAATCCGTAATCTGGCTCTTGGTGTGCGTATGACTCTTCGGTGCAAACCTTTCCGTCAGCTTACCAACAAAATATTCCAGCCCCTTATCATCCAATAAAGCCATATCCCTACCTCCTTAAAGGTCAAGATCAGCTTGCAAGGATGGTATCAATCTGGGTGTTGGTAATGGTCTCAATGACCGTCTTTGTATCACCAATCTTCTCCAAAGCGCCGCTGATCAGCATATATTCGTCGTACAGGTTACTTCCATCGGGCGTAGCCTTCTTAATCATATAAATCACATTGTCCTTGGCATCTTTTACAGCAGGCAGTGTCTCCACGATGCTCTTACTGATATGTCCTGCCGCAGAGATCTGCTGACCGACATAGGTCATGGTGGCATAGGTACTCGCCGAACCAAAGCCGTCTAGCTTCTTTTTGTCTGCTGCACTCATCAGACCGTTTGCACTCTGCGTAACTGCACCGTAGGTCGTATCCTGCGCGGGGATGCCCAGCCCGGTAATGTCCGCCTTCGCCACAGCAGTAGCCGCCGAAACGTGACCGCTGGCATCAACCGTGACCTTATACAGTCCGGCACTCTTGGCTGTGTAGCTCGGGTGAACATACTTGTTGGCCCCTGCCGCAATCCCGTCCAATTTCGTCTTATCAGCCGCGGTCATCAGACCGTGCGCAGACTGCGTGGCATCGCCGTAGGTTGTATTCGTGGGCGTGCCCCAAGTGCCGTCGCCCTTCAGGTACTGACCTGCATTGGCAGTTTTCGGCGCAGGGACAAGACCATTGCCGCCATCGGCAGAAGTAGTCGCACCCTTAAAAACACCGTATGTCGTGTCCTTATCATCAACCCACTGTGCTGTACCGTCACTAGCCCAGCCAAGGATCTTGCCCGCAGCACCGCCCGCAGGGATATGTTTGTTACCACTGGTCGTCGGGTGACTATAATTGCTTAGACCCGCCAGCTTGTTCTTCTCGGCAGTCGTATAGTCATTGCTAGAAAGCTGCTTGCCGCTCACCTTATCAACCTTGCCGCCCAGCTGGCCTTTAAACCATTGCACCAAATGCGAAAGACCATCTAAATCAAGAAAAGCCATAATTGTTTCCTCCTTGTTATAATTTCAAAATCTCGTCGATCTGTGTATTCGTAATTCTTTCCGGCTCCGGGTTCATGCTTGTCCATGTTCCGTTTTCATATGCCCACATCTCGCCAGTGCGCAGGGCATAGATTTTTCCATTGATCGGTGCAAGAGGCAGTTCAGCCACAAATTCAATATCGCGTCCAGCCTGAATGCGTGTCTTGCCAAAGTCGCGGTACATATTGCCCGTGTCCTTACAGACGATCAGCTGCCCATCTACAATAGGAGCGGACTCCAGCTGTGACTGATTCACTTCCCTCAATGATAGATTCGCCATATTCCATCTCCTATCATTATCAAAAAATAAAGCCGCCCCACCATAACGGCAGGGCGACCCTATCACTTATTCTTTGGTCTATCCCAAATCAAGCTCAAGCCTTGGCGGCAATGGTCTGCCAGGTCAGCTTACCCTCAACAGCCTTGACGCGGGTATCCATGGCGGTGTTCAGACCGGCAGCATACTCCTTAGCGGAACCAAGCGCAGCGTCAGCCTTCTTCTGGGCATCGGTAGCAGCAGCAGAAATAGCCTCGCTCTTAGCAGTAGCGACATTCTCAGTCGTAGCCTTGGCATTCCATGCGGTGCGCTCCTCAGCGGTAATGTGGGCAACCTTGTCGCCGGAGTGGCCACTCAGCGCATCATTGACAGCCTTGATCTTCTCATCGGTCTGGGTCTTGGTGTAAGCGTCCGGGTTGGCAACATACAGACCATCTTCCTTGATCTCGATGTTGTTGTTCTCGGCAGCAGAAACCTTCACATCGACCGAGATGACATTCTTGTCAGAGACAGTAACAGAGGCGGTCTTGGAAGCACCACCGGTGTAAACATCCACCAGAGCAGCAGCGGGGATCTTGACAACCTCGCCGGTGCTGATGGTCAGCTCGATCTCCTTGGTCACAACATTGTAAGCACCGCTCTTGACAACCATATCCTTGCCCAGATTGATGGTCAGCTCATCGCCGCCAAACACAGGCATCTTGATGGTGCGGGTCTCGGCATCATAGGTGGGCGTATGGACAACACCAGTCAGCGTGGTAGTAACAGGGACATCGCCCTTGGCAACACTCAGGACACCAGCATTATAGGTGACATCGGTAACAAACACACCCTTGCCGCCGACAACCTCAGCCACCTTGCCGCTGACATAATCAGCAACAGCCTTGGTGCTGGGGATGTTATCATCGGTTGCGCCGGAAGCAGGGATCGCAGTAACGACCTCCTTGGTCACCTGAATAAAGTCACTGCCATTGAAGGCATGGACAGTCATCTGCGGGGTCTTGACATAAAAAACGCCCTGCTCACCATTCTCAGCGGAGGGCAGATTCTCAACGATACGAACGCTCTTGGTGTACTCAACAGGACCCTTGAACAGCTGATGCGTATCAGAAGTAAAATACAGGGTACCGGCGTCCTTGACCTCCAGAGCCTTGTAGTCAGCGTACTTACCAAAACTAAAATTCACGTTTGCCATAATTTTTTCTCCTTTACATAGTGTAGAAATCTCTCTTTGCTTTTTGCCTTAGAACTCTTGCCACACAAAGCCTGCGTTGGCCGTGACAGTCGGCTCTACAACAAAGCTGCTGTCACCGCTGGCTTGAACAGTGTACGGCTGGTATTTGCCATTTTCGTCACGGATCATAACGAACTGGCCTGCATAGGTGTCGCTGTTTTTATTCAGCGCTGTAATGGCTTCGCCGGGGCTGTTGAACAGCGGCGTGCGGGATCGAAGTACCTGCTGGGTCTTGTCATCCTTGATGTAGATGATCTCCGAGGTATCCTTAGTCACAACAAGGTCGCGCCCATCAAGCTTGCCGTTTTCAATCGCGGTCGCAATGTCGCTGGCATTACCGTAGCCAAGTTTGGAGTATTTGTTTGCCATCTCAATCTCTCCTTTCTTTGCATATTACATAGAAAAGCCGGATGGCTGAATTTAAAATTCAACCACCCGGATAGTCCCATCTTCAAGGTCAACATCGCTGGAAGTAATCTGCACGGTATTGCCGATTGGGTTTTTGCCCGCCTTCAGCTGCAAGCGGCCTTCGTTATAAATCAGGCCGTCCGCCTTCGTGTCTGCAATCGCCGCGTTCGCATCAGCCAACTGGTTGGTCAAAGACTGCAGCGCAATGATACGGCCGTCCAGCGCACTCAGGGCACTGTCAGGCACAATGTCGCTCCAAGCACTGATTGGCAGCACTCTCAGCGTACCCACAGAGGTTTTGCGCACATGCTGTATCCCTGTGCCGTCTGCCAGCATCTCCAGCTTTGCAAAGCTCAACTGCAGCTGTACCTCGCCCGCCTCGCGTGTAAGATTCGTATCCAGCGGCAGTTTGTACTCCAGCATGTCCTTATACTTGTCCTCAGACAGCGATAAAATCTCGCTTTTGTATTCGCGGCTTACAGGCAGAATATACTCCATCAGGCATTCATACTCCGCCATATTCTCTTCCTTATAAATAGGCTCAACCAAAAAGTGCAGACTGTCTACCAGCTTACTGCGCTGCATAATGCGCTCCTGTACGCTGGTAACCAGCTCATTGTCCTCGCCAAGCAAAATCGTGTACATGGCTTACACTCCTTTCTTAATAAACTCGGCTTCCTCAGCCGTGATTTTCTTTGCCGCCAAAAGCGCGTCCACCTTTGCATCTGTAACTTCCTTCGCCTTATACAACCGTGCAAGGCTCTGGGCAAAAGTGCTAACCATAACAACATCCGCCATTACAGCACGCCCCCTTTCAGCAGCTCCAAAGTGTAAGCATCAATGATTTCCTCGGCAGTTTTACCGTTCAGCATTTTCAGCTTTTGATACTCATAGGTATCAATCGGTATCAGTTGTACGGTGTCGTACCCATCCACCGGGAACTTGTACAGCTCCTCACTGTGCCAGACCTCATCACCGTCACTAGAAAGAAAACCCTGCGCCTCATCTTCAGGGCACAGGGTCAGAATATTGTGTTTGGGTTGATATTTCACATAGACCAGGTGGTCGAGCACATCGATCACGCGGTCATTGTACATGACTTTATAATACATACTCGAACCTCCTTTAAATGCTGAACATCAACAGGATGTCGTTTGTGTCCGTGGGGTAGAAATACCCATAGATTTCACCGGATGTATTCACCGCATTGTAATAAGCGTTGTAATCCTTATTCGGGCTTCGCGTCCAGTACGCAACCACTTCACCGTCCGGGTTTGTACGCTTACGACTCGTATTGGTCGTGATGAAATCGATCGCCGTGCCCTCGTACACATACGGCTCGGAACTCATGTTTGCATCCAGCTCAATCGCGCTCGGGATAAAGATGTAGCAGTCCGCCGTAGAAACATCGGTCTTGGCATTGCCAACGTTGCCAGGGACCTTAACCTTCTTAACAAGCTGACGCCAGCCAATCGGCAGCGCCTTGTAGACGCGGCCATTCAGATAGGTATTCAGTGTCGTAGGCTTCGCCCAACCACCGGCATTATTATTAGCATTGTCCATGGACATCGTCTTACCCAGCGTCTTTTCCGCCAGCAAGCTCAAAGAGCTGCGCTTGCCAGTACCATCGCTCAGATAGTAACGGTTGAAGCAGGCATTAAAGGTCAGCTCACTATGCACCCAGTTGACAAGTTCCTTGCAGGTAGCAACACCAAGGTCAGCATACCAGAGTTTCGCCCAGTACACAGTACCGATGCCATAGCTTTCATACGCACCGTCAGCAGCCTTCGCGCAGCCAAACACCAGCTCGGCATTTGTCTTTGTAGTGCGGGTACGGCTAAGCTCCGTGTATTTGCTGGTATCAGCACCCATATTTGATGTGTAGACATGCAGCCCATTCTCGCCCTTGATATGGCGTAGGACAATGATTTCGCGTGTGCCCGGCATGGCAGCGTCCGTAGACTCAGTACCCCAAGCCAGCTTACAGCCGCTATTCTTCCAAAGGCGGAAACCATTCATGCCGTCACCGTCATAGCACTGCATTAGCACGCCGTTGTTCACAGTCGTGCTCATCATGCGGAAATCAACCGCAAGCGTAAAGCTCCGATCCTCGCTCAGCAGATTCACGCCAGTGTCTACATGATTCTTGCCGGTAAACTCAGTCGGCTGTGCAATCAGAACCTTTTCCGTAATATCATCAAAACTAAAGTCCGCACCCATCGTAATGGTCACAGGGTCTTTGCTCGTAACAACGGTGTTCTCTGCGCCAACCTTCGTCATCGCATAGATCTCAACAGGCCGCAGCGAACCAAACTCCTTGCCGTCAAAATACCCGCTAACATACTCGCAGCTGTCGTACACGGCGTTGATGTCCTTATCACCGGTGACATAGCCGCCCTTATCCCATCCGCTGAACAGATAGTATTTGTAGGCAATTTCCTCGCCGGTATAAACAGGCATGTCACCCTCATACAGAACGGTCGAGCCATACGGAGCCGTAACAGACTTCAATACAGCACCACGGTTCAGATACCGCACCGTGTACTTGCGCACACTCTCGGTGTACAGCGCTGTAACCGTTTGGTTGCCGAAGACAGTCGTAAACTCGGTATCCCAGCTCTTAAAGGTAAAGTCAGTGCTCACGGTACTCTCCGCGGTCGGCGTGGGAATCGGGTTCTCCTTTCTCGTAATGGGATCAACCGCCTTACCACCCTTGTCAATGTACTGCACATCCAGAATGGTTCCGTCCTTATTCACAAAGGTCCATGAAAACTGCTCAATCAGCGTATTGTAGCTCACCTTCAAATCAGGCCACTGGGCATTGTAACGCTCCAGCTCCTTCTGACGGATCGTAGGCAGATGCACCTTGCCAGCCAGCACAGAATGGTCGGTATTATAACCGTTCTCATCCGTACCCGTCATCGCGTACAGCTTTTCAAGAAGCTTCGTATCGGTCATCTGCCAATCCAGACCAATCAGGCGCACACGGCTCAGATTCGTACACTTTGCCAGCATGTCCTTCAGGTCAATGGTGGCGCAATTCTCCACGACCAATGCCGTAATGTTCGTATAGTCGCTGATTTTCAGGTCAGTCAGGTGGTTCAGGTTGCGTGCCGTCAGGCTGCTGATTGCAGGCAGCTCCGCCGTTTCAATCTTGCCGCCGTTCGCAAAAGCAACACCGGTAATACCGCTGCCGCCAGCCTTAAACAGTGTCAGGTTCGTACAGCCTGTCAGGTCAATAGACTTCTTCAGATTCGGAACATTCTGCAGGTTCAAGTGCTCCAGCAGTGTATTGTTGCCGACAGCAAAGTCCGTCATGTTCGTATTCTTATAGCCTTCCACGCCGGAACCGATTTGCAGGTCAGTCAGCTTAACGCCGTGACTGAAATCGACATAGCCGGGGTAGAATCCGGAAATATCACCGATACTACGAATCAGGCTTGCGTTGTAAACATAAACCTCGGTATCATTCATGGCCGCAATCGGGCAGTGAACCTCATAGGTTTGTCCGCGCTTGCCGCGCATCTTTACAGGGTTTGAACCGTACAGCACAGACACATAGGTATCTGCATACGGCACGATATGGAATGTGCCGTCCGGCTTCACACCAGTCCAGTTCACAGGCGTATAACCGCGAATCGTCATATCATCGCTGGTCGCAGCACTGCCGCTGTACTTGGAGGCCATATACTTTTCCTGATACTTCTGGAACTGACGGCGCTGATGGCGCTTATTGCCGTGCATCATGGGCAGATAGCTGGTCGTTCCATTTTCCTCGTAAGTACGGAAATATTTGCGCCGCATATCCATGACCCACAGGCGCTCCGGCTTTACATTCTGATAGTCCTCGAATTTCTTCAGGATACGGGATGCACTCCATGCCAGTGCGTTTTCACGGTCACGGAACATAGCCGCCAGCTTGTCAGGGAACAGGTCGCGGATTTTGCACCACAGCTTGGAATCGCTTGCGTTAAACACGCTCTTGGTGCCAACGGTATCCGTATCCTCGTAGCCATAGCTCAGGGTCAGTCCGCCCTCATTGTCGTTGCCCTGCGCGGTATCGTTGTCGTAGTCAAAGCAGAAATCCCAATGGATAAGGTCGCTCGTGTGCGGGAACACATTTTTCGCACGGTTATCGACCATGGTGTGGCGCTCTGTAAATAGGTAATGATACAGCGCAGAGTCCATGACAAAATAATCCTCAAAGTGCGCCTTAAACTCCTCGTCACTCGCATTCACGACCCAGTTCTGTACACGGATCCACGCATCCTTTGCAGCCTGCACTTCCTCTTCGGTACAAGCCTTATTGATGTACCGGAACTCAAAGCTGTTGTCGCCGTCCCAAGTCTCCTGCGAGAAATCGCCGCTCAGGAATCGAGTCTGCTCATCGGTGTTGTTATCGATCTCAACGATAACCTCTTTGTGGTTATCAGGGTCCATGCCCATCGTATTGTTGTTTTTCTTGGAGTTGCCAATATCACCGCATGCATAGAAATGCCACTTGCCGTCATGGAACACTGTGCTGTTCTCAATATCCGTCTCTTGTACAAAGACAACACACGGATAGAAAGCCATCGTGTCGCGCACCTTCGGATTATCCTTGCGTGCCTTGCGAATGTACGGGTTAAACTCATTGAAATCGTCTGCCAGCAGCGCGTTATTCGCGTTTTCTGACGATGCAACGTTGACTTTGATATTAAAGTAATTCTCTGCCACACTATTTTCCGTCAGCGCATACACAGAGCCGGTGCTCTCATCGCCAAAGGTAAAGCCGCCCTTGCAGTTGATGTCGATGTTACGCGCAGATTCGCCATAGTGGTCAGAGCTTGTGCCCTGTCCCTTATGGGAGCCATTGGCTGTCCAGTTGTCCTCAACGGCACGTCCGTTCTTGTAAATCTGCTGGATGACAGTGTTTGCAACTTCGTTTTTCTTGCCGGTTGTAAAGGTCGGCGCACTGATCTTGATAACACGCAGGTCGGGGCAGCGCTCCGCCAGAATATCAGGATTCAGCTCACCGCTTGCATCCGTGATGTTGTTGCGGTTATACCGCTCGATCATTTCGTCAGCGTTCTTGGCATCCGCAATAAAGTTGTCCAGGATCTCATCATCAGATAGGTTCATGGAATAGGTCTTCATGCGGTAAATAAGAACATCGCAGTCGTCAGAACCGATAGTAATGCCAACCGGGCTTGCCTGTGTAAAGTTATCACTGCCGTCATACAGCTCCACCTTGCAGGGGATACCGTCCAGCCACAGCACCATTTCTCTATACTGGCTATCGGGCAGAATGTTGAACTCAAACTCCATGAAGTCATCTTCACAGGTCGGCAGCTCCATCGTATTCTGCGCACTGGTCAGCGTAATTTTCTGTGCCTGAACGTTCAGACCAACACCGCCCTGTACACAGGTCAGCACAGTTGCGTCATAGTCACGCACATTCGCCGTATTAAAAACGAGCTTAAAGTTCTTGCCCAGTTTCTTGGCGTCATCGGCAAACAGCTTGTAATTGATCGTGGCACGTGTGCCCGCCTTCACGCAGAAGTAGGTGTCGCCGTCCTTATCAAGCTGATAGCCGCCATTGACCCAGTCGAAGTTGTCGCTCACGCTCATGCCCGTCTGGCCATCTGTCCACAGTCGGTCAGTACCGGCATTGGTCTTGCCGCTCGGGTTAAAGTCAAACATAAGGTTCGTCTTAACCGGCTCAATCACAACACCAAGGTCAACCACGTTCACGCTGATCGTCTTTACGGTCTCGCCGCAGGTGATCGTCAGTGTATGTTTACCCTTGTTCGCGCTCTTAAAGCTCCAGGTCTGCTTTGTGCGCCCAACAGTCAGGGTAGACTCGGTAACGCCATCCACAGCCAGCTTTACAGTGCTCGTGCTTGACGCAGGGTCGTATACGGTGTACTCAATGGAAACCTTGTTATACTGCTTCGTCTCGTAGTCCCTAACAGCACAGCTGATAATGGGTGCGGTCTCGCCCTCAGTCACCCACATAATGTCCTTCTTGATGATATTGGACTTAACGGTTTTGCCATTGATCTCTGCCGTCATGCTGATTTCCAGCAGATGGCTGCCGTGCTTCTGCACAGGGATGGTATAGGTCATCTGTCGGCCAGTCACACTGGTAGTCGTGCCACCAATCGACTTACCGTCCAGCGCAAAATCGATCTTCTTCTCAACACTGCCATACGGTATGTAGCGCACCGTGACCTCGCCGCTGTAAAAAAGGCTGTCATCAAAGGTGGATTCCAGATAGAAATCAACGACATTGGCACTCCACTTCTTGGAGCCGGTCGTGTCCATACTGTCCACAACCGTCAAGCGGATCTGGTTCTCACCGCTGTGCAGATACTTCGTGATGTCAAAGCTGTTTTCGCCCTGCATAATGGTCTGGGTAGCAACTTTTGTATTGCCGACATACCATGTGCCGGTCGCATTGCCGGTATCATCGCCCGCACTATCCACACTCGTGAACCGGAACTTGACCACAACAGGGTCACCGGCAACAGCCGTGATTGCAGACTCGCCGATACGCTCAATCGTAATCGTGCTGCCCGCAGCGGGGCCACCCCCGCCACCAACAATCGTCACCTGCGTCTTCGGCGTGCCGTCCTCCATAAGGGTCAGCTTGCTGTCCTCGTAGGTAATGTCATACTCATGCCCGGCATTCTTGCCGATGTCATCCAGCTTGCCCTGAATTTGACCAACAGCAGTGTTCAGGCTGTCCACCGTGCCCTGCATGTCAGCTACATTATTCTTCGCCTGCGTAACATCATTGCGAATACCGTCAATAACAGAGGCATCCGCCTTTTTCTCCAGCAACGCGTCAGTCGTTTCCTTATTATAATAGGAAGTTTTCAGCGTCTCCGGCAAATTGCCAACGCTGTCCTGCAGGTTCTTTACCGCAGCATCATTGCTGGTCTTATAGGCGGCAAGGTCGTCACGCACAGGTTTCACTGCAGTCTCGATCTTAGCGTCCACCGTCTTGCCATAGGCAGTCGTCCACTCTGCGGACGGATCGCTATTGAGAGTAATTTTCTTGATTTCAGCCTCACCATTTTTAAAAGTCAGGCTGTTGGCATCGCTGTCATAGTCAACACCAAAGTTAGCCAGTCCGTCCATGCCGTTGACCTTATCGGACAGCGCATTCAGCTCTGTTTTCTTGGCGTAGTTGGTGTCCAGATCACTCTGGATCTCGCTCTTGATTCCGGACGCAGCGGCAGAAATCTTATTGTCAACATCGGCTACGGCCTGCTGTGCCTGCTGGGCACTCTGCGCTGCCGCATTGGCCTGTGCCGCAGCACTGGCAACCTTTTCATCCATCAACGACACAAAGCTCTGATACCAATCATCGCTTGGCTCGATCATACCGTTGCCGGTCAGCGCCTTCAAAATATTCAGTTTTCCGTCCGGACGACTTTTCCACACATAGCTCTGTCCTTTTTCGTTGGAGCCTGTGGCCGTGATCTCAAAATCAACTTCGCCGTCCACCGATGTGACATTCTCGTCGATCAACCAGCCAAACCGAATTGTATCGCTGTTATAGGTCACATTGACAGGGGTCGCGTAGTTTTCATCACCGTCCTTATTCACAAAATGCACCTGCAGCATCATGTCCAGCAGGTCAACGCCGTCGTAGTAGCGCGGCATCTGGAACGGGATAAACTGACTGTTCTTCTCCTGCGTAATATTGATCTGGCTTTCATCCAGCTTGATATTTTTCAGCTCGTCAATGCTGGAATATTTGTCGTCCCTGTAGCTAGAATACCAGGTATATTTCCCGCTGATGGCATAATCGTCGGAGGCAGAATCCGCCATCACAGCGAAAGCCTCATCATCATCTGCCGCCATCGACATGATCATAGGCTCGGCGCTCTGCACTGCCGTCTGTGCCATGAATTTCTTCTTCGATTCTTCAAAAGAAAGTGCCAATAGTTCCACCTCCTGTAACTTTTTAATAATAGACTAAAACAAACTGTATGCCGTAACTATCTCCGAATGCAAGCTGCGCCCCGTATGTGTTTCCATTGACCCAAGCGGACTGCGTGCTGTTTACTCCTACGCCGTGGGAACCGACCGACGCCAGGCCAACCAGTGTTCCGCCTGTAAACGTAAAGTTATTCACGCCTGGATTACAGGTCTTTACAATGGTTGTTCTTTTCAAAAGTCCGCTTACACTTCCGGCACGTACAGTACCGCCACCGGTATGGTATCCGCCCGGAACCTGAACTGTTTGCCCTGGGTCAATAGTAGCTGACCACGCCCCATTATTCGGCATGGTTCCGGTCATGTTTACGCCACTTTCGCTTGTATAACGCACGCCGTTCAAAACGTTCCCGTTTATTGCATTTCCAAGTTTGCTTGCCGGGAATCCGCAATAGCCATCCGTTGTGCCAAGAACTGAAGTGTCAGTCCCCAATGCATACGCACCATACGGCGGACGAATACAAAAGCGTTTTACTCCATCGCCATTCTCGCATAGCCAATACGACGCGGTGGGGTCTGTACTTACACCAACATTTTTGAACTGATCATTCAGATAAGTATCAGCCTGGCCGCCTGCCTGTGGTGACAGCGCACGGTTTGGCATCGTTCCGATTTTGATATTCTTATCTCCGGCATAAAAGGTGTCACCTTTTACAACTCTTTCTGCTGTTGCATCAGCCATTGCCAACTTGGAATTGGTCAGGCCGGTGGCAGGCCCCATTAAGCTAACGGCCATGTCACTTCACCTCCCAATACACATCCACATCGCACACAGGTTTTTCCCAGCACTTGATAGTGATCTTGCCGTTGCCCGGTGTACACTTCCCAGCTGCAAAAAAGCCAAGTGCTTCCTGCTTGTTTTCATTTTTTGTTCTGTCATTGGTCTGCGTGGACTGCGGGATCCCCAACATCATATCTGGCGTCATTGCATTGCCGCCGCCAACTGGGGTCACACTCTGCGTCTGGGTGTAATAGCCGCCTGTGCTGATCCAGCTGTTCAGCGTAAAGGTGCCCGTGTACAGCTGTGCTCCAATCTTCTTCACACCGCCATTGCCGGTTCCGATATACAGCGTGCCAGCACTGTCAATGGCCGGTTCTCCATATTTCAATGCGGTAGGCGCTACAGCCGCCTTGCTGCAGGCATCCAGCCCGCCCTGTCTTTTTAATCTGATCCCCATAAAATGCCTCCTTTAATACGCACCGCCGTCAATGGATTCCTTGTCGTGCAGCTCTCCCAAATAAACTCCAATATCATCCAGAAAAAATCTCTCAATAGAAATGATCATGTCGCGCAGCATATTAAACTTGTCGGCATTAAAAACAGAAAGGAGCAAATCACTGTTCTCGGACTTACCAAGATAGTCATTTGCTCCCGTAATATTGTTCGCGTTGATGTATTCGTAATACTTGTCCGCTTTTTTCTTCGTCGTAATCGTCAGATCCTGCATCTTATCAATCGTGTCAACCGCTGCAGGAAAACTGTTCGACAGATCCGTGTATTTACTATTCATACTTATTTACCCCGTGACCGTTGCAGTCGGCACAAGAACAACCGTGTTCGGATAGTACGGGTAGAACCGCGCCATCTTCACTGTCATCGTACCGCTTCCCAGATCAAAATTGATTGAATTTATCATGTACTGCCGCGGTTCCTGTACGTCAGCCATGTGCGCCGTATAGCTCACCTTCTGGTTCACGTCCAGCCACGGTATCAGGATGCACTCCACACTGATGCTGTCCGTCAGACGGCTTCCGACATACAGCTCGTACTCGGCACGTTGTAAAGCCAATTCATCAGTATAGATTTTTTCATAGTCGCCGCCGCTGCAAACCTTGATGCGTTCCCCGATCTTGTCAATGGTGAACGGGCTGTCTGGGTTTACTACATAGCCGATGTTATCACAGGCAAAATTTGCCTTGTCCGCCGCAGCCTGTTCAGCTGTAGGCTTAGTTGCAACTAATCGTGTCATAGCATGAACCTGTGTCTGGCCGACAAAAATGATCTTCTCTACCTTGTTTTCCTTCTTGTATTGGACAACATAGTATTTCCCCTTCTCCATCGTGCCAGCGGCAATCGCTGTATCTTCCCCTGTGTCACTCAAGGCCGAACGGTACAGCGTGAACGGCCCATAGGTCACATCGCTCTTGGCCCCCGTGTTTGGGTCCGTCACCGTGTTGATGATTTGTACCCTACACCCTGTCTCGTTGGTTTGCGGCGCTAAAAAACTGAACTTCTTGCTGCTCGTCACAGAGGCTCCTGTCACTCGGAAAGTATACACGCCGTTCTCATAGCTGCTGTTGTCGGAATAGTAATTGCTCTTGGTTGTCTCGCCCCATACCTCAATTACATTCTTGACCTCACTAAAGCTGTTTGTCAGGCTTTCGCTGATAACGCAATCGTCAAATACAGTGTTATCCAGTACAACAGGCTCACCATTGTCCATCGGCACACGCTGGCACACAAACGTAGCCCCATCAAAAAACATCTCGTAGCTGTAATACAGGTCGCGTAATTCTGTCAGCATATCCCACACCGTTGAACCGGTGTCCCACTTCATGTCATACGGTACAGTTTCATTTTGATATCCTATCCTATAACTACTGCACCTGTCTCTTATACACATCTGACGCTGCCGACGAAGGCTTAGGTGTAG
>OLIU01000447.1_pt1 | contig 18783 bp, 12 predicted proteins | sample 1603321 | NCBI WGS metagenome assembly OLIU01 (sample SAMN03922508, study PRJEB24848) | human gut metagenome | isolation source: stool sample | host: Homo sapiens | place: Germany | collected 2011-11 | reverse complement strand
TGGTCATTACCGAGATCGGCGGCACCACCGGCGACATCGAGAGCCAGCCCTTCCTCGAGGCCATCCGTCAGGTGGGCCTCGAGCAGGGCAAGGAGAACTGCTGCTTCATCCATGTGGTGCTGGTGCCTTACATCTCCGGCTCCGATGAGTACAAGTCCAAGCCCGCACAGCACTCCGTCAAGGAGCTGCAGGGCATGGGCGTCAGCCCCGACATCATCATCCTGCGCGCCGACGGCAGCGTGGGCAGCGACATCCGCCGGAAGATCAGCACCTTCTGCAACGTCAGGCCGGAGTGCGTCATCGAGAACCTGACCATGCCCAGCCTCTACCAGTGTCCGCTGATGCTCCACACCGGCGGCCTCGACGACGTGGTGGTCAAGCAGCTGCATCTGGATGTTCCCCCCGCAGACCTCACCGAGTGGAAAGAGATGCTGGCCCGGATCGCCACCCGCAGCAAGACCTGCACCATCGCCCTCGTGGGCAAGTACGTCAAGCTGCATGACGCCTATCTGTCCGTCATGGAAAGCCTCTACCACGCCGGCTTCGAGAACGACAGCCAGGTGGAGATCAAGTGGGTCGAGAGCGAGGACCTGCCCGACCAGGCAGCCTGCAAGGAAGCCTTTGCGGACGTGGACGGCATCATCGTCCCCGGCGGTTTCGGCGACCGCGGCATCGAAGGCATGATACAGGCCGCACAGTACGCCCGCGAGAACGATGTTCCCTACTTCGGCATCTGCCTCGGTATGCAGATCATGGTCATGGAGTTCGCCCGCCACGTTCTGGGCTACGCCGACGCCAACTCCAGCGAGTTCACTCCCGAGGGTCATCACAACGTCATCGACCTGATGGCCGACCAGCAGGGCAACATCCCCAAGGGCGGCACCATGCGTCTGGGCAAGTACCCCTGCACCGTCCTGCCTGGCACCAAGATGGCCGAGTGCTACGGCCAGAGCGAGATCTGGGAGCGCCACCGCCACCGCTACGAGTTCAACAACGACTACCGTCAGGAGATGCAGGACGCCGGTCTGGTCATCTCCGGCACCAGCCCCGATGGCCGCCTTGTGGAGACCGTGGAGCTGCCGGGCCGTGACTTCCACCTCGGCGCACAGTTCCACCCCGAGTTCAAGAGCCGTCCCAACCGCGCACATCCCCTGTTCAAGGGCTTCATCGCAGCGGCGCTGAAGTTCAAGAAGGGCAAGATGGGGCACTGAGAGGTTGTACGAAGGCAAACCTGACCCTAAACCCAAAAGCACCCGCTTTCCACATCACTGTGGAGAGCGGGTGCTCTTTTTGCTATGATGCTATGTAGCCGTGCTTACTTGCTGGCCTTTGTGGTCTTCTTACGGGTAGCGGTCTTGCGGGCAGGCTTTGCAGCAGGAGCGGCCTCGGCGGGCTTTTCCTCCGCCTTGGCGGGTGCGGCTTCAGCCTTTGCCGCAGCGGACTTCGCAGCAGTCTTGGCGGCGGTCTTCTTTGCCGCAGGCTTTCTGGTGGTCTTCTTCGCGGCAGGTGCAGCCTTTTCCTCAACCGGCTTTTCCTCGGCGGGAGCAGCGGCCTCGGCCTTGACCTCAGCGGGCTTTTCCTCCGCCTTGGGGGCGTGCTTTGCGCGGTCCTTCACCTCGGAGATGGTCCACAGCTGGTCCTCGCCGGCAGTCTCCTGCCAGATCTGGAGCACAGCGCCGTCCGCAGTACCCATGCCCACGGTGTCGATGCACTTGCCGGCAGCCCACATGGAGCGCAGGCGGACGGTGCCGGCCGGGGTGGGCTCCATCTTCCACATCTGGGAAGTGCCGCCCACGTCCTCCCACAGGTGGAGCCAGGTGCCGTTTGCGGTGCCGGTCATCATCAGGTCGATGAGCTTGCCGGAAGCGCGGTTGCGGATACGGTAAACGCCGTCGCCCTCGCGGATGAAAGCCCACTCCTGCTCGGGCTTGCGCTCGTACTTGCCCAGACGGATGTTGCCGCCGTCCTTGACGCTCTCCACAGCCTGAATGACGCTGCCGGTCTTGGCGGCGATGGTGTAGAAGCGGTCTGCTTCAATGATAGTCTGTGCCACAGATTTCATAAGATTTCCCTCCGTATCCCGGGGCAGGATCTCCCCGGAACTCTTCTCTGCGCTGTTTTTTGTCTTCGCGCTTTTGTTTCTTTCCATAAATTATACCACTTGACGTGATTTTCTACAAGCAATTCGACCTTTCTTTGGCAAATTTGCCAAAAGGCATTCCATTTTCTCCTGCTTTTGCACTCAATACCCTAACTTTTTGAGGCAACGGCGACGACCGCCGCCAGCGGCGGAAACAGGGAGGAGCTGTTGGGGCCGCGGCCAGCAGGATGCAAGCGACAGCGCGGCAGACGCTGGGAGCCGCAACCCGGTCACCGTATCTGAGGAGAAAGCTTCCACCGTGCCTGCCCGCACTGCTGTCTCGACATTTCCCCCGATCTGCGCTATACTTATTATATATTTGCATTTTACCCGTTCTTTGCGCAAAGAGCGGTATTTTCTTTGATTTCCGAAAGTGAGGTATCACTTCATGCCGTCTTCCCCCCGCACCGCATCCGACGCCGCCGAGCTGGAGCGCAGCAGGCTCCAGTTCGAGAAAATGACCCAGACCCCCGTGCCGAAGCTCATTCTCGGCCTCGCGGCCCCCACCATCCTGAGTATGCTCATCACCAGCATCTACAATCTGGCCGACACCTTCTTTGTGGGCCAGCTGTCCACCAGCGCGTCGGGCGCGGTGGGCGTCGTGTCGAGCCTGATGGCCATCATTCAGGCCCTCGGCTTCATGCTGGGCCACGGCGCGGGCGGCATCATCAGCCGCAGCCTCGGCAGTCAGGACACCCATGCGGCCACAAAGTTCGCCTCCACCAGCTTCTTCACGGCGCTGACCTTCGGCGCAGTGCTGGCCGTTCTCGGTCTCGCTACCCTGCCCGACTTCATGATGCTGCTGGGCAGCACCGACACCATCCTGCCCCACGCCTGCGCCTACGCGCGGCCCATCCTCATCGCGGCCCCGCTCATGATGTCGAGCCTCGTGATGAACAACATCCTCCGCTACGAGGGCAAGGCCAGCTTCGCCATGATCGGCCTCGTCACCGGCGGTGTGCTCAACATCGTGCTGGACCCCGTCTTCATCTTCGGCCTCGGCATGGGGACCGGCGGCGCAGGCACGGCCACCGCCCTGAGCCAGAGCATCAGCTTCTGCATCCTGCTTTCCATGTTTCTGCGCGGCAAGACCGTCAGCCGATTCCGCATCACCCAGGTCACCCGCAGCGCCCGGGACTTCGGGCAGATCTTCTTCAACGGCGCGCCCAGCTTCGGCCGTCAGGGCCTGAACAGCATCGGCAGCATGCTGCTGAACGTCGCCGCCCGCAACTACGGCGACGCTGCCGTGGCCGGCATAAGCATCGTGTCCCGCATCTTCCAGTTCGTGCTGTCGGTGGCGATCGGCGTCGGACAGGGCCTGCAGCCTGTGGCGGCCTTCAACTACGGCGCCCGCCGCTTTGCCCGGGTGCGGAAAGCGGCCATCTTCACCATCTCGACGGCTTTCGTCTTTATGGCGGTGCTCAACTCCCTCTGCTGGTTCAACGCCGAGCCCCTCATCCGCCTCTTCCGCGATGACCCCGAGGTCACCGCCGTGGCTCTGCCCGCCCTGCGGTATCAGTGTGTCGCCATGTTCTTACAGCCCGTCATCATCGTGACGAATATGATGTTCCAGTCCATCGGCAAGTCGGGCCGGGCCACCTTCCTCGCCTGCTGCCGTCAGGGCGTCTGCTTCATCCCGCTCATCCTCACCCTGCCCCGCATCTGGGGCCTGAGCGGCATCGAGCTGTGCCAGCCCATCGCCGATGGCCTCACCTTCTGCATCTCGGTGCCTTTCCTGCTGCCCTTCCTGAAGGAATTGAAGGAACAGGGAGACGAAGAATAAGCTTGTCATAAAACTGTAACCAGACCCGTCCACATTTCTGCAATGAAATGTCCGGGTCTTTCGTATATACTATAGATGGGAAAGTCAAATTCTGGGAGACTGTGAGGTGTTTCTATGAAGACCACTCTGCTTCGACTCAGCCGCCGCGCCGCCTGCCTCGTGCTGGCGGGCGGGCTGCTGACGAGCTGTTCGCTGCTGCCTGCGGCGTCGCCCCGGCACGAGGGGACGGCATCCTCGCAGGCTCCGCAGTATTACAGCGACGCATGGCTCAGCGATGACTCGCTCCACTACCTCTACTCTTACGCCGGGAACGGCGGCGGCACCATCCTCCGGGGCGGCAGGGTGCTCTACAAAGCCAGCAGCTCCGACAGCATCCAGCTGCTGAAGGACACCCTCACCGGCGAGACAGGCCACTACCTCGTGGCCCACTCCATCCTTGGCACGGAGGAGCGCACTTCCACCCTTTACGACGCCGACGGCAATCCGGTCATGACCTTTCCCTACGCCGTGAACGCCACCCTCTCGGGCGGGCTGCTCATCCTGCGGGACGACGCTGACGTCTGGGCTTCCGAGAACGGCACCACCGGCGGCACTCGGGTGTATGACCTCGCCACAGGCGCCCAGCTTCCCGTACCCGAAACAGCGCTCGACTGTCTCGTGGTGGACGAGGGCGGCCAGCGCCTCGTCTTCAACTGCTACGACCTGCCCGAGGGCCTTACTTACGCCTACGACGACCCTGACCAGCCGCTCCACCAGTACGTCCTCATCACCGACCGGGAGGGCAATGTGCTGATGCGGGAGGACGGCTGCACAGCCAGCTCCCTCGCATCGTATCGCGGCGGCTTTGCCGACTGGCTCGATTTGAGCTGGTTCCGCGGCTCAGACTGGGGCATCGCCCGCGAAGCCCTCTACAATGTCACCACCGGCGAACTGCTCACCGGCGAAGACGACAGCGCCGTCTCGGCCTGCGGCGTGGGCGTCGCCTGTCTTCAGAGCCGTCAGGACAGCCGCTCCGTCCTCTACGATTTGAACGGCGGCGAGGCCGTGGAGCTGGGCCGCTTCGACTGGGCCGTGAACACTTACACCCCCGGCTGCGTCGTCCTCTCCGGCAGCGATGACCCGGACAGCCCCTACACCCTCATCGACCTCGCCAGCGGTGAGAGCATCGGCGTCCAGCGGTACGACACCGACTACCGCTTCGGCAACGTCGCTGTGCTGACGACGGACAACATCCTCAAAGTCTACGACGGCACCACCGGCGCGCTGCTGACCGACGTGGAGGCAGCGCTCGTGGAAGAAGCACAGTACATCAGCGTGACGGCCCTGCCCGACGGCTACGCCCTGCTGCAGTACGACGACGAAAACTACAACACCATCGCCGCCCAGACCTACGGCGGAGAGGGTCTGCTCTGGTCGTCCGCCGGTGAGGCTCAGCAGTACACCTACGCTTCCTACCTCACCAGCACCGCCAGCGGCCCTCTGCTCACAGCCTGCCGGGACAGCCGTGACGGCAGCAGCCTCTACGATGTGCTGGACATGGAAGGCAATCTGCTTCTCCGCCGCCTCGGCAGCTGCTACAGCCCGGACGACCTGCCCGACGACTGCTTTATCGCGCGGCAGGGCTTCGACTACGGCCTGATGGACTCCACCGGCCAGTGGCTCTACCGCGAAAGCATCTTCTCCTCCCCCAGCGACGACGCTGGCGGGGGCTACCTGTACTGACACGGAGGTTTTTGATATGAAAAAGATGATCTCCCGCCGCAGCTTCCTGCGCGTGATGGGCCTCGGCTTCGGGGCGGCGATGCTCACCGCCTGCAAGACCGGCACTACGGACTCCCCCGCCGACTCTCCGGCGGCGTCTGTCCCCGACCCGGACACGCCCGTCCCCTTCCTGACCGAGGACGAGTTCCCCCGCCTCGACGGCTCCACAGCCTGCATCCCCCTGATGGCCCAGATGAAGGCTGATGTCACCGGCATGGACCTTCTCGAGGCCCAGACCAGCATCACCGTCAGCACCACGGCCTATGCGTGGGAGAACTTCGGCCTCTGGTCCCGCAGCGACAGCGAGGACTACGGCGCACAGCTGCTCATCGTCTACGAGGCCCCCGAGTACGTCAAGGAAGAGCTGGCCGAGGCCGACGCAAAGCTCGAGCAGAAAGCCATTGGCCGGGACGCGCTGGTGTTCATCGTCAACGAAGAGAATCCCGTCCAGAGCCTGACCCAGCAGCAGCTGCGGGATATTTATGCGGGCCGCATCACCAGCTGGAAGGACGTTGGCGGCGCGGACGCCCCCATCGTGGCGTTCCAGCGGGGCGTGGACTCGGGCAGTCAGACCCTCTTCAAAAAGCTGCTCATCGACAAGGGCGACGGCCAGCTGATGGCCGCGCCCACCGAGCTTGCCCCCGCCGACATGGGCGGCCTCGTGGACAGCGTCGCCGAGTACAACAACTCCGCCAACGCCATCGGCTTTTCGGTCTACTACTACATCGACCAGATGTACTCGAAGCCCGGCCTCCGTCTGCTGGCCGTGGACGGCGTGACCCCCGGCAATGACACCATCGCCGATGAGAGCTACCCGCTCTGCAACGAGTTCTACGCAGTCGTCCACGCGGACGCCGCCCCCGACAGCCCCCAGCGGAAGGTCTACGACTGGCTGGATACCGACGAGGGACGCAGGTGCATCGAGAAGGCGGGGTATGTAGCAGTGGATTAAACCTCTCCGTCATCGCTGCGCGATGCCACCTCCCCTACCGAGGGGAGGCCTTGGCATTTCGTGAAGCTTCGCCTCTTCGCCAGAGGCTCCCCTACCAGGGGCAACGGCGACGACCGCCGCCAGCGGCGGAAACAGGGAGTCGCCGTTGGGGCCGCGGCCAGCAGGATGCAAGCGGCAGCGCAGCAGACGCTGGGAGCCGCAACCCGGCCTTGTCTGCGAAGCAGACTGAGAGGTTGTACAAAGGACAGCCTGCCAATTATACAAAAGCGTCCCCGGGATTTTTTCCGAGGACGCTTGCTTTTTATTACACCACCAAACACCACAGCGGCGTCGTGATGAGCGACAGCACCGTGGAGATGGCCGTACACTTGCTGGCGAAGGTGGAGTCTGCGCCGTACTTCTCGGCGAGGATGGTGGTGGTGCCGCCCATCGGCATACCGGCCAGAACGACGGCCACGCCGGTGGCCAGCTGGCCCACATGGGCCGCGCGGCATCCCACCAGCACCACCAGCGGCATCAGGAAGAGCCGGATGATGCAGTAGATGATGGCGTCCTTGTCCAGCAGCGGGTGAAGGTCGCGGCTGCCGATGATGGCCCCGATGAGGAACATCGACATGGTCATGTTGCAGTTGCTGGTACACTGGACGGCCTTGCCGAGGAAGGTGGGCAGCTGCCACTGGGTCAGCATGATGACCATGCCCACGAACACCGACGCGATGCAGGGGTGGGTGATGGTCTTGCGGAGCACTGCGAGGCGGTGCTTTTTCTTTTCCTCGGGCGTGGCGGGGGCGGCGTCCTGCATGAAGTAGGACACCCCCACCGACCACATCACGATGCGCTGGGGGATGAGGTAGAACGACGTCAGCAGCAGCCCTACCCCGCCGAAGAGCCCCTCCGCCAGCGGGCTTCCGAGGAAGCCCGCGTTGGAGCAGACCGTGCCGTACTGCATGACGGCCTTCCGCGCGAAGGGGTAGCGGTTGTAGCACACCGCGCAGACGACGCCGTAGAGCACCTGCAATAAAACCGACAGGATGAGGATGTCCCGGGTGCTGCGGAAAATTTCCGCGTTGAACTCGATGCGGAACGACTGGATGATGTTCGCAGGCAGGATGATGAAGAGCAGCAGGTCGGTCAGACAGGCGCGGCCCTGGTCGGTGATGAGCTTTTTCTTTGCCAGAAAAACGCCGATGGCCAGCAGAAGCATCATCTGCGCCTGCAGGTCCAGCATGGTGGAAAATTCGGGCATGGTATCCCCTTTCATTTGGATGTTCTTTGCTTAGCTGAACCAATTATAATCGCGTGATGAGCCGATTTCAATACCCGCGCCCCGCCGGGCGGCATGATTTTTCTGCATACCTTGCAGAAAAAGAGGCCAAGACCCATTCTGTCAGGTCTTGGCCTCTTTCCTGTTTCCTTTATAGGCCGAACAAATCGGCGTGTGTGCCGGTGCGGTACAAATACAACTCCGTATCTGTCTGGTAGTAGATCAGCAGCCAATCCGGCTGTATATGACATTCCCTATGGGGAATGTAGCTACCCGTCAAGCTGTGATCTCTATTCTGTGGCGGGAGCTGTTCAGGAACGGCCAGTACATTGATGACCTGCTGAAGCAAAGCCATATTGTAATGCCGCTTCTGGCACACTTTCAAATCTTTCTTAAATCTAGTGGAGTATTTTACTTCAAGCACTTTCATCCTCCAGCAACGAGCTGATCAGATTTTCAACCGGCCCGTTGTAGGTATGACCACCGCCGTTGTCCAGTTCTTCAAAGGCTTCCAGCGTGTCGGCATTCGGTGTTTCACTTTCATCCGGAATAGCAGCCCCCTGCAAGTAGGCAATAATATACGGCAGCTTGTTTTCCGGCACTTGGTCAATCAAGCTCTTCGCCAATTCTCTTGTACTCATAACACACCCATCCTTTCGTGTAAAGTTTCAGGCTTATAAGTATTATAGCACTTTTTTCTTTATTGAACAGTCCTGCGTACCTTTTCCCAAAAAGCAAAAGCCCCACGACACACGCCGCTTTTCAGCGGTATATCGTAGGACTTTTTGGAGCTGGTGACAGGAGTTGAACCTGCAACCCACTGATTACAAATCAGTTGCGCTGCCATTGCGCCACACCAGCGAGTATCGTTTGCACAGGGTACTTTAGTAGAATACCAGAAACCGCCCCGCTTGTCAATATCTTTGTCTGCCCCCGGCCCCGCTGTCGGCCCATGCAGCGCTATCGTCAGGGCGTTTCAAGACATCCGCGAGGCGATTCACGCACAAAAAACGGCGATTCACGCAGATTTGTTCACATTATGGCCGGAATGTGGTAGAATAAATCAGATTCAACATTTATGCTTCTTCCACAAGCTCCTGCCGCTTTGTTGGGAGCTTCTGTGTAAAACTCACACTTTTCAGAGGAGGTTTCTACTATGATCTCTTATCGCAAGCTCGCAATGCGCGTTCTGGGGCATCCGCTGCGGGTGCCGACACCCCCCCCCCGGCCCACGTCCCACCGGGTGACGGCGCTGGCGCTGACAGCCGCAATGGTGGCCGGCATGGCCGCACCGGCGTATGCGGATGTCTATTACATAGGCGATGGTAACATCACCATCACCAAAGACGAAAACGGCACCCAGGTCCAGCAAGGCAACAGCACAAAAAATGACACGGACCGCGACATCGTCATCAAGGGCGGCACGAACCCAGCGAATACCGCCTCCGGCGGCAGCTCTTCCGGCAGCAACTCTTCTAAAAGCACCACCCTCGCAAAGTCTCCCGCCCAATCCAATTTGACCACGCTTAACTCCGAAGACGACAGCGACAGCGAAGCCGAAGACAAGGTCTACCTCGGCGACACCAAGGGCGGCGGCGAGGAAAACGAGAACCAGACCGGCGGCACCACCGGCGGCGAGAAAAACGAGACTGATTTCACGAAAAAGACCCAGCCCAGCAGAAGCCCCGTGCTGGAAAGCCAGATCACGTACACCGGCCCATCCCTCAAGGTCGCCGACGCCAATGACGACGAAGAGACCCGGGACGAATCGACCACGGCCTTGAAGACCGCGGCGGAAAACTTCAGGAACACAGCCGAAAACGTCACCAACTACGTCATCCGAATCATCAACAAGGTCAAAGACAGCACCCTCAACGTGACGCTGGAGGATGTCAACATTAAGGCCAACAACGACGCCGCCCTCAGCGTCGAGGGCGCGGGCAACACGACGATCACGCTCAAGGGCGACAATACCCTCACCAGCGACGGCAAACATGCCGGCCTTGAGCACAACGAAAAGAGCGATGGCGGCGCTACCACCGGCAAACTGACCATCACATCCGAAACAGATAAGAATGGCAACAACACCAGCAGCCTGACTGCCACAGGCAGCGGTGGCTCTGCTGGTATCGGCAGCGCCTGGAGCAAATCCGGTAGTAGCACTGGTGCCGGCACCATTGAGATAGTAGGCGGCGACATCAAAGCCATCGGCGCTTCCAGTGCTGCCGGCATTGGCAGCGGTTACGGTGCTACCAGCGACACCGATATCATCATCAGCGGCACTGCCAAAATCGAAGCGGAGAGCACTTATGGCGGCGCCGGCATCGGCAGCGGCAAAAACTCTACCGGCGAGACCAACATCATCATCAAGAGCGGCACCATCACCAAGGCCACGGGTGGCAAATACGGCGGCGCAGGCATCGGCAGCGGCAGCAGTGACACCAAAGACGACAGCAAGAAGGGCGTTGTCACCATTAACATCACCGGCGGCACCATCACCGAGGCCACGGGCGGCAGCGACTATGTGTCCAGCTCTAAGCGCTGGTATAGCGGCGCAGGCATCGGCAGCGGCACCTACAGAGACGGCACAGCCGACAACGAGAAGGGCGCTGTCACCATCAACATCAAGGACAACGCCCATATCGTCAGCGCCACGGGCGGCAGCGACAGCACCAGCGGCGGCGCGGGCATCGGCGGCGGCCTGAACAGCGGAAAGTCCATCATCAACATCCTCAAAGGCACCATCGGTAACGTCATCGGCGGCAGATTCGCTGCCGGCATCGGCTCCGGCCAGAGCAGCAAGTCCGAGGTAAACATCTCCGGCGGCACGCTCCAAACCGTTACCGGCGGCGCGTGCGGCGCAGGCATCGGCGGCGGCTTTGACGGCAGCAGCTCTGATGTGACGATCACCGGCGGTACGCTCCAAATCGTCACCGGCGGCGCATACGGCGCCGGCATCGGCTCGGGCTATAGTAGTAGCAGCAGCAGCGTGACCATCAGCGGCGGCACGGTCAACGCCGCAGGCAACCAGTATAGCACATCCGGTTCTTCGGGCATCGGCGGCAACTCCACCGATGTGACCATCAGCGGCGGCAACATCACTGCCACCGGCTATGGCACCGGCGCCGGCATCGGCAGCTACGACGACAACTCCAGCAACATCACGATAACCGGCGGCACCATCACCGCCACCGGCAACGACAAAGCCCCTGCCATTGGCAACGGCAGTGTCTCCATCAGCAATGCCGACGCCCCGCTGGACATTACCGCAACCGCCCCCGTCGCCAACAAGGCCATCCAAAGCAGCGACGGCAAGACGCTGGACGATGTCATCCGCCTCAAGGAAAACGATACGCTGGGCCTCGTGACGCTCGTAGAGAGCGGCACCTACAGCATCTCGCGGCTCTTCCACAACGGGTTCTACGCGGCCAACGTTCCCTCTTTCCACTCCCCCAACCGCGTAGAGGCCGAGATGAGCGAAGCAGAAAAGGCCCAGTACGGCGACATCTCTTCCGTCCACAACTGGAAAGTCAGCAACCGTGAGGACCCGACCTGCGGCAAGGACGGCTACATCGATTACATCTGCATGGTGGGCAAGTGCGGCGCCACCTTCCGCCACACTCTCCCCGCCACCGGCCAGCACACCTGGAACGAGGGCGTCGTCACGAGGAAGCCCACCTGCACTGAGAAGGGCGTACGCACCTTCACCTGTTCCGTCTGCCACAATATCCGGACTGAGGACATCCCCACCACCGGCGAGCATCAGTGGAAACTCCTCTCCACGACAGCGGCTACCTGCGGCCAGGACGGCACCGTCACCTACCAGTGCGAGGTCTGCAACGAGACGAAGACCGAAACGCTCAACGCCACCGGCCAGCACAGCTACGGCGCGGGCGTCGTGACCAAGGCCGCGACCTGCGCCGAGCCGGGCATCATGACCTATACCTGCGTCGTCTGCAACGACAGCTACACCGAGAGCATCCCGGTGGATAAGAGCACCCATAAGTGGGATGCAGGCGTCGTCACGAAGGAGCCCACCTGCACTGCCGACGGCGTGCGGACCTTCACCTGTTCCGTCTGCGGCGATACCCGGACTGAGGCCATCAAGGCCCTCGGCCACGAGTACGGCGAGTGGGTCATCGACCGGGACGCTACCTGTGTCGAGGAAGGCTCCAAGCACCGTGACTGCATCCGTGGCGACGATACCCAGACTGAGGTCATCCCCGTCAGCAAGACCCACACCTTCGGCGAGTGGGTCATCACCAAAGAGCCCACCTGCACCGAGAAGGGCGAGCGCCAGCGCAGCTGCACCATCAGCGGCTGTGTCGTCACTGAGACGGAGGAGCTGCCCGCCCTCGGCCATCAGTGGAGCGACTGGACGCCTGTCAAGGGCGACAGCAGCCGCGAGTACCGCATCTGCGAGGTCTGCAATGAGGTGGAGTACCGCGATGTCTCCCACAACAGCGACAGCAGCATCTCCACCGGTCTGCGTGTCCTCGACCCGGCTCAGGCCAATATCATCCAGAACGTCCAGCTGGTCCAGTTGAGCCAGATCAACCATACTCTCTACATTCATGTCGCTCATGAGACGGCGTCCCTGCAGGGCGATCTTTCCGATTTGACCGACCTCCGCTCTGAGAACATCCAGACCGTTGTCTTCTCCACTGAAAGCTGCACTTCTACCCTCTCCCTCTCCGATGTTGCAGCCCTCGGTGCGGGCAGCACACCTTTCGCCCTCAGCCACAGCGGCTCCACCTCCACCTTCACCGTGGGCGGCGCAGACCACACCGCACTGCTGAGGTAAGCACATTACCATCCTCCATTCCTTCCACATAACGACCAAGGCCCCCGCAGTTCTGTTCCAAACTGCGAGGGCCTTGGCGTTTTATTCTGATAAAATTTTACTTCAGCTCCCGCTGTACGGCAACGAAGTCCTCGAGGGTCAGGGCCTCGGGGCGGATGCGGGCGTCGAAGCCCGCCGCCTCGATGGCCGCGATGACCTTATCTTTCGGCAGTCCGAGGCCGCTGGCGATGGCGTTGGCGGCGGTCTTACGTCGCTGGCCGAAAGCAGCACGGATGAGGGCGAAGTAGCCGTCCTCGTCCTCCACCTGTACGGCGGGAGTGGTGCGGATGTCCATCCGCACAACGGCGCTGGTGACCTTCGGGGCCGGGTAGAAGCTGCCCGGCGCGGCGGTGAACATCAGTTTTGAGGTGGCGTAGTAGCTCACGGCACAGCTGATGGCGCTGGACGCCCGGGTGCCGGGGGCAGCGGCCAGACGGTCGGCGGCCTCCTTCTGCACCATGACGGTGAGGTTCTGGATGGGCAGGCGGTCGCCCAGCAGCTTCATGACGATAGGGCTGGTGATGTAGTAGGGCAGGTTGGCGCAGACAGCCACCGGCATCCCGGGGAACTCCTCCTCGATGAGGGCGCGGAGGTCTACTTTCAGAACATCCTGCAATACCAGCTTGAAGTTATCCACGCCCGCCATGGTCTCGGCCAGCAGGGGCGGCAAGCGCTCGTCCACCTCGATGGACACCACCTTGGCAGCGCGCTGGGCCAGCTCTTTGGTCAGCACGCCGATGCCGGGGCCGATCTCCAGCACGCCCCAGCTCTTATCGACGCCGCTGGCGTCCACGATCTTGGGCGGCAGGCCGGGATTGATGATGAAGTTCTGTCCAAAGCCCTTGGAGAGCGCGAAATCGTATTTTTCGCACAGGGTGCGGATAACGGAGAGGTCGGTCAGCTCCGGCATAGTGGTTTTCCTTTCTGTTTCTTGCTAAAACAGCAAAACCTCTCCGTCACGCCTGCAGCGTGCCACTGCCCGGGTTGCGGCTCCCAGCGTCTGCTTCGCTGTCGCTCACATCCTGCTGGCCGCGGCCCCAACAGCGACTCCCTGTTTCCGCCACTGGCGGCGGTCGTCGTTGTTGCTCCTATCGAGGAGAGGCCTTGGCATTCCGTAAAGCCTCGCCTCTTCGCCAGAGGCTCCCCTACTAGGGGAGCTGTCTGCGAAGCAGACTGAGAGGTTGAGCTATTTACACGACTAAAGTTATTTTCAAGAAGTGTTTACTGCGCACTTGCAGCGTCCTGCTCCCCTTCTGCACCAGCCTCGGAGGAAGCCTCTGCCTCCCCTGCGGCCTCGCTGGAAGCGGTGCTCTCGGCTGCGGCCTCCGAAGAGGCTGCGGCGGAGTCGGCGGCGATGTCAGCGTCGTTCACGCCGCCCACGGTGGTGACGCCGGTGAGCTGCTGTGCGGTGCTGACGGCGCGCTGTATCTGCGGGTCCGTGTCGAGGGTGTAGTCATAGTAGCTGGCCTGCTCGTCGGCAGTCAGCGGGCGCTCCACGTCCACGGTCAGGCCGGTGCCGTCGAAGCAGGAGCCGTCGCCGCAGATGAGCTTTGCCACCGTGACCACGACGGCACTGCCGTCCGAGAGGCGCTGGGGGCTGCTCTGGATGGTGCCTTTGCCCATCGTGGTGCTGCCTACGAGGCGGGTGCCGCACAGGGTGCGCAGGCTGGACGCAAAGAGTTCTGCCGCGCTGGCGGTGTTCTCGTTCACGAGGCAGACGGTGGGCTGGCTGATGACCGAGTCGCCGGTGCTGCTGCCCAGCAGGGTGCGGTTGCCTGCCTTATCCTCCGCGTAGGCCAGCACGCCTTCCGGCGCGACGAGTTCGATGCAGCTGATGGCGTCATCAAGGATGCCGCCGCCGTTGTCGCGCAGGTCGAAGATGAAGCTCTGGGCGCCGCTGGCGGTCAGGCTGCGGAGCGCAAAGTCCAGCTCACTGGGGGTGGAGTTGTCGAACTGCCAGATCTTGATATAGCCCACATTGCCCTGCACCAGCGCGGAATCGACGCTGTTGGCCGTAAAGCCGGAGTGGGTCAGATCGGCGGTGTGCTGGGCGTTCTCGCTGTCCAGCCAGCCTACATTGACGCTCGTGCCGCTCTCGCCCCGGAGTTTGTTCTGGACAGCCTCCACGCTGCCCAGACTTTTGATGTCTGAGCCGTCGATGGTGGTGATGTAATCGCCCCGCTGGAGGCCGGCCTCCTTGGCAGGAGACTCGTCATACACTTTGATGACCTTGGCGTAGCCGGACTGGTCGATGGCCAGCTCCACGCCGATGCCCATCAGCTTGCCGCTCTGGGCGTTGAGCAGGTCGGTGTAGGCCGAGGCGGTGTAGTAGCGGGCGTACTTGTCGCCGGTACCCAGCAGATAACCGGCAGTCAGACGGTCGTACAGCACGGTCTCGTCGATGTCGTAGTAGTCGTTGGCGCGCACATAGCGGTCTACCTCGGCCACCTTGTTGTACATGCTCTCCTTTTCCTTCACGCTGGTGACGGTGTGGTCAAACAGCCGCATCGCCATCAGCATCGTGATGGAAAAAGTGACCGTCATTGCCAGAATGACGATGGTCACGGTCATCCCTACGGAAATTTTGCGGTTCATTCAGTGTCCTCCCCCAGTTCAGACCAAAAACATCAGGATGACACTGCCCAGTACCGACAGCAGGAATGCTCCTGCCAGAATCAGACAGCCCACCCGAAGGATACGCTTGCGTTTTTGCTCGTTCATTTCGCCTTGTGGCCTCCTTTGACCCCTCGACTTCAATTACAGTTGTATTATCTTATCGGAATATAACCGCGGGGATTGACCGCATTGGCCTTGGAGCCGCCCTTCCACACCTCGAGATGGAGGTGGTTGCCGGTAGAGTTTCCGGTGGAGCCCACATAGCCGATGAGGTCGCCCTGGTTGACATACTTGCCCGCCGACGTTGCCACCGAGCGCATATGGCCGTAGAGGGTGGAGTAGGCGTTGCCGTCTGTCATTTTGCCGTGATAGATGACGACATAGTTGCCGTAGCCGCCGCTGGACCAGCCGGCCACCTGCACATAGCCGCTGGCGGCTGCGTAGATGGGCGTGCCTGCGGGGGCGGCAAAGTCGATGCCGGCGTGGAGCTTGTTGACGCCGGAGACCGGGTTCTTGCGCCAGCCGTACTCGCTGGAGATGCGGGTATAGCTCTTGAGCGGGCAGATAAAGCCGCTGAAGCTCAGCTGGGGCTTGCTGGCCGCTGCCGCTGCGATGAGCTTCTGGATCTCCTTCTTGACGGCCTCGTAGTTCATCTCGTCCGACTCGATGGCCGCCTGGGCGTTCTTCTGGGCCTGCTGGGCCTCAGCGGCGCTCAGACGGGCCTCCTTGACGCTGTTGTTGAGCTCGCTCTGCTTGGACTGCATCTGCTTGTTCTGGGCGTCCAGCTCAGCCTTTTTGTTCTGCAGCTGGGTGCGCTCCTCCACGAGCTGGGTGCGGTCGGCCACAAGGGCTTCCTTTGCAGCCTTCATGTTGTCGAGTATCTCAGTGTCCTTCACCGAGATGTCCTGCATGACCTCATTGAAGGTCAGAAGCTCGTACAGATCGTTCACAGACTGGAGCATGGCGACGCTGCCGCCGTCCCGCAGCTCCTGCATGGCGGCCATGTGGCTCTTGAAACCGTCCCACTGGTCGGCGATCTCCTGCTCTTTCCGGGCGATCTCATTCTGCTTGGCGGTGATCTCCTGCTCTTTGACGCCGATGCTGTTCTGCACCTCGGAGATCTGGCTCTTGAGGACGCTGATCTGGCTCTGGAGCACCGAGACTTTTTCCTTCAGCTCAGACTCGAGGGCCTTGGCAGCAGCTTCCTTCTTTTTGGCGTCGCTCAGCTCCGTCTTATGCTGCTTGATGGACGCAGAGATCTTGTCCAGCTTGTTTTGCAGCGAGCTCATGCTGGTGGCCGCACTGGCCGGGTAGACCGTCACGCTCAGCACGAGGCAGGCAGCGGCCAGAAAGGCGCAGGCGGCGCGCATCATGGCCGAATGGCCCGACGGCTTTGCGTGGCGGGGCGGATGGTGCAGGACAAAGCCTGCGGAATGCTTGTCGTGGTACACAGTAGGCCCTCCTTACACGTTCAGGTGCTTTCGGATGGAGAACATACTGCCCAGACCGCCCACCAGAGCGCCGCCCGCGAGGCTGTAGGTCAGGATGGTGGGCCAGACATTTTCCAGCGGCACCAGAGCCGTACCCATGAGCATCTGCCACAGGCCGCCCAGCGTGGGCGACAGCTGAACGATGTAGGCATAGCCGCCGATGGTGGCAGCTGCCGTCAGGATGCCGGAGAGCAGGCCCATCGTCAGACCCTCGATGACGAAAGGCAGGGTGACGAGGGCGTTGGTCGCGCCGACATACTTCATGATCTCGATTTCACGGCGGCGGGCAAAGACGCTCAGCCGGATGGTGGTACCCACCGTGATGATGCTGACAGCCATCAGCACCAGCACCAGACCGCGCCCGACCTTAGTGACAGCCTGCTGGACCTCCACAAAGGTCTTGGTCATCTCGATGGGAGCCGTGACGCTGTAGACGCCGCTGATGGTCTCGAACTGCTTGCTGATGGTCTCCATCTGGCTCAGATCAGACAGGGAGACGCGGTAATTGGCCTTAAAGGGGTTGTCGTTCTCGAACTCGTTCAGCAGGGCGGCATAGTCAGACATATAGCCCTTGTACTGGTTGAGGACGTCTTCTTTGGACATATACTGCACCCGGCTCACACCTGCGGTGCCGCTGAGGGCATTGCCCACAGACTGGATGGTGGCGTCATCGGCCTCGGGGTCCACATAGACCACCATCTCGTTCTGGCTGCCCAGATAACTCACCATGCTGTCCACATTGACCTCAATGAGGCTGGCGAAGATGTTCAGGGTCATGCAGACGCTGAGGGAGGCGATGCAGGCGATGGTCATGGCCCAGTGCTTGCCGAGGTTGCGCACGCCGCGCCGGGTGAGGAACCCAAACGTAGAGATCTTCATGCGTGTACCTCCTCGCCGAAACTGGCCGGAACATCGGAGATGATGCGGCCCTGCTTCAGGGTGATGGTGCGGCGGTTGAAGCGGCGCACCAGTTCATGCTCGTGGGTGACGACAAGCACCGTGATGCCCATCTCGCTGACGCGTTCCAGCAGTTCCATCATCTCAAGGCTCATCTCGGGGTCGATGTTGCCGGTGGGCTCGTCCGCAATGACGAGGCGGGGGCTGTGGGCCAGAGCGCGGGCCACGGCCACGCGCTGCTGCTCACCGCCGGAGAGGAACTCGGGGTAGACCTTTGCCTTATCTTCCAGATGCACCAGCTCCAGCATGTAGTTGACGCGCTCTTTGATGTCTTTTTTGCCGATGTTGGTGACATGCATGGCAAACGCCACATTCTCGTAGACCGTCATGGTGGGGATGAGGCGGAAATCCTGGAAGATGATGCCCATCTGGCGGCGAAGGAAAGGCACTTTGCCCCGGCGCAGCCGGGCGACGTCTTTGCCGTCCACCATGACGCGGCCCTCGGTGGGCAGCTCTTCGCGAAGGATGAGCTTGAGCAGAGTGGACTTGCCGGCGCCGGAGTGGCCCACCAGAAAGACGAACTCGCCGTCGTCTACATGGAAGTCGATGTCCTCCAGAGCGGGAGTATCACTCCGTTTGTATATCTTGGTGACATGTTCAAAATCTATCATGAGTATCTTGCTCCTGAAAAGTTATTTGGCACAGAAGTTCCAGACCATTACAAAAGAAACCGGCCAGCATCGGGGTCGAGCGGCCGGTTTCGGCGTCCGCAGCCGGAGCGGCTGAGACGAAATATCAATATTTGGCCGGGTTGTTGGACAGGTACTTCTTGACCATGAGCGCTACCTTGAACACGATAGCGTCGTCGAACTCACGCAGATCCAGACCGGTCAGCTTTTTGATCTTTTCCAGACGATACACCAGCGTGTTGCGGTGGACGAACAGACCGCGGCTGGTCTCGGAGACGTTCAGGTTGTTCTCGAAGAAGCGCTGGATGGTGAACAGGGTCTCCTGATCCAGGCTCTCGATGCTGCCCT
>OLIU01000444.1_pt1 | contig 18806 bp, 14 predicted proteins | sample 1603321 | NCBI WGS metagenome assembly OLIU01 (sample SAMN03922508, study PRJEB24848) | human gut metagenome | isolation source: stool sample | host: Homo sapiens | place: Germany | collected 2011-11 | reverse complement strand
TCCGTCTGCGCAGCCACATCGCCCAGTACCGCTCCATTCTGGAGCTGGACGAGCCGGTGGGCCGCAAGCTGGACTTCCTGACTCAGGAGCTGAACCGTGAGACCAACACCATCGGCTCCAAGTGTCAGGACCTGGACATCACCCGCACGGTGGTGGACATGAAGGCGGAGATCGAGAAGATCCGCGAACAGATCCAGAACCTCGAATAAAAACAGTACGGAGGAGTTCAGATGAAGCTCATCAACATCGGCTTTGGCAATCTGGTCAGCGCAGGGCGGGTGGTGGCCGTCGTCAGCCCCGACTCTGCGCCGGTCAAGCGTCTGGTGAAGGAGGCGCGGGAGCGGGGGATGCTCATTGATGCGTCCTATGGCCGCAGCACCCGGGCCGTGCTCATCATGGACTCCGACCATGTAGTCCTTTCGGCCCTGACGCCTGAGACGGTGGCAAGCCGCGCTGCGGGCCAGCCGGAAGGAAAACCGACAGAGGAGCAGTAAAAAATGGAAAACGAAAAGTACCTGTTTGTCGTCTCCGGTGCCGCCGGTACCGGCAAGGATAGTGTGGTCAAGGCCCTGCGCGAGGCCCACCCCGAGATCGAAAAGACCGTCTCCGCCACCACCCGCGCACCCCGCCCCGGCGAGCAGGAGGGCGTGGACTACTATTACCGCACCCGGGAGCAGTTCCAGCACCTCATCGACACCGATCAGGTGGTGGAGCACAACTTCTACAACGGCAACTACTACGGCACCCTCCGCGAAGAGGTGGATAAGCGCCTCGAGGCGGGCAAGCTGGTGGTGCTGGTCATCGACGTCCACGGCGCGGCCAATATCCGCCGGATGTTCCCGGGGGCTACCACCATCTTCCTGCTGCCGCCCTCCGTGGAGGAGCTGGAACGCCGCCTCCGGGGCCGCGGCACCGAGACGGAAGCCAGCATCCTCGAGCGCCTCGACACCGCAAAGAAGGAGCTGGCCGAGCAGGAGAAGTTCACCCTCACCCTCGTGAACGACGAGGTGGACGCCTGCGCCGAGAAGCTCTACGGCATCATCCGCCAGCGGGCCGGCCTCGACAGATAACAAGGAGCCGCGAATGCCAAAAACGGTAGGCGTTGCCGTGAGCAACGCGACCTTCCACTTCGACAAACTCTATACCTACGCCGTCATGCCCGACCAGCAGGAGGCCGTCCGCCTCGGCAGCATGGTGCTGGTGCCGTTCGGGCGGGGGAGCAAGGCCCGGATGGGCGTGGTGCTGGCCTGCGACGAAGAACCGGAACACGCAAAGCTCAAGTACCTCTTCGACGTAGCTCCCGCCTCGGCCTGCCTGACGCCGGAGCTGCTGCGGCTGGTGCATTTCCTCAAGGAGCGCACCTTCTGCACCTACTACGAGGCCGTCAAGGCGGTCATCCCCTATGGGGCGCAGTATAAGCCCGCCCTCGCGGCGGACGGCGTGACGCCGGTGCTCCAAAAGCAGCTCACCCGCCACACCGAGAACAGCTATAAGCTGGTGGGAACACTTCAGCAAAAGCCGAAGCCCACGGCCAAGCAGCTGGCGGCGGTGGCCCTGCTGGGCGGGGGAGAGCGCACCCAGAACGAGATGGAGGCCCACGGCATCACTAAAGCCGTGCTGGACAACCTCTGCGCCAAGGGCGTCGTCGAATGCAGCAAGGTGAACAAATCCATCGACCTGTATTCGTCTATCCCGCTGAAAAACGAGCCCATCACCCTGACGGCAGAGCAGCAGGCGGCCTATGACGCCCTGCTGCCCGGCCTCGAAGACACCGCCCCCCACTCGGCGCTGCTCTACGGCGTCACCGGCAGCGGCAAGACGCTGGTGTTCTTAAAGCTCATCGAGCGGTGTCTGGCGCTGGGCCGCCGCGCCCTCGTGCTGGTGCCGGAGATCAGCCTGACGCCTCAGATGATCCTCCGCCTCAAGAGCCGGTTCGGGCGGCGGGTGGCCGTCCAGCACTCGGCCCTCAATCACACCGAGCGTCTGCTCCAATGGCAGATGATACAGGACGGCGGCGCCGACATCGTGGTGGGGACGCGGAGCGCCGTCTTCGCCCCACTGGAAAACATCGGCCTCATCATCATCGACGAGGAGCAGGAACACACCTACCGTTCCGAGTCCGCGCCCCGGTACGCCGCCCACGAGGTGGCCCGGCAGCGGGCGGCGGAGAACGGCTCCCTGCTCCTTCTGGCCAGCGCTACCCCCAGCACCGAGAGCTTTTACGCCGCCCAGAATGGCCGCACCCAGCTCGTCCGGCTCACCCAGCGCTACGGCGGCAACCCGCTGCCCAGCGTCCAGATCGTGGATATGCGGGCAGAGCTGGCCTCGGGCAACCCGAGGGAGATCAGCCTTGCGATGGAGGACGCCATCCGGCGCAACCTCGACGCGGGGAAGCAGACCATCCTGCTGCTCAACCGCCGCGGCTACCAGACCATGGCCCAGTGCGACGACTGCCGCGAGGTGCTGAAATGCCCCAAGTGCAGCGTCCCCATGGTCTACCACAAGGCGGGCCATAAGCTGCTCTGCCACTACTGCGGCACCCAGCTCGACCCGCCCCCCAAGACCTGCCCCGCCTGCGGCGGCAAGCTGCTCTACCGGGGCTTCGGCACCCAGAAAGCCGAGGAGGAGCTGGCCCAGCTCTTCCCGGAGGCAAGAGTGCTGCGGATGGACCAGGACTCCACCGCCGCCAAAGACGCCCACGAAAAGCTGCTGGCGAAGTTCGCCCGGCATGAGTACGACATCATGGTGGGGACGCAGATGGTGGCCAAGGGCCTCGATTTCGAGGACGTGACCCTCGTGGGCGTCCTCGGCATCGACTCGCTGCTCTTTGCGCAGGGGTTTCGGGCCTACGAGACGGTGTTCAGCCTCATCACCCAGGTGGTGGGGCGCTCCGGCCGGGCGAAAGACCCGGGCTTCGCCATCATCCAGACCACCGACCCCGACAACCCCGTCCTCAACCTCGCCGCCGCGCAGGACTACGACGCCTTCTTCGAGCAGGAGATCGCTTACCGCAAGCTGGGCCTCTACCCGCCCTTCTGCGGGCTCTGCGTCGTGGGCTTCTCCGGCCCGAAGGAGATCGAGGTGGCCCGGGCCGCCGCCCGGTTCTCGGCCCTCTTAGGCCGTCAGGCCGCGCAGCAGCCGGATTTGCCCCTCCGGGTGCTTGGCCCCACCCCCGGCAACATCGAAAAGATCAACGAGAACTACCGCTACAAGCTCACCATCAAGTGCCGCGCCGACAAACGCTTCCGCGATCTTGTCCGCCAGACCCTCGGCCTCTACGAGCAGGAAAAGCTGCCCAGCAAGGCCACCGTGGTGGTGGATATGCATTCTGACGGTGATATTTGATAAGATTATTTGGAGGTATACTTCATGGCTATCCGCAACATTGTAAAAGAGGGCGACCCCATCCTGAACAAGGTCTGCCGCCCCGTGACCAACTTTGACGACCGTCTGGCCACCCTGCTGGACGATATGCGCGAGACGATGATCGCCGCCGACGGCGTGGGCCTCGCAGGCCCGCAGGTGGGGATGCTGCGCCGCCTCTTCGTGGTGTGGGACACCACCGACGCCCCGGAAGAAATTCCCGAAAACTACGAGTACAAGTTCATCGACTTCGTCAACCCGGAGATCCTCGCCGTGTCTGAGGACGAGGAGACCGCCTACGAGGGCTGCCTGTCCTTCCCGGGCCACAACGGCGCCGTGACCCGCCCCGCAGCCGTCAAGGTCCGCGCACAGGACCGCCACGGCGAGTGGTTCGAGCTGGAAGCCGAGGGCCTGCTGGCCCGCTGCATCCAGCACGAGAACGACCATCTGGACGGCATCACCATCATGGAGTCCAGCGAGTTCTTCTATGAGGACACCGAGGAGGGCCGCGCCGCTGCCGCCAAGAAGAAGGAGAACGACTGATGCGCATTCTGTTCATGGGGACGCCGGATATTGCGGCGGACTGCCTGAAAGCCCTGTATGAGGCGGGCCACGACATCTGCGCGGTCTACACCCGGCGCGATAAGCCCGTGGGCCGCAAGCAGGTGCTCACCGCACCCCCGGTGAAGGAAGTGGCGCTGGCCCACGGCACCCCCGTCTTTCAGCCCCGCACCCTGCGGGACGGCGGCGAGGACGAGAACATCCGCGCGCTGGCTCCTGAGCTCATCGTCGTGGTGGCCTACGGCTGCATCCTGCCGAGATCGGTGCTGGAAGCGCCGAAATACGGCTGCATCAACCTCCACGTCTCCCTGCTGCCGAAATACCGGGGCAGCGCCCCCGTGCAGTGGGCGGTGCTGAACGGCGACGCCGAGACGGGCGTCTCCATCATGCAGATGGACGAGGGCCTCGACACCGGCGACGTGCTGGCCTGCGAGAAGATTGCCATCGACCCCGAGGAGACCAGCGGCCAGCTGTTCGACCGGGTCACTGCCGTGGGCGCACGGGTGCTCTGTGAGACCCTGCCTGCCATCGCAGCCGGTACGCTCAGGGCAGAGCCTCAGGCCCACGAGAACGCTTCCACCGCCCCCATGCTGAGCAAGGAGATGGCCGAGTTCCATCTGACCGACAGTGCCGACCACATCCACAACTGGGTGCGGGGCATGAACCCGTGGCCCGGGGCATGGTTCGTGACGGCGGGCGGCAAGAAGGTCAAGGTGATGGAGTGCCGCGTCGCGGAAAGCCACGGCGAAGCCGCTGGCACTGTCCTCGCCACCAAGCCCCTGACCGTGGCCTGCGGTGAGGGCGCGATTCAGCTTTTGCACGTCGTGCCGGAGGGCAAGAAGCCCATGGACGGCACCTCCTTTGCCGCCGGTCTCCGCCTCAAGGCGGGGGACAGCCTGTGAGCGGCCCGAACCCCCGCGCGGCGGCGGCGGCGGCGCTGGTGCGGCAGGAGCAGGACGGTTTTTCGAACCTCATCCTCGACGCAGAGCTGCGCCGCCAGAAGCTGGAAGGCCGCGATAAAGCATTTGCCAGCGCGATATTTTACACCGTGCTGGAACATCAGGGAACGCTGGACTATATCCTGAGCCAGTTTTTGCCCAAAGGGCTTGCCAGGCTCGACCCGCAGGTGCGGGAGATCCTCCGCGCCGCGCTGGCGCAGGCCCGCTATATGCAGGTGCCTGCTTCGGCGGCGGTCAACGAGGCCGTCAAGCTGACCCGCACCTTCCGAAAAGCCAGCGCCTCCGGCCTCGTGAACGCCGTGCTGCGCCGGGCCATCGGCTATGACCTCGGCTCTGCCGTCTTCGCCGACGAGGTGGAGCGGCTGATGGTGCTGGGCTCGGCGGGCCGGGACGTGGCAGCGTTCCTCCACGAACACTACCCCGACGAGGCGCTGGACATCCTGACCCACACCGCCGACGGCGGCCTGACCAGCCTCCGGGCCAACCCCCTGAAAGGGACGCCGGAAGCCCTCTGCGAAAAGCTGCTGGCCTCGGGCGCGAAGACCGCCGCCCCGGGCCTCCTGCCGGGCAGCGTCTTAGCCCGCTTCGAGGGGAGTCCGGCGGAGAGCGGGCTTTTCCGGGACGGATATTTCCACGTGGAGGGGCAGGCCAGCCAGCTTGCCGCCCTCTGCGTGGAGGCAAAGCCCGGCGATACCGTCCTCGACCTCTGCGCCGCCCCCGGCGGCAAGAGCCTGCTCCTCATCGAGGAGATGGGGGACGAAGGGCGGCTGGTGAGCTGCGACGTCAGCGAGAACCGCGTCCAGCTGATCCGCAAGGCCGTGGAGCGGATGGGGTTTGCCCACGTGGAGCCCCGGGTCTCCGACGGCACCAGACCGGATGCCGACCTGCCCATGGCGGATGCGATTCTCGTGGACGCCCCCTGCAGCGGCCTCGGCATCCTCGCCAAGAAGCCGGACATCCGGTACAAGACCCTCGAAAAAGCGCGTCACGATGAATTATTGGCCACCCAGTCGGCCATTCTGGATACAGCCGCCGCCCACCTGAAAGAGGGCGGGCGTCTGGTCTACTCCACCTGCACCATCGACCCTGCTGAGAACGAAGAGCAGGTGCGGGCCTTCGTGGGCCGACACCCGGAGTTCCGGGTGGTGACGCCGGACGTCCGCTTCCCGGCCGGGATGACGGTGGGGGACTGGGGTGCGCTTTCCGTCCCCACCCGCACCGGCATGGACGGCTTTTTCCTCTGCGCGATGCAGAAACGTGATTCCTGACAAAAGGAGATTTTCATGGAGACTAAACGCTGTATATCCTCCCTGACGCTGGAACAGCTGACAGCGGAGCTGAAAGCGATGGGCCAGCCCGGCTTCCGGGCAAAGCAACTCTTCCACTGGGTCCACCAGAAGCTCGTGACCGACTTTTCGGCCATGACCGACCAGCCCAAAGCCCTGCTGGCAAAGCTCGAGGAGGCATTTTACATCGCCGCGCCCATCATCGAGCGGCGGCAGGAGGCCAAGGACGGCACCGTGAAGTACCTGCTGCGGATGGCCGACGGCAACTGCATCGAGACCGTCGTCATGCGCTACCACTACGGCAACACGGTCTGCGTGTCCACCCAGGTGGGCTGCCGGATGGGCTGCCGCTTCTGCGCCTCGACCCAGGCGGGCCGGGTGCGCAACCTCGAGGCGGGCGAGATATGCTCCGAAATTTACACCGCCCAGAAGGACATCGGGGAGCGCATCTCCCACATCGTGCTGATGGGCATCGGGGAGCCGTTGGATAATTTCGACGAAGTCATGCGCTTTCTCGAGAACATCTCGTCCCCCGAGGGCGTGAACATCGGGATGCGGAACATCAGCCTCTCCACCTGCGGCCTCGTGCCGAAGATCGACCAGCTGGCCGAGAAGAAGCTCCAGCTCACCCTCTCCGTCTCCCTCCACGCCCCCAACAACGACATCCGCAGCGGCATGATGCCCGTGAACGACGCCTACCCCGTGGAGGTGCTGATGCAGGCCGTGCGCCGGTATCAGGAGACGACGGGCCGGAGAGTGAGCTTCGAGTACTCCATGGTGCGGGGCGTCAACGACTCCGACGCCTGCGCTAAGCAGCTGGCCGACCTCATCCGGGGGATGGGCGCTCACGTCAACCTCATCCCCATCAACCCGGTGGACGGCAGCCCTTATTCGGCTACCGACGCCGCCAACGTCCGGCGCTTCCAGCAGAAGCTGGAAAGCCTCGGCGTCAACGCCACCGTCCGCCGCCGTCTGGGCAGCGAGATCAGCGCTGCGTGCGGCCAGCTCCGCCGCGACGAGATGAACGGCAAAGTTTGAGAAGGAGAATCCTATGAAACTTGCAGGAAAAACAGACGTCGGCAGCGTCCGCCCCGAGAATCAGGACGACTACCGGGCAGGCGAGCTGAACAGCGACGCGGCCTGGGGCCTCGTGTGCGACGGCATGGGCGGTGCGCGGGGAGGCCGTGAGGCTTCCGTGAGCGCCTGCGACGTCATCGAGCACAGCTTCCATGAGCAGTACGCCCAGTGCCTGCCCGGCGACGAGGAAACCTTTTTGAAGCGGGCGCTCATCAGCGCCAACCGCTTCGTCTTCCAGAAAGCCTCCCGGGAGGAGGAGCTGGCGGGCATGGGCACCACGGCGGTCTGCGCCCTCGTGCGGGGCAGCAACGCCTTTATCTGCCACGCAGGCGACTCCCGGGCCTATCTCGTCCGGGACGGTAAGCTCACCCAGCTCACCCACGACCACTCCTACGTGCAGGAGCTGGTGGACTGCGGCACCATCACCGCCGAGGAAGCCGAGCATCACCCCCAGAAGAACATCATCACCCGGGCGCTGGGTGTGGACTACCGCCTCGACCCCGAGTTCACCAGCGTGCCGGTGCAGAAGGGCGATATGATCCTGCTCTGCACCGACGGCCTCACCAACGTCCTGCCCAAGGAAAAGATCGAAGAGATCTTCACGAAGGGCGGGTTCTACGACATCCCCGACCGGCTGGTGGACGCCGCCAACGCGGGCGGCGGCCCCGACAACATCACCGCGCTGCTGCTGGGCGTGGAGCCGCTGGAGGTGAAGCATGGATAATCTCATCGGCAAGACGCTGGACGGGCTCTACACCATTCAGGAGCTCATCGGCGCAGGCGGCATGGCCAACGTCTACAAGGCCGTGGTCTCTGCCCCCGGCGGGCCTGTGCCGGAAGGCACGGTGGTGGCCGTCAAGGTGCTGCGTCAGGAGCTGATGCACGACGCCGACCTCGTCCGCCGCTTCAAGAACGAATCCAAGGCCATCTCCCTGCTCAACCACCCCAACATCGTCAAGGTCTACGACGTCTCCGTCAGCGAAAACTTACAGTATATCGTGATGGAGTGCGTGGAGGGCATGACCCTCCGGGAGTACCTCAACGAGCGGGGCGGCAAGATCACCAGCCGGGAGACCGTCCATTTCATCGCTCAGATCCTCCGCGCCCTCGACCACGCCCACCGCAACGGCGTCGTCCACCGGGACATCAAGCCCCAGAACATCATGCTGCTGGACAACGGCCAGCTGCGGATGATGGACTTTGGCATCGCCCGCATCTCCCGGGCCGAGAACCAGATACAGAACGGCAAAAAGGCCATGGGCAGCGTCCACTACATCAGCCCCGAACAGGCGAAGGGGGAGGAGACCGACCCCAAGAGCGACATCTACTCCGTGGGCGTCATGATGTACGAGATGCTCTCGGGCAGGCTGCCCTTCGACGCCGACGACATGGTGGAGGTGGCCCGCAAGCAGATACGGGACACCCCGAAGCCGCTGGCAGAGCTTGCCCCGGACGTACCGCTGGGCCTCGTGCAAATCACGGAACGCGCCATGGCGAAGCTGCCGGTCAACCGGTATTCCAGCGCCGCAGAGATGCTGGAAGCACTGGACGCCTACGTGCAGGACCCCTCCGTCACGTTCCAGTATCAATATGTAAAGGAAGAACCTGAAAAGGTGGTGAATGACCCCATGCCGCAGAAACGCAGCATCCGCAGACCCCCGGAGAAACCGGCGGCGAATCCCGCCCGCCCCAAGGCCAAGGCGAAAAAGAAGAAGCGCAGCGCCTTTATGCCGGTGCTGCTGGGCATCACGACGGCCTTTGCGCTGGCCTGTGCGGCCCTGTGCTGGACCATCCTGAACGATTCCAGCAACATCATGACCAAAAGCGACGACATCGTGCTGAGCGATTTCAGCGGCATGACGCAGGACGAGGTGAACGCCTCTGAGCAGGTGGCCTCCGGTCAGGTGGTGGTCAACTGGGAAGAGGAGTACAACAACGACTACGCCGCAGGCTATGTCTACAAGCAGTCGCCGGTGGCGGGCCGCACCGTCCGCGAGGGCCAGAGCGTGACCCTCACCGTCAGCCTCGGCATCCACTACGTCACCGTCCCCGACCTGACCAACTACGTGCAGGCCGACGGCGAACAGCAGCTGAAGGACCTGGGCGTGTCGGTGCTGGTCACTCAGGCCGTGGATGAGTCGGTGGCCGCAGGCTCCATCATCCGCACCGACCCCGCCGCAGGCAGTCAGGTGGCCGCAGGCACCACGGTGGTGATCTACGTCAGCCGCCCGCAGGTAGCCACCACCACCAAAGTCCCCAGCCTCATCGGCATGAACGTGAACGACGCCCGTACCCTGCTGGTGCAGCGGAAACTGGGTCTGGGCAGCCAGACGGAGCAGTACAGCGACCAGCCCGTGGGCAGCATCATCAGCCAGAACCCCGGCGAGGGCGCATCGGCCAAGCTGAACACCCGCGTCAGCGTCGTGGTCAGCGCAGGCCCTGAGCCTGCACCGGAACCCGAAGCACCCAGCGAGAGCACCGCCAGCAGCGACGGCTCCGGCGGCTGGTTGGGCGGCCTCTTCGGGGGCAGCAGCTCTTCCAGCGAGAGCACCGGCGCCAGCTCGTCTTCTTCCACCGGCGGCGGTCTCAGCGACTGGTGGACGTCCTGGCTGGGCTAAAGGAGAAGGTATGACAGGTTATATCACAAAAGGCATCGGCGGATTTTATTACGTTAAGACGTCGGAAGGCATCGTGGAGTGCAAGCCCCGGGGCATCTTCCGCAAGCAGAAGATCACCCCCGTGGCGGGCGACGTGGTGACGCTGGAGACCGAGAACGGCGCGGCGGTCATCGCGGGCATCGCGCCCCGGCGGAACGTCTTCGTCCGCCCGCCCATGGCGAACCTCGACGTGCTGTTCCTCGTGGCAAGCACCACACAGCCCACCCCCAGCACCCTCGTGCTGGATAAGCTCTCGGCCATCGCGGTGGACAAGGGCGTCCAGCCCGTCATCGTCTGCACCAAAAGCGACCTCGCCGAGGCGGAGTTTCTGCGCAGCGCCTACGAAAAATCGACCCTGCCCTTCATCCGCATCGACTACGCCACCGGCGAGGGTCTGGACGACATCAGGCACTGGATCAATGGCCGTCTCTGCGCCTTCTGCGGCAACTCCGGCGTGGGCAAATCCACCCTGCTGAACGCCCTCCTGCCCGACGTGGAGCGTCAGACCGCCGCCATCAGCCAGAAGCTGGGCCGTGGCCGTCACACCACCCGCGAGGTGACCATCTTTGAAGCCTTCGGGGGCCGCATCGCCGACACCCCGGGCTTCGCCAGCCTCGAGGCCAGCCGGGCGGGCTTCATCCCGAAAGAGGGTCTGGAACACGCCTTCCCGGAGTTCGGGCCTTACCTCGGCGCGTGCCAGTTCACCGGCTGCTCCCACCGCTCCGAGAAGGGCTGCGCCGTCCGCGCCGCCCTTGCGGAAGGCAAGCTCTCCCAGACCCGCTACGACAGCTACTGCGCCATGTACGATGAGGTCAAGGATGTGAAGGAGTGGCAGAGGAGGGGGTTGTAATGTCCCGCTGTGTTATCATTTCCGCCTGCCCGGTCAGCGCCTCGCTGGCGTCGGCCCTGCGGCCCGGCGACACCATCATTGCCTGCGACGCGGGCTACCGCAACTGTGCGCCGCTCCACTGCCGCCCCGACATCATCGTGGGCGACTTCGACACTGCGCCCTGCCCGGCGCAGGAGGGCGACGACACCATCATCCTGCCCCACGTCAAGGACGACACCGACACCGAGTACGCGGCAAAGCTGGCCTCCGAGAAGGGCTTCGACGAGGCGCTGCTGCTGGGTGTACTGGGCGGCAGACGCCTCGAGCATACGCTGGCCAACCTCTGCACCGGCCTCGGCCTCGAACAGCGGGGCGTCCGGGCCACGCTTCTGGACGAGCGCAGCCGCATCACCTTCGTGATGCCCGGCGAGACCCGCCGCTACCCGAAGGACGGGTATTTCTACCTCTCGGTCTTCCCGATGGAGGGCAGGGCAGAAGGGGTCTCGGAGCGGGGCTCCTTCTACGAGCTGACCGACGCCGTCCTCACCGCAGGCTACCCCCTCGGCGTCAGCAACGAGTATGCCGATGGCTCCGACTGCATCACCATCTCCACTCAAAAGGGCGCGCTGGTGGTGGTGGAGACGGTGCCGGACGGGCCGATCCTGAGCTGAACCGGAACATTCCGGGCGCGGGACGCCTATAATGGCGTATCAAGCGACGAAAGGTGGTCGGCTCTATGCAGGTGGTCGTTCTCAAAAGCCCCAAGTGCCTGAGAGGCTTGCTCCGGAGGCTGTTTGGCATCCAGAAAGAAACGCAGGACTGAAAGAAATGAAAAGCCGCCGTGCGGCAATTTCTGTAAACTTTCTGTGCAAAGCTTGACTTTTTGGGAAAAAGTGCATATAATAAAGACAATAAAAGTGGTAATCAAGCTAGTCATTTGACTCACCAAGAAGAAAACCCCCTCCCGGAGCTGCAACTCCGAAAGGGGGTCTTCTTTTTTAGTGCTTACGGCCCGTGAACCATCCGTCAAGCCACTTGCAGATGTAGTAAGATGCTACATTTGCTGCGACGGACAGCATAAAAGTGGTAATACTAGGCATTTGTCTCACCCCCTTCCCAATAAAATGGGCGGGCAAGGCCGCAAATCAATTATAACACACTTTTCGACAAAAAGATACAGAAAAAGATTCGGTCGCAGCCCTACCTGAGACTTTCCTCGATTTTTCGCGAAAAGCACCAAATAATTAACGCACTGTCGAGAAACACGAGCTTTCAACCCCCCTCAAAACCCCAAAAAAGTATGTACTGTTCCGCTCCTTTCATTTGTGTTATGCTCAATGCATCAAACACAAATGAAAGGAGTTTTTTATGCAGAAAAACATGACCGACCGCACCCCGGGCAGCTACGACGACTTCGTGGCCTACCTCGGCACGGTGCGCACCGAAGAGGAGCTGTTCTCCCGGCTGACCTACTGGTTCGCCGGGCAGAACCGCCCCGAGGACGTCCTCAGCCGCTCCGAGCTGGTGGAGGCGAGGGCGAAGGAGCTGGGCTTCTGGCAGGGCCTGACCTTCCGGATGGAGCGCTGGCTGGCCGACGGCAAGAGCGAGCTGGAAGCGGTGGGCCGGGAGGAGTTCCAGAGCCGCATCGCCGAGGACTACGCCGCCTACCGGGAAAAGGCCGACGCGGCCCGGGCGCGCTTCCGGGACCGCCGCCGCGCCGCGCCCTTCAACTTCACCCCCGACTGCCTCGAGAACGTCCCCATCCAGAACGTGAGCTGGCTGGTGGATGGGCTGCTGCCCATGGGAGAGGTGTCGCTTCTGGGTGCCGACGGCGGCACCGGCAAGGGCATCTGGCAGGCCCAGCTCATTGCCTATGTCACGGCGGGCCGGACTTCCGGCTTCTTCCCCCAGCCGCCGGAGAAGACCGGCAGCGTCCTCCTTTTTTCCGGCGAGGACGACCCCGGCAAGGTGCTCAAAGCACGCCTGACGGCGGCAGGGGCCGACATGAGCCGGGTGATGGTGGTCACCAGCGACGCCTATTTTGCCCGCACCGGCAGCCCGCTCTGCATCCCGGACACCAGCTTTGCAAAGTACGTGGGGAAGGCCGCGCCCGCCCTCGTCATCATCGACCCGCTGCAGAGCTTTCTGCCTGCGGGGGTGGAGATGGCCAGCCGCAACCAGATGCGCAGCGCCCTGCTGCCCCTCAAAGCCCTCTGCGCCAGGCACGGCTGCGCGGCCCTCATCTCGATGCACACCAACAAGCGCGCCAACGTCTCGGGTCGCGCCCGTCTGGCCGACAGCTCCGACATCTGGGACATCGCCCGCAGCGTCCTCATGATGGGCCGCGACAAGAACAGCGAAAAGCTCTACCTCAGCCACGAGAAGAGCAGCTACTCCGCCCCGGCCCGGACGGCCCTGCTCCACATCGAGCAGGCGCAGGTGGAGGGCGTGAAGACAGCCGTGGCCGTCTTTGACAGCCGCACCGACAAGAAGGACGCCGACTTCGTGGAGGAGCGCCGCGTCCGCACCGCCCAGACCAAGGAGGATACCGCGCAGGCCATCCTCAACGTGCTGGCCGAGAGCAAGCTGGGGAGTATGCCGAATACCCAGCTGAGGGCAGAGGTGATGAAAGAAATTGAATGTAGTAAATGTACTTACGATAGAGCTTATAGAAGCCTTGTGATGAGCGGTGAAGTGACCAAAAAGCAGCTCACACGAAATGGTGGCGAAAGAAGCTGGTACAGTGTTCTTTCCTACTGTAGTAAAACAAATGCGTAAGTGAGAAATATATAACGTGTATATGTTATAAAATGCCACTTACGCAGCCTGCGTAAGTGGGGCATCTGCGTAAGTGAGTCACTTACGCAACAAGCGTCACTTCATCACCTTGCGTAAGTGCGTTTTTGAACGAAGTGACGACATAAAATTGTCACTTCGTCAGATAACTTGCTGGTCTCAGAGCAGCCATATTTCCCGAAACCTGCGTGAATCGCCCCAAAACCTGCGCGAATGGCCGTTGTAGCTGCGGCGGGGCCGGGTTATAATGGAAGTGTCAAAAACACCACAGTGAACGGAGGATACGACCATGAAACTGAAAAAGCTCCTTGCCCTCGCCCTTGCGGGCGTGCTGATGCTGGCCCTGCTCACCGGCTGTTCCGGCGGCGGAAACGGAGAGGACAGGCTCGTCGCGGAGGCCGTCGCCGACATCTTCAAGGGAAACTCCCAAAACGTCGAAGTCTCTTACAGCGTCCCCGCGCTGACCCGCACCATTCGGCCCGCGTTCACCCCGGACTGGTTCCTGAGGACCCCAGAGGGAATCATCGACGGGCTGGACGAGAACTTCCCCATAGACGCCGGTCAGACGCTGAAAGGCTTCCTGCAAGACAGCCTGAAGGCCTACGCGCAGAGCAATTTCGTGAGCTTTGTTGCTTTCGACTCCACCGGGATGAGCGCCCTTCAGCAGGTAGAGCGGTTCTCCAGCGGTGCGCCGTTGGTCGGGGTGTACTATAAAGATGTGTCGCCCACGGTCAATACCAAGCTGCGTGTCGGCGTCTGCCATAAGACCGTCGAGGGCCGGGAATACTGCCTTATAGTTATTGTCCGGGCCTGCTGATGCGCTTGTAAACTTTCTGTGCAACGCTTGACTTTTGCGGAGAATCGCATATAATAAAAGTGATAAAGGTAGACGCAAATAGTCCATTGGCTCACCCAAAAGGAAAGACCCCCTCCCGGAGCTGCAACTCCGAAAGGGGGTCCTTTTTAGTGCTTACGGCCCGTCAGCCATCCGTCAAGCCACTTGCAAATATAGTAAGACGCTACATTCGCTGCGACGGACAGGATAAAGGTAGAAATAGACTCCATTGGGCTTCACCTCCCTTCCCATAAAATGGGCGGGCAAGGCCGCAAAACAAGTATACCATAAACTTCGCCAAAAAGATACAGGAAACACTGCGGCCTGCCAAAGCCTCCCCTCGCTAGGGGAGGTGGCACGCCGCAGGCGTGACGGAGAGGTTTTTGTCCATTGCATACCTCCTTCCCACCCCGCATACATTCTCATCAGAGCAAGGACAGGAAAGGAGCATCACCATGGAGCTGAAAGTGTTCCGGGACGTTCTGCCTGCGGCGGGTGCGGACTGCACCGCCAAGGCGGAGCTGCCCCTCGAGACCGAACTACTGATCTCGGACTATCTGCCGCCGGTGCAGCGCATCGTCAAGTGCTTCGCAAAGCCGGTGGTGCTGCAAAAGCAGCTGGCCCCCGGGCGGCTGACGCTGGAAGGATATTTGCGCTGTACCGTGTATTATCAGGGCGAAGAGGGGGCGGGGCTGTGCCAGACCGAGCAGAAGCTGCCCTTCACCAAGGCCCTCGAGCTGCCCAGCTTTGCGGCCACGGCGTGGACAGCCTGCGTCGAGGGCCAGACCGAATACCTCAACTGCCGGGCCGTCAACCCCCGCCGCATCGAGGTGCGGGGGGCCTACGGGCTGGTGGTGAGCGTCCACGCCCAGCTGTCCACCGAGGTCATCACGGCCCTCAGCGAGGGCGGCATCGAGCAGAAGCCGGTCACGCTGGCAGGGGTGCGGCGGGCCGCCACCCTCGAAAAGCTCGTGACCATCGAGGGGGCGCTGACCTTCCCGAAGCCCCCCGCCGCCATCCTCGACATCACCGGCACCGCCGAGGTGCGGGAGCTGAAGCGGATGCAGGGCAAGGCCGTGGCGAAGGGGGTCTTGCACGTCCTCTGCGCATGGCGGGCCGAAGGGGACGCCGCCCTCCGCAGCCAGACCGCCGACCTGCCCTTCAACCAGATATTGGATGCCGACGGCCTCAGCGAGGACTGCCGCTGCCTCTGCGTGCTGGAGCCGGTGGGCTTTGCGGCGGCGGAAGGGGAGACCACCGAGGACGGCTCTGCCTCCACCACCCTCACGGCCACGGCGATGCTGCGGCTGAGCGGCTGGCGTCCCTACCAGCTCCAATGCGTGGCCGATGCCTTCTCCACCCGCTTCGAGACGACCCTCACGCCCCAGACTCTCGCCACCGAGTCGCTGCACTGCGCGCTGGACGAGACGACGGTGCTGCGTGGCTCCGGCCCTCTGCCCGACGCAGGAGCGCATATTTTAGCCTGCTTCGCCTCCTTCGGGCCGGTGAGCCTGACGCGGCAGGAGGGGAGAGCCGTCCTGACGGCCCGGGCCGTGGTGTCGGCCTTTGCGGAAAACACCCTCGGGGAGATGGAGTGCTACGAAAAGGCGCTGGACTACGCCCTGCCTCTCCCCGCCGACCTGCCCGAGGATGCCGACGCCTACCCCGAGTGCTGGCTGAGCGTTCAGGACCTGCAATGCGCCAGCGCAGGCGGCGCGCTGGATGTGTCCCTCACCGTCCGGACCGAGGGCGCGGTGCTGGCGCGGCAGACGGCCTCTCTCGTGGGGGCGGTGGAGCTGGGCGACCCCCTCGCCCCCGCCGACCCGGAGGTGTCGCTCCGCATCTGCTACGCCCAGCCGGGGGAGGAGCTGTTTGCCATCGCCCGGCGCTACCACGTCTCGCCCGGCCAGATGCTGGCCGCCAACGACCTCCCCGACGGCACCGCCCGCCTCGACGAGGCGCGGAGACTGCTTGTGCCGGGGGTGTGAGCGAAGTTGTAAACTTTCTGCACAGCGCTTGACTTTTGCGGGGGATCGGGTATCCTAAAGTCAGGAATATCAAGGGTCAAGATTGTCACCCCAAAAAGGAAAAACCCCCTCGGAGTCGCTACCTCCAAGGGGGTTTTTCATTTAGTTGGGCTTACGGTCATCGTTGTACCGGTCAAGCCACTTGCAACGGCGACGACCGCCGCCAGCGGCGGAAGCAGGGAGGAGCCGCAACCCGGGCTCCTTCTTGTCATATCCGTATTGCATCCGCTTTCATCCAGAAACACAAGGTCACTTGCCTTGAATCCAGATATAAGGCCGTTCCAGTCTTTTCTCTTCTGCGCCACATCGGGAACGCTCCTGTTCACTGGCATGAAGAGACTTTTTCTTCCAAGCTTCTATTCCCTAGGCCGAACGTATTAGTTACGCAGTGCTTTTTCACGCACTTCCGGTGTAACTGCTTTCAGAAGATTATAGAGGTCAATAATATCGGTGATTGCCTGCCGGTCCTGCACCGTCCATGTGTAATCAAACTTGCTATAATCCGTTCCCTCGAAACGCATGATAACGGTATCGGCACTCAAAAGGTTTCGCAACCATTCGACTTCACTGTCTTCCATTTCAAAGGTGGCCCATGCAAACCATTTACCAAGCTCTTTGTCGTATCCATAATCGGAGTTATCATAATCGCAAATGTAAGTGTACTTATAATCTCCACCGCGCAGAATGATGTCATCGATATCCAGCTCGGAAGAGCCCATGTAAGTAAAATCTTCCCAGAAAACAATAGTGTTCCCCTTGTCCCAGATATAAAGGTTGGGGCCAATGCCACACGTCTTGCGCTTATCGATGCTGTCATCATGCGGGGTTGTAATCGCCCAGCAGTCTTCTACTGCATCGTAGTTGACATTGCACTTTGCAAGTGCATCCTGAATACCAAGAATCTGCTGTGCTTCTGCCAGCACACCAAAATTGGTGACAGCAGCTTTTCCTGCATCATCCAACTGGTTATAGGCATCCAGAGCGGCCACGATTGCCGCGCGTCTGCTGCGCGTGACAGTACCGATCTGGCTGATCAGCGCTTCTACCTGCTCCGGGGTCACAGCACTATTCTGCTGCGCGAGCACCGCAAAGGGAACGTCCCCGGCGGGGCTGGCGGCCAGCGCGGGCAATGCAGTACCTGCCATCAGAGCGGCCACAAGGCTGCCTGCCACAATAACTTTGCATTTTTCTGTAATTTTCATTCGATGTTCCTCTTTCCTCTGGATTTCAGCTTATAGCTGTTGTAACACAAAATTATAGATACAACAAAGGTGTCAATGCGCGGGCACCGGGTGCAAAATAAGTATACCATAAACTTCGGCAAAAAGATACAGGAAGCGATGCCACGAGCCGGACTTGTCGAACGAAGTGAGACTGAGAGGGCAGCTCCATAAGTACGACTTATGACGAAAATATGAATAAAAACTCGAAAAAGCCCTACCGTTCCCGGTTCCGGTCTGCTATAATTTTCTATGCTTGTTACAAAAACCTGAAGTGAAGTAAAGGAGCCAGGATATGATAAAAAGCGCTGAACTGGAAAATTCGGCATATGAGTTTGAGGCGAAAATGCCGCTGCGCCACGCTGTCCCGCTGGGATTGCAGCACGTGTTCGCCATGTTCGTGGGCAACCTCACCCCGCTGCTCATCATCACCAGCGCCTGCGGCCTCGCGGGCGGTGAGTTCGCAGACCTGCAGGTGAGCCTGCTGCAGAACGCCATGTTCGTGGCGGGCATCGTCACGCTGGTGCAGCTGTACGGCCTCGGCCCTGTGGGCGGCAAAGTGCCGATCATCATGGGTACCAGCTCGGGCTTCCTGGGCGTGTTCAACAGCGTGGCTGCCACCATGGGCGGCGACGTCACGGCCTACGGCGCCATGATGGGCGCATCCATTCTGGGCGGCCTGTTCGAGAGCGTGCTGGGCGTCTTTCTGAAGCCCCTGCGCAAGCTGTTCCCGCCGGTGGTCACCGGCACGGTCGTGCTGTCCATCGGCCTGTCCCTCATCTCCGTGGGCGTCAACTCCTTCGGCGGCGGCAACGCAGCCAAGGACTTCGGCTCGGTGGAGAACCTGCTGCTGGCCGTCTTTGTGCTGGTGGTCATCCTCTTCTTCAAGCACTGGACCAAGGGCTTCCTCAGCTCTTCCTCCATCCTCGTGGGCATCATCGCGGGCTATCTGGCAGCCATCGTCATGGGCTTCGTCCTGCCCACCACCGGCGTCACCGCCGACGGCGTGGAGTTCACCAAAGCATGGGTGCTGAACTGGAACAAGGTCGCTGAGGCCAGCTGGTTCGCCATCCCCAAGCTGGTGCCGGTCAAGATCGTCTTCGACCTCCGCGCCATCCTGCCCGTCATGATCATGTTTATTGTCACCGCCGTGGAGACGGTGGGCGACATCTCCGGCGTCATGGAGGGCGGCATGA
>OLIU01000418.1_pt1 | contig 19204 bp, 9 predicted proteins | sample 1603321 | NCBI WGS metagenome assembly OLIU01 (sample SAMN03922508, study PRJEB24848) | human gut metagenome | isolation source: stool sample | host: Homo sapiens | place: Germany | collected 2011-11 | reverse complement strand
GAGATTGCCTCTTGTCTCGTGGGCTCGGAGATGTGTATAAGAGACAGAAATTACAGTTGGGTAAATGGAAAGAATTTATGGAAGAAATAAATAGTATGGAAACAACTCCTATTCAGTTTCTATTTTTCTTCTCTCCTGAGAAAAGAAGAGATTTTTTGGGAACATTGAGATCGGAGAACTTTACTTATCCTATTTGTATTGATGATAAAAATCAACTGAATGAATTAAATCATTTTCCTCTAAATGATGCAGCCTTTCATACATTTTTATTAGATAAAGATAATAAAGTACTTGCTATCGGTAACCCTATTCATAATCCTAAAGTGAAAGAACTCTATCAGAAGATTATTAAAGGTGAGAAGATAGAACGAGGAGATGAAAGTAAAGTGATAAAAACAAAAGTGAATATCAACAATATGTCTGTTTCGCTGGATAGTTTTGATTGGCAGGAGGAACAAAAGGCAATTTTTGTATTGAAGAATGTGGGTGACAAACCATTGGTTATACAAGATGTTGCTACTTCTTGTGGTTGTACTACCGTAGCTTATTCAAAGGAACCGGCATTACCGGGTAAGGAAATAGATTTGGAAGTGGTTTATAAAGCCGAACATCCGGAGCACTTCGACAAGACGATAACGGTATATTGCAATACAGAAAATTCTCCGTTGGTTTTGAAGATTAGTGGGGATGCAAAATAACTGATTGATGGGATGAAGGAGCGGCTGCAATTGAAAAAATGGTTGAATGGAATAACAAACGTATTATTCTGTCTGTGCCTGCTTGTTGTGATACTGATAGTATTGCAGGTGTTTGTGGTGACCTCCTTCAAGATACCGTCGGACTCGATGGAACCGTCGTTGCTGGCGGGTGATTGTATTCTGGTGGATAAATGTTCGGGTGGAGCACGCCTATTCAATGTGCTTGATGCCGTGGAGAAAAAGGAGGTGAGGATGCACCGTATGTCCGGATGGAGAAATTTTCAGCGGAATGATGTACTAGTGTTCAATTTTCCTTATCCGGGCAGGTGGGACAGCATTGCGCTGGACGTGATGTTGTATTACGTGAAGCGCTGTATCGCCGTGCCGGGTGATACGTTGGAGATAAGGAATACACATTATCGTGTGTCCGGATTTGATGGTATCGCAGGAAATGTGCAGGCGCAGGAGGAATTAGGTAAATTGATATCTTCGGGCATGACGGAGGAACGGGGCCTTGTTCTTAAGAGCTTTCCCGATGGTGGCTGTAATGGGTGGACTATCAGCGAGTTTGGGCCTCTTTATATACCGGCCAAAGGCAGCGTGGTAGGAATGAATCCGGAAACACGGTTGCTGTATCGGAACGTGATAGAGTGGGAACAGAAAAAGAAACTGACATTGCATGGAGATTCGGTTCTGCTGGGGGACAGTGTGATACACAATTACCGCTTCTGTGAGAACTATTATTTTGTTTCGGGTGACAAGATGGTGAATTCAAAAGATTCCCGCTACTGGGGATTACTGCCGGAACCATTTATAGTGGGAAGGGCATGGCTGGTATGGAAGTCCGTCAGCCCGAATACTGGAAAAATGAGATGGAAACGTATCTTTAAAAGAATAGACTAAGATGAAAGTTCTGTTTAAATTGCTCTGGATATTATTGATTGCCGGGATATTGGAGGCTTGCAATGCTTCCGGCAGATTGGAGTACGCACTGGAGTGTGCTGCAACCAACAAAGGCGAACTGGAAAAGGTACTGGAACATTATAAAGATGAGCCTGAAAAATATAAAGCCGCTTGTTTCTTGATAGAAAATATGCCTTATCACTATGCCCTTGAAGGTGAAGAACTGGATTCTTTGAAAACAGTGCTGGCTTCGGCAGATGCTTATGGGGTGATGCTGAAGGATACTGCCGTACCGGATTGGGATTATTATACCCCTTCCGGATTGCAGAGAAAACCGGATGTACTGAATATAAGGGCTGAATTCTTGATAAATAACATTGATTTGGCTTTTGATGGTTGGAAAAAGCGTCCGTGGAATGCTTCCCTTTCTTTTGCAGATTTCTGTGAATGGCTGCTTCCCTATCGTATCGGAAATGAGACTCCGGACAACTGGCGGCAGATATACCATGACCGTTATTCCTTTTTGCTGGACGAGGTTTATACGGGTATCGATGTAGTGGAGGCGATTAGCGTAGTTTGGGAGTATTTGCAGAAGGAAGACCCTTACCGGTTTACGTGGGTCTTTAACTATCCGCATTTGGGAGGAGAGTACCTGCTGCATAATCGTATCGGCAAGTGTCAGGATGCTTGTGATTTTATGATTTATGTGATGCGGGCCATCGGCGTCCCGGTAGCCTATGATTTCTATACTTTCAATGCGGAAACACGGAAAGGGCATGTGTGGAATGTGGTGAGGGATGTAACGGGTGTCTGCCTTCCTTTTACTTTCCCTTCCCGGAAGCCGGAACGGGGAAGTTTCTATATTGACAGTCGGCGCCCGAGCGTGGTTTACCGCCGGTGTTTTGGCAGGCAATGGGACATGGATGGTGATTTTATGCGGAACCAGTCCGTACCGGCTGCTTTTAAGGATGTGTTTGCAAGAAAAGTGTCGGATAATTATTTTGATTCGAATCTGGAACTGCCGGTAGAAGGGATGGACGGGAATTATGTTTATGTGGGGTTGTTCAGTGCTTATGGGTGGCGGGGAATAGATTTTACTAAGGTAGAAAGTGGAAAAGCGCTTTTCAGGAATTTGGCTTCGAGGCAGGTTTATATATTGTTGGCATTCGCAAACGGGCAGTATCGCCCTATTGGAAATCCTTTTTATTTTGATGGCAAGGATATACATCCTTATGTTGCAGATACCTCCAAGTGCTATTCTGCTGAATTGTATCGGAAATACCCTCTTTCGGAACGTATCAGGAATTATATGGGAGGGATAAAAGACGGGCATTTTGAGGCGGCTTGTGATAAGGATTTTAAAAATGCGGAGTTATTGTGTACTGTGAAAGATACGCCCGGCATCAATTATAATCACGTTATTCTTGAGAAACCGGTAAGGGGTCGCTATGCCCGTTTTTGTTCTTCGGCAGAGGGATATGCGGAAGTTGCCGAAATGCATTTTTATAAAGGAGAGGAAGAGATTGTCCCTATAGACAGTTGGGGAGATGCTCCGGCTACAGTGGGTACTTTTGCCCATCAGGTCTATGATAATGAGCCGTTGTCGTATTTCATTTCATCAAAACCCGGTGCAAGTGTAACGGTGGATTTTGGAAAGGTTGTTACTATAGACAATTTTATGTATATGCCCCGTAACGATGATAACTTTGTCAGGATAGGGGATTGTTATGAACTCTTCTATTGGGGAGAGGGCTGTTGGAACTCATTGGGGAAGAAAATGGCAGAAAAACCTTTTCTGCCATATGACGGGATACCATCGGGAGCTTTGCTCTATTTGCATGACAGTACCCGTGGAGAAGAAGAACTGATATTTCATATGGAAGCTGGTAAGCAGGTATTTGTATCGGATTGTAAGGATTGATTGGACTGCCTTTCAGATTGGAATAGAAAAAATGGAATAGTGATATGAAGCATTGGTGTGTATGGGTATGGTTTACAGCAGGTCTGTTTGTGGCTTGTTCTTCGGAAAATCAGTGGTTGGACACAGCTTTGAATCTTGCCGGTGATAACCGTGCGGAGTTGCAAAAGGTACTGGACCGTTACAAGGAAGAGGACGGTGACAAATATCGTGCTGCTTGTTTTCTGATAGAGAATATGCCTTTTCATGGTGCTTACGAGGGAAAGGCCTTGGAGAATTACAGGAAGTATTTCAGTGAATACGTTTCATTTCCTTATTCCAGGCATGTGCAAGAGTTGATTGATTCCTTGAAAAGAGCAGATGGAGAATTTTCTATAAATCAATTGACTTATAAGAGGGACATTATGACGGTGGATTCCGCTTTTTTGGTCAATCATATAGAATGGGCATTCAAAGTCTGGCGGGAGCAACCTTGGGGAAAGCATGTTGATTTTGATACTTTCTGCGAATATATATTGCCTTATAGAATAGGGGATGAGCCGCTTTCTCTCTGGCGCAAAGAAATTTATGAGCGCTATAGCCCGATTTTGGATGAATTCAGAAAGACTGATGAGGCAGATAATCCCAAGACTGCCGCCCAGTTGTTGATGGATACGTTGCGGAAGGCGGCTTATAGGAATACGGCTCTTTTCCCGGCAGGGCCTCATTTGGGACCGGATGTATTGAAATGGCATACAGGCAGTTGCCGAGAGTTTACGGATGCCATGATATATGTGTTGCGGGCATTGGGCATTCCGTGCGGAGTAGATAGGGTGATGGTATTGGGGGACAACAATGCCTCTCATTTCTGGAATTTTGTTTTGGATAAGGAAGGAAAGACATACATTGCAAATCTTCCTTATGAAGAGGTATGGAGCAAAGCGGAAGAATATAGCATTTCGAGGGGAAAAATGTACCGGGCAACCTATAGTATTGATAAGGAGGCGGTACGGAAACTGAGGAAATATCCCGATGTTTACCCGGCATTCCGACGTCCGTTCTTTCGGGATGTCACTGCACTTTATACCGGTAGCAGGAATTGGACTGTAGCTCTTCCGGATTCTTTGCTTTCCGGACAGTTTCGTGAGGGGGATATGGTGTATTTGTGCCTTGCCAACAGACTACAATGGCAACCTGTGGGATATACTTTCTTTAAAAAGCGGGAGGCTCGTTTTGAGGATGTGGGAGGCGGGGCGGTCTTTACGCTGGCTGCCTGGAACGGAAAGGAATACGCTACAGTATCTTCTCCTTTCCTTTTGGAGCGTGAAACCGGAAAGATACGGTTCATTGTTCCGGAAGCTGAAAAGCAGGAATTGGTCTTGTATAGGAAGTGCCATCTTACTTTGAGTGTTCTTTTCAATGACCGGATGATTGGGGGAGTAGTGGAAGGAAGCGACCGGGCAGACTTTGGGCGGAAGGATACTCTACTTTTGATAAAGGAGGCTCCGTATCGGCTATATACTGTGGCCCGGTTGAAGTCTGATAAACCGTATCGGTATATGCGCTATAAGGGTGCTGACGGATGTTTCTGTAATATCTCGGAACTGGCTTTTTATGAGAATACGGAAGATACCATACCTCTATATGGGGAAATCATAGGTACTCCGGGAAGTTTTGAAGACAATACACATGAATATTTGAACGCATTTGACGGTAATCCGGATACTTCATTTGATTATATACATCCGGATGGAGGATGGACCGGGATGGACTTTGGAAGTCCCCATCGTGTGGAGAAGGTGGTGTATACTCCTCGTAATGAGGTGAATTTTATTTATAAAGGTAATTTGTATGAATTGTTTTATTGGGGTGGAGGAAAATGGAATTCTGTCGGGCGGCAAATGGCTGTGTCAGATTCTATTGTCTATTCAGGGTTTCAAGGTGCTTTATTTTATCTGAAGAATCACACAGCCGGTAAAGATGAACGGATTTTTGAATATAAAGACGGGAAACAAATCTTTTGGTGAATTATAGAATACTATTGAATATTTGATAGATAGAATGAATAATGTACGTAATCTATTGACTGGAAGTTTGGTCTACATTGCTTGTATAGTTTTATTGTCTTTGGCATGTAACGTTTCTTCCGGACTTCCTGTAGCTGATGTTATAGGGCAATGGCTCTATTTCGATAAAAGTGCATTGGTAGTTGCAGGATGTCTGTTGATGGCTGGATTGATGATGGAAAAAAGGTATTTTCTTTTTATACCGGTTTCGTGGGTATTGGTAATGCTGGGGGGCATTGAGGCTGTTTGGGGATTGAGGCAGCTTTATGGTTATGCTGTGTCCAACCATTCCTTGTATGTATTGACAGGTTCTTTCTTCAATCCGGGGCCTTATTCCGGCTATTTGGCCATGATACTTCCGGTCTGTCTGCATCAATGGCTGACCAAGAGGGGGGAGATTCTCTGCTCTGACCGGAATGACGGGAAAGGATGGAAAAAGGTGATGGATAAAGTTGGAGCTATGGTTGCCGGTGGCGTGATGCTGCTTATCCTTTGTGTGCTTCCGGCAGGAATGAGCCGTTCGGCATGGTTGGCGGCAGGAGTTTCCTGTCTGTGTGTATATGCTTGGCATATGGATTGGACGGATAAGTTCAGATTATTATGGCAGCAGCAAAGGCAGCGTGTGGTGATGGTAGTGGTCGGTGGATTCTGTGTCTTGCTATTGGCGGGCTATTTACTGTTTGTCTTGAAACCCGATTCTGCACGTGGCCGTCTTTTCATGTGGAAGATAACTTGTCGTGCCATTGCAGAAAAGCCGTTGACCGGATATGGGATTCATAATTTCGCAGCAGCCTACGGAAATGCGCAGGAAACTTATTTTGCAGCAGGTGATTATGAACCGTGGGAGGAACGTGTGGCGGGAAGTCCGGAATATGCATTCAATGAATATCTGCAGGCTGCGGTCGAACTGGGCATTCCTTTGGCTGTATGTCTATTGGTTGTGGTCGTGCTGTGTTTGTATAGGGGAGTCCGTAAAGGACGTTATGGTATCTGTGGGGCTATTCTTTCTTTGATGATATTCTCTTTTTCCTCCTATCCGCTACAACTTCCGGTATTTATCGTTACATTTGGAGGATTGCTTGTGGCGTGCTTGTCCGGTGCCGACCGTTGGCAATGGTTGGGGCTGGCTGTATCAGTAGGCATCATTGGCGGTTTTCGCCTGAAGAATGACTTGCAAGTGGAGCAGGCTTGCCGGGAGTGGATGAATGCGCGGGTGCTGTATAATGCAGGTGCGTATCAATCGGCAGAGAAAGAGTACGGGCGCCTTTATCCTCTGTTGAGGGACCGGGCATCTTTCTTGTTCGAATATGGGCATGGATTGCACAAGCAACAGCAGTTCAGTAAATCCAACCGTATTTTGAAAGAAGCTTTACAGCGTAGTTGTGACCCCATGATACTGAATGTGATAGGCAAGAACTATCAGCAGATGGGTGATTGCTTGTCAGCGGAAGACTGGTTTATCCGTTCCACCCATCGTTTGCCGGGACGTATTTATCCCTATTATCTGCTTGCGAAGCTTTATGCGGAACCAAGCTTCAGGCAACCGGACAAGTTTGAAAAAATGAAGCGGATGGTATTGACGAAAGAGCCGAAAGTGCATTCTACGGCAATACGACAGATGAGGGAGGAAATAAAAAAGATTCAGCTTATTTTTGTCCATATCAAAAAAGATGAATAAAAACGGAAGGTGTTAATAATGAGCGAACTAATTGCTAAAGTGCTATGAAAAAAGTGTCCACATGCAAATATCGGTTCGTTTTTTTGAAACGATTAATTTTATCAATTTATAATTGAGTATGAATATGAAGACACAGAACTATCGATACCTGCTATGCATGGCCGTTGCCCTGCTTGCCGCCTGCTCCGATGCCGGAAAGGGAAAAGAGTCCGAGGAAGGGGTGGCAACCGTCCTGCCAAGTGAAAGCAATGAAGTGACCGTGAAAGTCCTGAAGCGGGCGACCTTTGAGCATGAACTGGTAAGCAACGGAAAAGTAACCGCCGGTGCCATGGCGGATTTGCGTTTTGAGACCACCGGTGTAGTGGCACACATCTACGTGAAGAACGGTGACCCGGTGCGCAAAGGGCAGAAACTTGCCGAACTGGATAAGTTCCGCCTGAAGAACAAGACCGCGCAGGCCAAGGATGCCTTGGAAAAAGCGGAACTTGAGTTGCAGGATGTATTGATAGGACAAGGCTATCCGGTGGGGGATGCCTCCAAAGTACCTGCTGACATCATGAAGCTGGCCCGCGTGAGGAGCGGTTACGACCAGAGCCTCGCCCAGTATGAGCTTGCCGCGTATGAAGAGGAACACGCCACGCTGGTTGCGCCTTTTGACGGGGTAGTGGCGAACCTGTTCTCCAAACCGTTCAACGAGGCAAGTACCTCGGAAGCCTTCTGCTCCATTATCGGCACTCAAGGTATGGAGGTGGACTTCACGGTGCTGGAAAGCGAACTGCCGTTGATAAAGAGTGGCGACAAGGTGATTGTTACCCCTTATTCGGATGCCGGCTTTAGGCAGGAGGGGCGCATCACCCAAATCAATCCTCTGGTGGATGACAAGGGGATGGTTAAGGTGAAGGCTGCCGTCAATGGCAAGGGACGGCTGTTCAGTGGGATGAACGTGAGGGTGAACGTGCACCGCTCTCTGGGCGGACAGCTTGTAATCCCGAAGAGTGCCGTGGTGTTGCGTTCGGGCAAGCAGGTGGTGTTTACCCTGAAAGACGGAAAGGCGCAGTGGAACTATGTGCAGACCGGTCTGGAGAATGCGGAAAGCTATAGTATGGCCGACGATGCCCTGAAAGAAGGCGATACGGTCATTGTGACGGGAAATGTGAATCTGGCACATGAAGCATCGGTGAAGGTGGTTGATAGATAATGAGTGATAAGTGGTAATTCAAAATTCATAGTTCAATTGATAAAGTTTTTGATACAGCGGCCTATTGCCGTACTGATGGCATTTACAGCATGCTTCATTGTCGGGCTGGTGACTTACTTCACCTTGCCGGTATCCTTGCTGCCCGATATTGCCATCCCGGAAATTACAGTGCAGGTGTCGGCGCAGAATACCTCGGCGCGTGAATTAGAGAATACGGTGGTGAAACCTCTGCGGCAGCAGCTCATCCAGGTGGCGAAACTGAAGGACATGGACAGCGAGACGCGCGATGGTGCAGGCATCATCCGCCTGGGCTTCGACTTCGGTACGAATACCGACCTTGCCTTCATAGAAGTGAACGAGAAGATTGACGCCGCCATGAACTATCTGCCCAAGGATGCCGAACGCCCGAAGGTGATAAAGGCAAGTGCGACGGACATTCCTGTCTTCTACCTCAATCTGACCCTAAAAAACGACAGTGCATACGGCAAGACGGACGAACGCGCGTTTCTTGATTTGTGCGAGTTTGCCGAAAATGTCATAAAGCGTCGCATCGAGCAGTTGGCAGAAGTGGCAATGGTGGATGTCACGGGTTTGGTCGAACGCCAGTTACAGATTGTGCCCGACCCGGGTAAGCTTGCTGTGTTGGGGCTCTCCATTGAAGACATAGAAAACGTGCTGGCGCAAAACAACGTGGAGCCGGGCAGCATGACCGTGCGCGACGGCTACTACGAATACAACATTAAGTTCTCCACCCTGCTGCGGACAGAGGAGGACGTGAAGGGCATCCTGCTGCGAAAGGAAGGACGTATCATCCGCTTGGGAGACTTCTGCCGGGTAGAGATTGTTCCTGCCAAGGAGAAAGGTGTCTCCATGAGCAATGGCAAGCGTGCCGTTACCCTTGCCGTCATCAAGCAGGCGGACGAGAATATGGAAGACATGAAGCTTGCCATCAACAGCACGATGGACTACTTCAAGAAAGTATATCCCGACATTGATTTTAGCATCAGCCGTAACCAGACGGAGTTGCTGGACTATACCATCTCCAATCTTCAGCAAAATTTGTCGTTGGGTTTCCTGTTCATCTGCATTGTGGCGGTACTCTTCTTGGGTGACATCAAATCACCGTTCATCATCGGGTTGAGTATGGTGGTATCTATTGTCATCTGCTTCCTGTTCTTCTACTTGTTCAAGATGTCACTCAATATCATTTCTTTGTCGGGATTAATCCTGGCGTTGGGTATGATGATTGACAGCAGCATCATTGTGACGGAGAACATTTCGCAGTATCGCGAACGGGGCTATTCGTTGCGGCGGGCTTGCGTGACGGGAACGGGTGAGGTGATTACGCCCATGCTGAGTTCGTCGCTGACCACTATTGCCGTATTTGTGCCGCTGATATTCATGAGCGGCATTGCAGGGGCGTTGTTCTATGACCAGGCATTCTCTGTTACGGTGGGGCTGCTGGTTTCCTACTTCACGGGTATCATGCTGCTGCCGGTCCTCTATATGCTGGTCTACCGGACGGGGTTGCGCGGCAGGTCGTGGTTCTCCCGCATCCGCATCAACAATCCGTTGAAGGAACATACGCTGGACCGTTTTTATGATGCGGGCATCGACTGGGTATTTTCCCACAAGACGGTAAGTATCATATTCTGTGTGGTTTCTATTCCTCTTTGTGTCTTTCTGTTCTATTCCGTCGGCAAGGAGCGTATGCCGCAGATAGACCAGAATGAACTGATAGTCCACGTGGAATGGAACGAAAACATACATGTGGACGAGAACCGGCATCGTGTGAATGTGCTGTTCGGCCAGTTGCTGGACAAGACAGTGGAACAGACGGCTGCCATAGGCCAGCAGGACTATCTGCTGAACCGTGAGCAGGCTCTCTCTTCTTCGGAGGCGGAACTGTATTTCAAGACTTCCTCGCCTGACGGGATTGCTCCCTTGCAGAAACAGGCGGGCGAGTGGCTGACACGGGAATATCCGTTGGCGACAGTCTCCTTTTCTCCACCCGAAACCGTGTTCGAGAAGCTTTTCGTGACCGGGGAGGCCGATGTGGTGGCGGAACTTTATGCCCGCAATAAGGAGAAGGCGCCGGCGGCGGAAGAATTGCGCGGACTGGAACAACAGTTTGCGGAGCTTACGGGGACAGCGCCCGTAGGCATCGCTTTCGAGAACCAGCTCGACATAAGCATCCTGCAGGAAAGGCTGTTGCTCTATGACGTTTCGTATGACGAGCTTTACCGTACGCTGCGGACGGCATTCAAGGAGAACAGCGTAGCTATGCTCCATTCCTACCAGCAATACCTGCCTATCAGCATTGTGGGCGAGGAGCGGACAGTGAATGAGGTGCTGCAGCAGACATTGATACAGACCCGTCCGGACAGTAAGGGCGAAGTGGAGTATATTCCGCTTCGGGAGCTGGTAAAGGTGCGTCCGGCCGAGGATTTGAAAACGATTACGGCAGGACGCAACGGTGAATATATACCGTTCCGTTTCTATGAAGTGGACGATGCTCCGGAGTTGATGGAAAAGGTGAAGCGGGAGGCGGATGCCACGGGTGACTGGGATACGGCCTTTTCCGGCAGTTTCTTCTCCAACCGCCAGATGCTGGACGAGCTGGTGGTGATTCTTTTCATCTCTATCCTGCTGATGTATTTCATTCTTGCCGCCCAGTTCGAAAGCTTCGTGCAGCCGCTCATCGTGCTGCTGGAAATTCCGATAGATGTGGCGTTTGCCCTGCTTCTGTTGTGGATATGCGGGCATACCCTGAACCTGATGTCTGCCATCGGACTGATTGTGACGTGCGGTATCATCATCAACGACTCCATCCTGAAGCTGGATGCCATTAATGAATTACGGAGGGCTGGTATGCCGTTGCTCGAGGCCATCCACGAGGCGGGGCGCAGAAGGCTCCGGCCCATCATCATGACATCGCTCACCACCATTTTCGCTATGGTTCCGCTGCTGTTCTCGTTCGACATGGGCTCGGAGCTGCAGAAGCCGCTTTCCATAGCGATGATTGGGGCTATGTCTGTAGGAACACTGGTCAGTCTGTTCATCATCCCGTTGATATATTGGTTTATTTATAGAAAAGAAAGAGCATGAAGAAATTAAGTCTTATACTTTTGTTCAGTCTGGGAGCCCTTTCCGCTTTTGCCCAACAGCGGATAACGCTCGATTTGCAGCAGACCATTGCCCTGGCGAATGACAGTTCGCTGGAAGCCTTCCGTACCAAGAACATGTATCTGGCCGGTTATTGGGAATACCGCACCTATAAGGCAAACCGCCTTCCCAGCCTGACGCTGAACATGACTCCGGCACAGTACAACCGCGATATCACCAAGCGTTACGACTCCGAACAGGACCTTGACATCTATCGCAGCCAGCAATCCTTCTATGCATACGGCAATCTTGCCGTCAGACAGAATTTCGACTTGACGGGCGGTACGTTCTATCTGGATACGGAGCTGGGCTATATGCGGAGCTTCGGTGGAAACAAGTATACCCAGTTCACCAGTGTTCCGGTTCGTTTGGGCTACTCGCAGAGTCTGGTCGGTTACAATCCTTTCCGTTGGGAACGCAGGATTGAGCCGCTGAAGTACGAAAAGGTGAAGAAGGAGTATATTTACAATGCAGAGCGAGTATCCGAGCAGGCCACGACCTATTTCTTTGCGCTTGCCATGGCACAGGCGGAATATGACTTGGCCAAGGACAATGCCGTCTCCACCGATACCCTCTACCGCATCGGTATGCAGCGCCTGAAGATAGCCGCCATCAGCCGTGCCGACCTGCTGACGCTGAAACTCGACGTGGTGAACGCCCGCAATACTTTGCAGAATGCCGCCAGTGCCTTGAAGCGCGCCATGTTTTCGTTGGCATCTTTTCTGAATATGGAGAAGAACACGGATATCAGGGTGTCGCTTCCGGGACGTCCGAGGGCGCTGACCATACCGGTTGATGAGGCTTTGCTGGCCGCTCAAGCCAACAATCCGGAATTTCTGGGGCTTCGTCAGGAAGTGCTGGAAGCCGAGCAGACAGTAGACAAGACGAAGAAGGAATCGCGCTTCAACGCCAGCATCAACGCCAGCGTCGGCTTCAACCAGGTGGCGGAGAAATTCGGTGAAGCATACAGGCATCCCATGCAGCAGGAGATGGTGTCGGTCAGTGTCTCCATTCCACTGGTGGACTGGGGCGTGAGGAAAGGCAAATACAACATGGCGAGGAACAATCTGAACGTGGTGAAGACTTCTGCCAGGCAAAGTGAAATCAGCATTGAGGAGGAGGTTATCATGACCGTCAGCGACTTCAACGTCCAGCAAGCCCTCGTCGCCAGTGCCGAAGAGGCCCTCGACCTTGCCATCCTGGCGTATAACGAAACCCGCCAGCGCTTCATTATCGGCAAGGCAGACATCAACAGCCTGACCCTCTCGCTGAACCGCCAGCAGGAAGCGCAACGCAATTACATCTCCGCCTTGCAGGACTACTGGCTGAATTATTACAAGATACGGAAACTGACGTTGCACGACTTTGCCAGCGGATTTTCGCTGTCGGAAAAATTTGATTATAATAACTGATGAAACGAGTTTCTTCCTTCACCGTCATAGTGGCGTTTGTCTGCCTTGCTTTGGTAGGGGTGGCGTTGATACCGCTGCTCCCCGTCAAGCTGAATCCGTCACGCAGCCTGCCCGGCTTCACGGTGGGTTTCAGCATGCCTGGCACTTCGTCGCGGGTGGTGGAGATGGAAGTGACCAGCAAGCTGGAATCCATGCTGGCGCGTATCCGCGGAGTGAAGCGGCTGAACTCCACCTCGGGCAACGGCTACGGCAACATTACTGTGGAGCTGGACAAGCATGCCGATGTCGAGGCAGTCCGCTTCGAAGCTTCCACCATCATCCGGCAGACGTGGCCCCAATTGCCCGAAGGTGTCAGCTATCCCACCATTCACATGAAAGTGCCCGACGAGAACGCCTCACGCCCTTTCATGTCCTTCACACTGAATGCCCCTTCCACTCCGATATTGATTCAGCAGTATGCCGAGGAGCATATCAAGCCGCGGCTGGCAAATATTCCGGGTATCTATAAGGTGGAACTCAGCGGTGCCACGCCCATGGAGTGGAGACTGGAATATGACAGTGAACAGTTGCGCTTGCTGGGTGTGACCCTATCGGACATCAGCGAGGCAGTACAGCGGCATTACCGGAAGGAATTTCTGGGTACGCACAATGTGGATACAGGTAACGGTAGCCGGGAATGGATACGCCTGGCACTGGTGCCGGAGAGCAACTCCCTTGGTTTTAATCCTGCTGCCATCACCGTGACGGCTACCGACGGGAAACTGCTCCGCTTGGACGAACTGGTGTCGGCTGTCCGTATGGAGGAGGAGCCGCAAAGCTATTACCGCATCAATGGGCTGAATTCCGTCTATCTATCCATTACTGCGGAAGCAACTGCCAACCAGTTGCAACTGAACCGTGCCGTGATGGACGAGATGGAAGCTGTTCGGCAGGTACTTCCTGTCGGATATGAAGTGCATACCAGCTATGATGCGACCGAGTACATACGGGAAGAACTGGACAAGATTTACTTCCGTACCGGCTTGACGGTACTCATCCTGCTTGTATTCGTATGGCTCATTACTCGTAAGTTGAAATATCTTTTTCTGATAGTTACCAGCCTGGCTGTAAATATAGCGGTGGCACTTATCTTCTACTACCTCTTCGGACTTGAGATGCAGCTTTATTCGCTGGCGGGTATCACTGTCTCGCTGAATCTGGTGATAGACAGCACCATTGTCATGACCGACCACATTCTGCATCGGCGTAATCTCAAGGCCTTCCTGTCGGTGTTGGCGGCAACCCTCACTACGATGGGTGCGCTTGTTATCATTTTCTTCCTTGACGAGAAGATACGGCTCAACCTGCAGGACTTTGCAGCGGTAGTGATCATCAATCTGGCTGTTTCCTTGATGGTGGCATTGTTCTTTGTTCCGTCGATGATTGAGAAGATAGGACTGGTGAGGCGGATTACGGGGAAGAAAAGGCGTCTTGTCTTGCCGGGGCTGACGCAAACATTCAAAACAAGGTTGGGACGGATTTTCAGCCGTTTCCCCGTTTATTTCTCCTGCTGCTACTCTGCTCTCATCCGTTTTCTGTGCCGTTGGCGCTGGGCTGTATGCCTGCTGTTGCTGTTGGGGTTCGGTCTGCCCGTTTTTCTGTTGCCCGACAAACTGGAAGGAGGGGGAAAATGGGAAGCTGCTTACAATAAGGTATTCGGTTCGGATACCTATAAGGAGTCGGTGAAACCCGTTGTGGACAAGGCGCTGGGCGGCAGCTTGCGGCTTTTCATACAGAAGGTGTACGAAGGCAGTTACTTCACCCGTAATGAGGAGGTGGTGCTCTATGCCAACGCCAACCTTCCCAATGGCAGCACCCTCGAGCAGATGAACACTTTGATGAAACGTATGGAGACCTACCTCAGCCGGTTCAAGGAAATCAGGCAGTTTCATACTTCCATCTACAGCCCCCGGCGTGCCAGTATGCAGATTTATTTCAAGAAGGAAGCCCGGAACAGCGGTTTTCCCTATACACTGAAAGCCAATATGATAAGCAAGGCACTGGAACTGGGAGGCGGCAGCTGGGGCATCTACGGATTGCAGGACCAGGGGTTCAGTAATGACGTCCGCGAGAGTGCCGGCTCCTACCGCATCAGGATGTACGGCTACAACTACGACGAACTCTATGAGTGGGCGGAGAAGCTGAAGGCCAAGCTGCTGACGCACCGGCGTATCAAGGAAGTGCTCATCAATTCGGAGTTCTCCTGGTGGAAGGATGACTATCAGGAATTCTACTTCAACCTGAACAAGGAGCGCATGGCGCAAGAGGGCATTGACGCGCAAGTGCTTTTCTCTGCGGTGCGCCCCATCTTCGGCAAGAATCTGGAGATTGGCTCGGTAGCGGCCGAGCAGGGAACGGAGAAAATCAAGCTCTCTTCCCGCCAGTCTGCCGAATATGACATCTGGGCGATGCAGTTCTTTCCCTATGGAGTAGGAAACGGCAAGCATTACAAGCTTTCCGAACTGACTACTGTGGAAAAGGGACAGATGCCGCAGGAGATTGCCAAAGAAAACCAGCAGTACCGCCTCTGCCTGCAATACGAATATATCGGCTCCAATGAGATGGGCAACAAGATACAGAAACGTGACCTGGAGGAGTTCAACAAACTGTTGCCGATGGGTTATACAGCTGAGTCGGACAGCAACAGTTGGTCATGGGGCGAGAAGGACAACCGCCAATACCTGCTTCTGCTGGTGGTGATAGCCATCATCTTCTTTACGACCAGCGTTCTGTTCAACTCCCTGAAGCAGCCGCTTGCCATCATCTTTGTGATTCCGGTTTCTTATATCGGGGTATTTCTTACTTTCTATTGGTTCCGGCTGAACTTCGACCAGGGCGGTTTTGCCTCGTTCGTCCTGCTGTGCGGCATCACGGTGAATGCCAGCATCTATATCCTGAACGAGTACAACAGCATCCGACGTCGTTTCCCCCGTCTTTCCGCTCTTCGTGCCTACGTCAAGGCGTGGAATGCGAAGGTCGTTCCTATTTTCCTCACGGTAGTTTCTACCATTTTGGGATTTATCCCTTTCATGATAGGTGAGGACAAGGAGGCTTTCTGGTTTCCATTGGCGGCGGGTACCATTGGCGGACTGGTGATGTCCGTCATCGGTATCTTCTTTTTCCTGCCGGTTTTTGTGCTGAAACGGCGTGATTTTCTTAGGAAATGATTACTTTTGCTCGATTTTGTTACCTGAATGGATACTTGAATTTTAAATATGGAAAGTGCGGAGTACTCTTTGGATGAGTTATTATGTCAGTCTCTTCTGTTGTTTCGTCAGTATCGGTTTTATGATGCTCCGGAATGTGGAGAAAAGGCATTCCGGATATTGGAGGAAGCCCATGTATGGATGGGGCGTACGCAAGAGTGTGTGGATATGGCGAAATGGGGGTGCGTGATAGAGTGTCTTGCGCAGAAATACTACATAGAAGATGATACGGATGCGATTCTGGAAGAAATTGATGCTGCCTTGGTTGCGCATTGGAAGAGGATAGAGAAAATCCATGCAGAAGTCACCACCGTTTATTTATGGCTGGGGTACTATTTCCTGCTACGTTTCAGAAACCGGGAATCCCGTTCCCATTCCCGTTGTAAACAGATAATGTCCAGCTTGTTGTGTGCTTTGGTCGAAATCTTCCGTAAGGTGGAGAAGGGGGGAGCCCCGACAGAAGTCTTGTCACATCTTTCGGTAGATGTTTGGGGAGAGACCGTCTGCTGGATGGAGCAGGTACATGATTCCCGTCTTTGCGAGAAGCAGTCGTCAGCTTTGCTGGCACAACTCTATAACTTGAAAAGTGTGGAGTTGGAAAAAGGTCTGGGAAAGCAGGATGCTTTGCTCCAGCAGATTCTGGAGTTTTATTGCTTTTAAGGGAAAATTATCTCTGCTTAGTTTTATCATTTCTGCTTCCACACTTCCACCCACTTCCTGCATCCCTTTATTCATCGGCATTACAAGTGCTGTGGAAGCAACTCAAAAAGGTGGAAGCAACTTTTGCTTCCACAGCGGAAATACGCCGAAAAGTAAGTTAATATCTTGTTTGTTAGTGTATTAATAGAATGTACAGCATTTTGCAAATATCTTGTTTACACGATATGCGTTTCGTGTAAACACGGCATTAACTTCGTAAAAGACCGTTTACCGATAGACTGCAGCTGGGCTCATAATAGGAATAAGATAGGTGTACAGTATGGGGAAACTATGAGTATAATAGGTGTTCAACGGGCATGAGGCACCTTGTTGACGGTCGTTAGTCGAGTGGTTGACGGCCGTTGGCAGAGCGCATCACGGCCGATAGGCGCTGATAACTCCGTACAGAAAATGGAAAGGAAGCCTATGTAAGGGGAAACAAGCTCTGAGCTATTTGTTTTGTTTGCCACATTTATCTTGTTTTTGTACATTATTGAAGCGGTTTTTGTATCTTTGAAGGGAGGGGCTGTAAAAGCTTGTTCTCATCCAAAGTTTAATTATATATACATGAATTATGAAGCGATGTATAGTGCTGTTCATAAGATTCTGCTGTACAGTTGTTTCTAATGCACAGACAAATGGCATTGTGACTGATGGGGAAAAAGGATTGCCGTTGGCTGGTGTGAATATTTATCTCCAAAAGGATTCTGTGGGCATAGAAGTTATACGTAATGATAATCTGGTAAAGAACATGTTCATATGAAAAAACTGCTATATCTTGGGCTTTTGTCCGTTTGCGTACTGTTAGGTTCTTGCGTAGAGAAGAACGTATCCAATGCTTTTGATAAGGTAGAGAGGTATATGGATGTATATCCTGACAGTGCATTGCTGCTGTTGGAGCAAATTCCTCATCCGGAGAAGCTTCGTGGAAAGCAGCGGGCGGACTATGCATTGCTGCTGACACAAGCACGTGATAAAAACTATCTGGATAGTTTGCAGTCGGATTCGTTGATAAAAAATGCGGTAGATTATTATAAGGATGATGGTGTAAAAGCAGGAAAGGCATTGTTTTATTATGGTAAAGTGGCAGCTTTGCAAGATAATGATACATTGGCTATACAAGCTTATTTGAGCGCTTTGGCTAAATTGGAGAAGACGGAAGAATATAAGTTGCAGGGATTTGTACATGAATATATCGGTGTTTTGAATACGGACAGAAAGCTATATAAAGATGCTCTCGACAATTATCAAAGTTCAGCGTATTGTTTTCAAAAGGCTGTTGATACTTTAGGAGTTATATATGTTTATCGGGATATTGCTCGTATTTATTATGTAGAACAGAAATATGACAGTGTTTATAATTACATTAATCGTGCTTTGTCCTTGTGTGAGAAAAAGAAAGGATGTATCAGTTTTGAACGGGTAATCCCTTCTTTATTACAAGTAAAAGGGATTGCCAAAAGAAATGAAGGGGATTTGGGAGATGCAATAGCCCTGTTGAAAACTGCGGTAGAGACTGAACAAGATAGGCATTCTATGCATCACTGTTCAATGTCATTGGGGAATATTTATTTGAATCTAAATAAGTTGGATGAGGCTGGAAGATGTTTCGCTTTAGCTTTGAATTCTGAAAATCCTCGTACTCTGGCGGGTGCATATCACTATTTGTATCTGTTGGAAAAGAAACAGAAAAAGTATGCAATGGCTCTCTATTTCAAAGAAAAGTCTGATTCGTTGTTAGTCATTGAACGGGATGCTAAACAAACATCTCAAATTTTGACTTTGCAACGTAAATATGAAAGAGGAAAACTTCTTTTAGAAAAGCAACAGGTTGAACGTGAAAAGCAAATACAGCTTTATTTTTGGATAGCAGTAGTCTTGTTTATTATACTGCTATGCATTGTTTTGTATTTTCTTTTGAGAAAGAGATATGAAGGACTGTTCCGGAAGAATATGCAAATAATAGAAGAAAATGAGTGCATGATTAAACGATATGTTTATGAACTTGATGTGTTGAAACAAAGGGCAGGTGAGATGGCAGAAACAAATAGAGAGAAGATTGCTAAATTGAACCAAAAGATTTTGCTATTGGAGAGTGAGAATAAAAAAATAAGTGAAAATGTATGTGTAAATGGCGTTTATCTCTTGGAACAATTGAAGAAGGAAAAGCTGATTGTGAAGAATATGACCAACCAGGAGAAAGAACAACTCCTTGAATATATAGATTTAATATATGGTAATTT
>OLIU01000409.1_pt1 | contig 19406 bp, 10 predicted proteins | sample 1603321 | NCBI WGS metagenome assembly OLIU01 (sample SAMN03922508, study PRJEB24848) | human gut metagenome | isolation source: stool sample | host: Homo sapiens | place: Germany | collected 2011-11 | reverse complement strand
AACTGTTTAAAGACGGTTCCGACCCATACGGACATCCTAATGTAAACTGGTACGATGAAGTATTCAAAAATTCAGCCATGCAGTCGAACATCAATGTCGACGTATCGGGTGGTACTAAACGTTTGAAATACTTTGTATCCGGTGGATACTTCTCTCAAGGTGGTTTGGTTCGTAACTTTGCTAAAGCAGATGACGATGTGAATACCGGCTATTTTTACCGTCGTTTTGACTACCGTACCAACTTGGACTTTACTGTTACTGATAATCTGACTATGCGTCTGGACTTCAGTTCGCGCTTCATGAACATCAACGAACCGAGTAGTCTGAATGCTACAGGCGAGATTTACAATTTCACCGCCATGCACCCCTATTCGGCACCGGTACTCAATCCGGACGGATCGTATGCTTACCTTTCAGATGTGGACGGTTACGGACCTACATTGAATGCACGTTTGGCTAACGAAGGTTACACACGTACACGCCGTAACGATAACAACATTCTCTACGGTGTGAACTGGAAGATGGATTGGCTTACCAAAGGATTGTCGGCCAATGCACGTATCGCTTACTCTACCATTGATGAAGTCTTCCGCAAGGTGAACCGGGGAAAAGATGCGTACCCTACCTACCACTACGATCCTACTACGGATCAGTATAACATCAACCCCAACCGTAAATATGCTTATTCACAGTATGCTCTGACGGCCGGAACCAACCAGGCTGTGAAAAATCTGGATGTTCAGGCCTCCATCAACTATGCACGCGTATTCAATGGAATACACGACGTTAGTGCCACGTTACTGTATAGCCGCCAAAGCCGTACCGTAGAAAAAAATCCAGACGATACAGGAGAAAAGATTCCCGAAAACTTTCAGGGTCTTACCGCTACCGTAGGTTACAAATATAAAGATAAATATCTGGTCGACTTCAATGTTGCATACAACGGTACCGACCGTTTTGCCGAAGGACACCGCTACGGAATATTCCCTGCTATTGGTGTGGGTTGGCGTATCTCCGAAGAATCGTTCTTCAAGGATAACATTTCTTTCATCCAACTATTGAAAATCAGAGCTTCGTATGGTATTGTAGGTTCGGACGTAGCTATGGGTAACCGCTACCTTTACAACCAGATATATACAGCAACTGATAATGCTTATAATTTTGGACAAAGCGATGTCACTTCCACTGCTATTACGGAAGGTGACCTTGGCAATAGCAGTGTGACATGGGAAGAAGCTAAGAAGTTTGATATAGGTCTCGATTTCAATGCATTCGACCGCTTCTCATTTACTTTCGACTGGTTCTACGATAGACGATATAATCAGCTTGTGAAACGCAATGACATACCGCAAATCCTAGGTGTGGGTACTTCACCTATCAATGTAGCACGCACTAGCAATATGGGTTTTGACGGACAAATTGGTTATCAAGACCGTTTCGGTGAGTTCAACTTCAATACCAACTTTGTATTCTCGTATGCTAAGAATAAGGTAGAGTTTAATGCCGAAGCACAACAAAGATACGATTGGTTGTCGGCAACAGGTCGTCCTATCGGCCAACCATTCGGTTACACTTGGATAGGTTATTATACACCTGAAGAAGTGGACTTGATTCATGCAGGAGCCGCAAATGCACCGGCTGTGCCTAATACCGATGTGCCTATCCAAGCCGGCGACTTGAAATACAAAGATTTGAACGGAGACGGTGTTATCAACGACTTCGACAAGGGAGCTATCGGTAAGCCAAACTTACCCAACACCACACTGGGATGGACAATCGGTGGTTCGTGGAAAGGATTGTCAGTGAGCGTACTCTTCCAAGGTTCGTTCAACTACAGTTTCTCGGTAAACGGCACAGGTATCGAACCTTTCAAGAGTCAATTCCAACCTCTACACCAGAAACGCTGGACATTGGAACGCTACCTGAACGGTGAAGCCATCGAATTTCCGCGCTTAACAAGCAATCCGTCAACTGTAAACAGCGCAGCAGCGTATATGTCCGACTTTTGGTTAATTGATGCTTGGTACATCCGCTTGAAAACCATCGACGTCTCCTATCAAGTGCCCACAAAAGTGTTGCCTTCATGGCTTACAAACCTCCGTGTCTACCTCAATGCTTACAATATGTTTACATGGACAAGTTTTGATAAGTATCAACAAGACCCGGAAATCAAGTCCAACTCCGCCGGTGATGCATACATGAACCAGCGCGTGTTTAACTTAGGAGTACAACTTACATTTTAATAAACCGATAAATACTCATAATAGTATTGATGTAGAAAGGGGATGCGTCCATGTGATGCATCCCCTTTTTACTTTCTGATAAGAGTATGATATATAGCCAGAAAAGCGACATATAATATCCTATTCAAACGGGTAAACCTTCCAATGCAATCTGGCTAAATCGTTCCTGATAAACTTACATCATAATCTAGTTTCAGTCGTTTTAGTATTGTTCACAAACTCCTTGATAGAAGAAGATAGCAACCAAAAGCGAATTACAATATCCCCTACAGAGAGAGATTTAAGATAAGGAGGAGGAGTACTTTCAATACTTTCAGTCTCTTTGCGTTTGCCGGTGGATCTATATATCCAGTGTGGTGTAGATATATAATCACCATACTGGATATATATACCTGACACGTAGTCTAAAGAATACAGAGCGGAAGCCTGGCAACGCTGAAATACAGGCTTAGAATCATTGATATGCAGGATGAGAATCATTAACACGTCAGGTGAGTAAAACAGAGCCTCTGTTTAAGTGAAACGAAGCCTGCATTTCACTTAAACAGAGGCTCTATTGAACGAATATAGAGGCTCTAAAAAAGAGACTGAACTCATCTCTCTTTTTTGCTTTCGGTTCGCTTTCAGTCAACAACCTTTTTTACTGATGTTTTTGACTGGAAGCTATTTTTAGTAATCACATTTAGATTATAAGGATGAAGTTTAGTTCCAAACCGTACAAAAAGAAGATGATTAAATAAACGAACTCCTCATTTATTGTATTCTCCTTTACAAATTCACTGTAATGCCTTTAGCTATATCACCAGAAGATTTATAAGTATAACCAGCATGCAATACTTCTACCTTTACCATTCCAAAATCAATTTGATCTTCCCCCTTATCGTCTGTCACCTTTACAATAAGACGATGCCCGTCTACTAACTCTGCTTTAAAAGTTAGCTGTTTATAATCTCCTTTCTGGAATCCCCATCCATCTCCTTTGTCCCAATACAGAGAGCCTTCCGCTTTGCCATCCTCATCCGGGCAAACAACTAAAGTCAATGGGTCGAATGAATTTTCATTCACATTCTGAATTATTTTGCCTACTGGAATAATAGAACCACCTCTTACTTTTAATTTAGCCTGATATTTACCTTTTGTATCTCCTTTAACCAAAGATAAATTTTCCCAAATTCCTTTGGGTAGAGAAGGATTCTTTGCAAATGCAGGAATTATCAACAGGTCTGTCCCCAACATGAAAGCTTGCTCTTCAGCACGCAAACTTTCATCTTTCGGATCGGCAAAGAAAACCGGAGCCATCACAGGCTGTCCATCTTTATGAGCCACATGAAAAGCAGTGTAGAGATAAGGCAGCAAACGGTAACGACGTTCTAATGCCATGCGTGATTCCTTTTCTATATCTTTAGTAAATGCCCACGGTTCCTTGTTATTTGTATCACAGGAAGCATGTCCTCTGGAAAAAGGGAAAAATGCCCCGAAGCCTAACCAGTTTCCCCACAAATCGGGAGTCGTATTCCCAGCAAATCCACCTATATCCGGACCATTGAAAGGCTGACCGGACAACCCCAATGTAATAGACATCGGTATAGAAAGCTTCATGTGTTCATAAGTAGCTTCGTTATCGCCCGTCCACATGGCTGCATAACGCTGTCCGCCAATAATATTGGAGCGGGAAAGAAGAAATGGACGTTTGCCTGGATTAGCAGCCATCATGCCATTATAAGAAGCTTCGACCATCAGACGACCATAAGCGTTATGATACATTAAATGGCTACCAATAGGTAAGTTGCCTCCTCCTAAATGAATATTGTTCTCCGGCATCGTTCCCCCAGGACCATCAAATACAGACGGTTCATTCATATCATTCCAAATGCCATCTATTCCATTAGCCATAAAGTCTTTATAAAGTCCGGACCACCAAGTGCGCGTCTCCGGACGGGTAAAGTCAGGAAATGCGCAAGCACCCGGCCATACTTTCCCGTGAAACTCATTACGATAGATATCACAAACAAAAGCATTTTGCTCTTTTCCGGTTTTATACACAAAATAGTTATCATCCACTTTTACGCCTGGATCTATCATATATACGGAATGGAATCCATTATCATGCAGATACTTATTCATGCGCTTCGGATCGGGAAAATCCCTGTTATTAATCGTGAATACACGGAATTCATCCATATAGTTGATATCAAACCATATTACATCGCACGGTATCTTCTTTTCACGAAAAGTATTGGCAACCTCTTTCACTCTAGCTTCCGGCACGTAAGAAAAACGAGACTGATGATAACCGATTGCCCATCTGGGAGGCATACTTATAGTACCGGTCAATTCAGCAAGTCCTTTTAATACAGCTTGCGGAGATTCACGATCTATGATATAAGTACGAAAAGGTGCTCCTTCAGTATTAAATTCAATTTTATCTGAATTAGTAATCAATTCAGCCTTCCAAAAACTATCAAACAATACGCCAAACGCTGTCCCGTCCGGACGAACACCCAATACCCACGGATGCGTTTGATACAGACGTGAGCCACCATCAACCCGATACATACCATTATCCGTATTCCACATTTTAATCTTTTGCCCATTACGCAGCAACGGACCGGTCACTTCACCACCTCCATACAGACTTGTTCCGGCTGGAACATCCAATGAGGCATTTGCCTTGCCATCAGTCATCGTAAATTGAGGAACTAATTTCCAGTTTTCCGGTACTTCACCTTTCTTTTCCGGTTCATGGGAGAGAATTAATGAAGGCGTACGGGAAACATCATACCCTACGGGGATAAATTCTACAATTCCATTTCCTACCAGTGTTACTTTTTCTGTTTTTATATTACCTGCCCAAGCTACCTGAGCCGTAAAGAAGAAAACAGCCATTTGCAATAACGATATTCTTTTTCTCATTTAAATATTATTTTAGTTATTAGTTCCGCCAACGGATTTTAGTCTGGCAATTTCATAATCAAAAGCTTGGAAAACAGTCCTCATGATATCATATTTTCATTTTGGTCAAACAGGATTTCCAGCAACTCCTCCGGTCACTCATAAAAGAAGAATAAACAGACCGGAGGAATATTGTGGAATTTCAAACACCAATCCTAACTTTTTACCTATATCTATTGAACTTTATACTATGAACGCTTGAAATTTAAGAAACCACTAAAGAGAAATTTAAAAAGAATCATATAAAAATAATAATCAAGGCGATTAACTTCAAGTCCATTCACTGGACAATTTTCCTAAAGTTAATTTTGTTTCTGCACAGACTTAAATTAAATGATAATTTAGTTTATTACGGTGCGTTTTTAAATGTATCAATAAAAAATTCAGCAGCCTCTAGAGAAGATTTTTAAATTTCATTTCTCATATTCTCATAGGTGACTGATAAACAACAAATAGTCAAATAAATAGCTTATGAGAAATACTTTCTAAGACGGCATTTCTCATAATACACCTTCTATTTTAGCTTAAAATTCACCTTATTCTCATAGTATTTCAGAGTATTTCTCATAGTTAAATACTATACTTCTCCTTTTTTCTGGTTGAAGATAAACTGTAGTTCCGATTGTCCCATATATTATGGGAAAATGTTCCCTGATATTATGAGAATTTATTCCCACAAAATAAGAGAATCTTTTCCCTGTTAATAGGGAATACCTTCCCACAATATATGGGACAAGAAGAATATGTACTTCCCTGATAATCGTTGACTAGTTGCTTCTTTATTCTTGTATAGGTTGATTGGAAAAACACTATGAGAAATGAATCCAACAAGTATGAGAAATAAGGTAAAATACGGGGTATTTGACAGAAAAACTATGAGAAATACCATCTTAAAAATCATTTCTCATAGTCTATCCTATTAGTTTTCTGCCATTTATGATTAATGAATGAGAATATGAGAAATGAAAATCATAAATACACTCTAGTAGGGGTATCTATTTCAAATTAAATAGAAAATCATAATGCCCTGCTTCTACATCAACAGTCTGCTCCTTAACACTCACTTTCTTCTTATTCTTTTTACATGAGACAGCATTATTAGGGATGCAAACTGTAGCCGTTGTTCCGGCAGGAACTGTCAATTGAAGATTCAACTGATTATCATCTTTCAACTTCCAATTAACAGCAATTGTGCCATAAGGTGATTCTTTCGTTACTTTTGCCCAGGTCACACCGTTTGGAATTTGAGGATCGACATAGAAGTGACGATATCCAGGTTTAGCCTCGTCAAGACGTATTCCTCCTACAGCCTGATAAAACCAAGTACCAATTCCATTGTAACAATTGTGCACACGACTTCGTTCTCCGCTCCAATATTCCCAAGTCGCTGTCGCACCATGGTCAATCATATACAGATAACCGGGATAATCACGTTTCTTCATCATTTGATAGAAGAAATCCACTTGTTTATTCCGAACAGCCCATTCTGTCAAAATAGGTACTCCAACCAGACCAACAGCAATATGTCCTTTATATTTTTCTTCGGTCATCGTAACGACATTCTCTTTCACTTTATTGTACAAAGAATCAGGTACAACACCTACCAACATAGGATAGCACATATCCAACTGTGAGCCGGTAGAATAGATCCCTTCATCCGCACGGTAGAATGTCTGATGAATCAACTTATTGAGTTTTTCTCTACGGATAGCAAACTCTTCCGCCTCTTCTTTTTTGCCTAATGTTAAGGCTGTCTTATACATAGTGCCCAAGCATTCGCTGATAAAACAGTTACTTACCAAATCCACAGAAGCCTGATTACCAGCATCTACCCCCATAGGTGCCAGCCAATCTCCCAAATACCAGTCACGGTATTTGGTATCGGGCCAACGTTTCAGCAAACCATCTACTGTATACTTATCAACATACTTAAACCACTCTTTCATTTGAGAATAATATTTCTCAATCAAGCGGGGATCATTATAGTTGACATACGTTCTCCAGGGAGCCTGTACAAAGAATCCGCACCAATACGGACCGCCACCACCGGCACCCGGATTAGGACCAACATGCGGCAAACTTCCTCCTTCACGCATGGAGTCTCCCCATGTTTGTACCCAGTTTTCAAAAGTAGGGGCTACATCGTACATCGTTTGCAAAGACATCGTTGAGGAGTTTCCATCCCCACCATATCCTGCACGTTCCAAATGCGGACAGTCTACCATATATCCACTAAACGTCAGACATTTCATCGTATACTAAATCATTCGGTGAATAGCATTCAAGTCGGCATCCGAACATTCAAAAGTTGCGGTCTGTTTATAATCTCCATAAATTTGCATAGATTTCATTGCACCTGTTTCCGGTTTCTGAGGAAGATTGGATATTCGCACATATCGAAAAGCGTGATGATTGAATTTATTTCTGAAGTATTCTCCTTGCTTACCACCAGATATATAAATATCACTTTCACCTTGCTTGTCAAATTCACCGTCTTTCGTCAAATTATCACTATATTCCATAATAACTTCATGACCTGCCGGCAATATAGGCATTTGCATCTCAAACCATCCGGTCTGAACCTTTCCCATATCTACCAGCCAGAGACCTTCAGCCAGCTTCTTTACAGAAACAGCCGGCAAAATCTGATGTATCTTGTTTACCTCACACATTTGAGGGGAAGCGATATGATCGGGAACATTCACTTTCACAACAGGAATCCATTCCATTTTGTCTAAAGCCTGTGTTGAAAGATCTCGCGGAAGAATCCTTCCATCCACCCTCTCACCTCCAAACTGCAAAGCACGCCAAGTACCTGTATCCGAATAGCCACTTTCACGTCCGTACCATGATCCGTCTGTCTTCGTTACGACTTCCCATTTACCATTTCTCAACACATCCAATTCTGCTTTTACCAGCGGACCTTCATAAGCAGCTCCGAAAGTCGTCGTTTTATACCAACCTTGTCCCAGCCAGATAAGCAAATCATTTTCTCCTTCTCGTAAATAAGGAGTAATATCATAAGTAACAATCAATGAACGTTTAGATAAATGTGATACAGCAGGCGTAAGGACATCTTCTCCGACCTTTTTCCCATTGACATAAATTTCGTGATACCCCAACGTGTTTACATGCAGGAAAGAAGTCTCCCTTTGAGTCAGCTTCACTTTTTTGCGAAGAATAGGAGCACAAATCTTACCACCTTCAGCAGAAGCCCCAATATATTCTCCCTGCATCTGTGATTTATTTAAGATACCAACCCCAAAACGAGCAACAGGACTCCATGAAGAAATTTGTTTTTTAGCATCCCAAACGCGTACCCGCCAATAACACAAAGAACGAGAAGTTAAAGTCTTCCCTCGATAAGGCACCATAACAGAAACATCGGATTTCAATTTCCCAGTATTCCATAAATCAGCTTTATCCTGTGCCAACAGAATACTATCCGAAGCTACCTGTATCTCATAATAAGTTTGCCCGCCTTTCCAGCCGTCCCCCTTTAACTTCCAACTGAAGTGAGGGGTCACATTATCAATCCCCAAAGGATTAATAAGATTTTCACATTTCAACTCTGACAAATAAAAAGTAGATGTTTTCTTACTTCCATACACTATCACAGACAGCCAACAGAAACAACAAACTAAACATAATAACCGTTTCATACTATTCATTTTCTATTATTACTCAACTCTTGTCAGCCTCACTTTATGAGTGACAGGTTTATTGATTTTATAAATTGTTTCAACAAGATTCTTCATATAATTGCTCCAAACCTCCCGTATTTCGGGATTCATCGCTTTTATATACCAATCGTAGCTCATCCTAAGAAACCCGTCTTTAGGTAAATATTCTTTTAGTTTATCGATAGCTTTCTGATCATCAGCAAACAATAATCCTTCCTTTTTCAAGAATGAATATTCGGTCCACAAGTATTCTCTGAAGCGTTTCTCCACTTCAAACCGTTCTTCATTCAGATACATGATTTTCGCAGCTTGTTGATATTGGGGAGTATTCGGGTAATCTGCCAAATTCACACCATTCGCCAACTTTTCGGATGAGAGATTGTCAATAAACTGATTGTCTATAGTTAACCGATACATTCCTTTCTCTAAGTTTGTTACCTGAAAACGTTCCTGATTAAACTCTTCCATAAATGGAACCAACTGCATTGCATCACGTAGTGACCTTTTATTTCCCCAGCCACTTCTAGAAATAGAATCCAGCGGATAAGGAAGAGCATACGCCAGATAATCAAAAGTCAGATCAGCTCCGCTCTTTTTTAGTTTTGAAATCTTACAGTTCTTATGAGTTATTACAGATGAATGATATGCATCAATAGATACTGATGACACTTCATCCCCAGCCAGTCCCTGTGCTTTCAGAAACAAATAGGCCATAACCATCTGTCCATCATTATCCGGATGAATTCTATCTATCCTGCAGAATGTAAATGTAGAATCTGCCTCCTGCTCTTTTCTGCTTATCTCACGCATCGGTTGGTTAAAATCAACAAAACCCCAGCCATTCTTTTTAGCCGATGTACGTTGGGCATCTATTATTTTTAAAATAGCGTTATTCTTATTACGCAATATAAAATTATTAAACTTGGAAGTCTCATCATAAGGAGAACCACCAATCAATACTTTCTTTATTTTATTTTTAGCCAGTAAGCGTTCTTCTATTTCCCGATAGCTTTCCAATGACTTTGCAATCCGTTGTTCTGACAGTTCTTTTGCATTGTCTTTCATGTAAATATCATAACCGGTATCGTTCATACCGAAAGTTAGAGTCACATAAGTTGGTTTCCTGTTGAAAACATCATAGTCCAAACGATCCTTCATATCCCACGCACTCTCTCCACCAATTCCGGCATTCATGATAGTAATCGGTTTATCCGGGAAACGAGTCATGTAATACAACCAGATAAATGAATGATAATGTCCGCCGTGAGTAATGCTGTTTCCTACAAATACGACACGTTCCCCTTCTTCAAACCGGGGTATTGTTGTTTGTGCCTGTAAGTAATCGCAATTTATATAAACTAAAGATAACAACAAGAGTATCCTCATTTTTAGTCTATTAGCCATTTTCTTTATTCTTTTAATCAAACCATAAAGATAACCGTACAACAATCAATCTGCTATATCCAGCTTATTCTTCTCTGCTTTCCCATACTGTTTCACCAATACACTTACGCCTCCTTTCAACAGTTCGGGAGTCGCCTCCATAGTGATAACCTTTTCTTCGCCCGGCATCAACGTCACATAATTATCGGACATAATAATTGGAAGTATTCTTTTCTGCGTAGCCTTATTAACAAGCCTCACCCGATTAGCAAAAGCCACAGTCCCGGAATTGTTCTTTACAGCAATCTTCATCTTTCCGTCAGACATCGATTTATCCACCAATCGGCAAGACAAAGCAACTTCCGGAAGTGTGTTCAGCAATGTATAGTCAAGAGCTCTCACGCCATTCCGCCAATAGAAGTTTTCAGAGATTAGATTACCTTTGGCATCTATCAGTTCCAACTTGATAAAATGAAGCGGAGTTAGTTCTTCTATCTCTTTTGGTTTCTCACCGTAGATTTCGAATTCGAACAATGAATATCCAAACTGTGTGGCACGGCTGATGCCTGCCAATTTCACATAACGTGCTGTAACAGGTTCCAATTCAATCTGTTCAGTACCACCTCTTCCATCTTTGTTGGTATAAACGGTTTTCCATTCTTGCGCATCATTCGATACTTGCAGTTCGTATTTCTTAGCACAAGCTGCCTCCCATTTCAAAATAACCTTTTCTATCTTTTCTTCTTTACCAAGATCAATGTATATCCATTGAGGATCACTGTATGCACTTTCCCAACGACTTCCGGCTCCTCCGTCAGTAACCATTGAAGCACTTTTAGAGGCACCTGTTGAAGAAGAAGCTACAGCCTTCTTTCCATAAGCCAGATTGAAAGGGTTAAAGTTCAAAGAAAATGCTTCTGCAATGTTGCTGGCTGCCACATCGACCTGTTTTGTCTGTCCGTATGCAGGCACTTCTTTTCCATTCAAGTCGTAAATTGTAGCTGTAGCTATTGCACCTTTCAAATCCTTTGCTGTAGTATTTATTACTTTTATGCTATTATTGGAAGCATTCCATTGGATATGTAAAGGTTCACAAGCCTTTTTTGCTCCCCAATAAGCGCCTGTAGGATCGTAATAATAGTCGTAAGTCTGCCATACAAACGAGGGATAAGCCGGATGGCTCATCCAGATCAGAAGTCCGGCTGCATCATTCCACATCTTATCGTTCCAAGCCTCATACATACCTTTCATCACTTCGAGATTCAGCATTTGCGCTTTCTCGCAGAATTCTTCCAGTCCGGATGATTCTCCGTACTGTGTGTTCACTGAATTCTTATAATTAACCGGGTTGGCATTAGACGCTTCCTTACCAAAGAAATGTTTGTTCCATACATTGTCATCATCATTCTTCAACTGCTCATCAGTAGGCAGAGGCCACCAGTCTTTTTCCGGAATAAACTCTTTGATGCTTTCAAATGTCGGGAAAGTGGCCGTTCCTATTTCTGTACGCATACCGTAACCGTAATCAATGCCATAAGGATAAGCCGGTGTATTAAATGCCAGATTACTGCCTGAAGTTTCAAAATGGTGTCTTGGAGGTTGATTTCCCCACCAACCACTTCCGGACAATCCATCCTGATTGGAGCAAGACTTATACATACGGTCATTATTGTCCTCCTTCGCAATCATTTCACGCAGGTAATTATCCAAATCAGGTGCCGGGTGCGTTTCATTAGCTCCACACCAAATAGCAATAGAAGGATGGTTTCTGAGGCGTCTGACTTTATCAAGGGCATTCGCTTTAAATGCTTCCGGTTGCGCCACGTCATTGTATGCTACATATAACCAGAAATCATTCCATACCATAATCCCATATTTATCACAATAATCATAAAACTCATCATCAGTAACACACCCTGTCCATAGACGGATCATATTGTAATTCATTTCCTTATGAAGTCTGATTTTCGTTTCATACTCTTTACCCTGACAGCGAAGCAGATATTCGCTCATTCCCCAGTTTCCACCTTTCAGATAGATCTTCTGTCCGTTGATAAAGAATGTAAGAACAGGATATCCCACTACATTATCGACCATTTTATACTCATACTTCTTGATACCGAATGTCATTTCTTTTACATCCGACACTTTTCCATCTACAGAACAAGTCAGCTTACAAGTATAGAGATTGGGATCACCATAACCATTCGGCCACCAAAGCCTCGGATGATCAACAACCAATTGCGCTATGTCATCTTTGTTAATAGATAGTCTGGCTGTTGTTCCTCCTTCTACCCGAATGTCTTTAGAGAAAGAAATATTCCCCGGCTGAATCACTCCGGATACAACGACTTCTTTTGGGGAAGAAGAAGCATTTCTAATATCTGCTGAGACAGAAAGCTCTGCTTTCTGCAAGGTCGGTAACTCTGAACGTACCCAAGGATCTTCCATCACTACATCTCCCGTTACCACAAGATAGGCATTGCCTGTGATACCAGCCAGACGTCCCGGTACGTATGGCATCCAGTCCCAACCGGCACCAGCCAGATAACTGGGGCTACACGCAACTCCATACGGGTCTTTAGCCTTACGCGTCTTTTTCTGATCGGCATCGGTAATCAGAACAGCTATCACATTCTTACCGGATTTCTTTATCAAATTGGTTACATCAAACTTCGAACGTAACATGTGACCGCTTACATCTTTAGTAGATGTTTTTGTTCCTGATATCTTCTCGCCATTAAAATAGAAATCGGCAAAGCGGTTCGTATTGTCGAAATGAAGCCATACCCGCTTCCCCTCCGAATAAGAAGACGGGAGTTCGAATTCCGTACGATACCAGAAAGGACGGTTATAAAACGTTTCGTCTACTTTATAAATATTATCGGCATAATTAGGATCAGGAACGATTCCTGCTTCAACATAAGCAGTAAAAACAGTTCCAGGAACCACACCTTTAACGTAATCGGACATTTTAAATTCCGGAGTAGAAATCTGCTCTCCGGTTATGTTCTCTAAATCTGCCTGGGGTTTCACTTCCCAGATAATCCGAGGATTAGAGCTGTTCAAAGACATCCATGTACTCTGCTCTGCACACCCTGTCTGGATTAGAGCTAATATAACCGATACAATGATAAGCCCAAGTTTATTCATCATACTATCAAGATTTTAAAGTAACAATTTATTTTAGAGTATGTTATTCAATCAAAGTCCCCACTCAACATTAGGTTTATCACCCATAAACAGCTCCAATGTACCTCCGGCTGCAATGTCCGCAAAATCAAGATAACATTTATTGTATTCCTGACCGTTCAACAAAGCTTTTTGTATATAGATGTTATTTATGCTGTTATTATGAGCTATCACCGTGAATTTCTTACCAGTATAATAACTGGGATCAAGATTGAACTCTACCTTATCAAAAACCGGACTTGTAATCTCCATACGTGTATTTCCCGGACAGGAAGGATGAATACCGGAAGCAGCCAACACATACCACGCTGACATCTGACCTACATCTTCATTGCCAACAATCCCTTCAACTTTGTTTGCATAAGCCTTTTCACATGTATAGCGTGTCCATTTTTGAGTATACCAGGGAACTTCAAGCTGATTGAACAAAAAAGGAACGAAGTGCACAGGTTCATTCGCATGGTTATAATATTCATTCCACAGCATATTAGAAGGAGTTTTATCAAAGAAATCTGTTAAATCCGCAATAACTTTCTCCTTACCACCCATCAAGTTCACCATTCCCGGAACATCGTGAGGTACAAACCAACCTTGCTGATAAGAGTTTGCTTCTATACACCCATACCATTCTTTAAGACGTGCATTCTCCGGCCATTCTACCCATGCACCATCTGCTTTACGGGGACGGAACCATCCCTTTTCTTTATCAAAAATAGAATGATATGCCTGTCCCTTTTCATAGAAACATTTGGCATCGTCTTCTTTCCCCATAGCTTTCGCTAATTGAGATATACACCAATCAGTATAAGCATACTCCAAAGTGGTTGAAATACTCAATGGTTCCGGAGCATACCCCAATGAATCATTACCAAAACGACGGGATGTGTTAACGGCATAACGATATGCTTTCTCTGCATCATACGTACGAATCCCTTTGATATACGCATCTGCCAAAACAGACAAAGCAGGATTTCCCAACATACAGCCGGAATAGGAATTCAGCAATTCCCAACGTTCATAGTATTCGCGCCCACTCTGATCTGCCATAGTAATCAATGAGTTCAGTTCATCACTTACTAAACGCGGATTAATTATAGTCTGCAAAGGAAACTGACTACGAAATACATCCCATCCACTGAATATAGTACGTTTTGTAAAAGTGCTGTCAGCCGTATGTATTTTATAATCACCGCCTACATAACGTCCGTCTACATCTGTATAGATACGAGGATCAATCATCGTATGATACATGGCAGTATAGAATATCGTTTTTTCATCATCCGTACCACCGGATATCCGGACACGATTAAGTTCTTTATTCCACAATTCAGTAGCTTCCTGCTTTACTTGTCCAAAATTTTTAGAGGCTATTTCTTGTTCAAAGTTATTTGCAGCACCCTCCATATCAACAAAAGAGATACCAACTTTTATCTCTACAGTCTCTCCCTCCTTCGTTGGAAATTCAGTAAAAAAGCCCAGATGTTTACCCGTCAGTTCTTTCTTGTCTTTTATAACCGGAGCTTGTGATACACGAGTCAAATAAGGAATACTCACTACTTCATCACGTTTCCGAACCCAATGTTCGGGAATATCTGCACTCCAAAAGCCATAATTAGTCAAAGGTTTACTAAATTGTGCATAATAATAAACGGTATAATCGGCTTTTCCTTCACCATTACCCCATCCACCACCATCAGGTGTGCACTTCATCCATCCTTGAATAGTGTAATCATCTACAACTTTAATATACTGTGAAGTAGATGTTCCCCCTACTCTGCGAGCTAAATCAATCTGAATACGCGATTGGTCACTAGAAGGATAAGTAAAATGCAAAATTCCACAGTGCGGTGTCGCGCTACTTTCTACTTTGATATGATAATCAGTCAATTCTACCGAATAATATCCGGCCTTAGCCGTTTCAGTGGCTTTGTTATAAGCCGAACGATATCCTTTTATACTATCATTATTCTCTTTACCTGCCACTTTATATAATTCACCAGTTGTAGGCATCACAAGAAAATTGCCCAAATCACCAAACCATCCCACACCACTCATCTGGGTAAAGGCAAATCCTTCGATTGTCTTATGTTCATCACTGTATCCGGAACCGTTATCACCTCCCGTTATTGTATTAGGACTAACCTGTACCATACCATAAGGAGTCGTAGCTCCGGGAAAAGTTTTACCTAATCCGTGATAAACACCGGCAGCCCCTACACTAGTACTGGCACCAATAAACGGGTTTACATAATCAGTCGGAACCAAATCTTCCGATACGGTATTGGTTGATGAGCAACCCGTCATCCAACACAAAAAGCAAACAATTAAAAGATTAGCAGTCGCTTTATACATAACAATAATCTAATTATTTTAAGTCAAACTAAGAACGAAAGTCTTAATACCAAACCGAGGCATTGAAATCATCATTTCCGATTTACCTGCACGTGTTTTTATCTTCTTTCTTTCGATACATCGTCCATTCAAATCAACTTCCTCCACTCCGGATAATGGCATGTCAATGGTAACCTTTTGTAATTTTTCGTCTCCTTCAGAATTGAACAGGCGCAATAGTACCTTTCCATCTTTCATTTGAAGAGCACTCACTTGATAACCAGTATTCTGTAAATCAATAAATGATTTCGATTCCGGTTTTGCCACTGGATAGCAAGAATACAGCAATGGTTCATTCCAACAATCGCTATCATCTGCGATTGATGCTTTGTCCCATTTGCCACGATGAGGTATAATTGCATACTTCATCCTCAAAGGGTGTGTTATTTTATAATCAGGTCCCCAAAGTCCTCCACCCGAATATTGAGCAGTCAGTCCTAGCGGATAGTCCTCTCCATAAGAATAAGAAGTAGTATGGTCTGATAATAAAGCCAAAGCATAGTCGCCTTCCTGTTCAGCCAAGTCAACCCAATGAAGTATAATATTATGTTTGATTTGATCCCAAGAACCAAAGAAAGTATCAGTCAGTTTGCTTTCGCATACATCAAACGGTGCATCTTTATAAACACGGGGAGAATGTAAATCAGTCGGGAATAATACACTTAGTTTAAACCGATCGTCACAATAAGCCCGACGATTATCACGCCAACGTTCCTCTTTATATTCACCAATACCTACATTCTTTTTCCAGTCAACCGTCAAATCAAAATCGATCCGTCTCGTTCCTTTAGTGAGAGTGATTACTTGTGTAAACGGATGGGAAGCAATCTCACCCTCTATCTTAATTTTTTGCTCATATACATTATCCCTTACTACTGTCAGCTTGGCCGGAGTCTCTATAGAAGAACGAAATTTACCTTCTTCATAAAAAAAGCCTCGTAGCTCCCCTAAAGCATATTTCTCCGTTTTACCTGCAAAATCCTTATTCCCTTCTTTTTTAGCTATCAGGCTTTTTATGATTCCTCCCTTTGATAAGTCAAAAACAATTTTATACATATCATTTTCAACCACATATTCCTGTTTATTCACCTTATTACCTTCCAAAACGAATCTACTCTCCGAAACCTCTTTCTTACCGGCTTCTTTCTTTTTTATACAATACGTGGAATAACCAAAGGGAGGAATCTCTGCCTCAAAAAATAATCTTATCTCTTTACCTTCATTTTCTACCAAAGAACCTATATCTTTACCTTTCCAGTCATAAACACTTAGATCCGCATTTTCAAATTCCGTAGGCAGAAGAACACTTACGACTTCCTTTCTTCTCATTCCTAATGTATTAAAAACACGTATATATTGCTGTTGAGCATTATTTTGCGGAATAAACTTTTCATTAAAGCTCTGCATAGATGCCTCAATAATTCCATCTGCAATATGATTGGTACTATCTGTCCATCGCTTAATCTGATCAGCCCATGTTCCTTTCCTATTCAGTCCATTATAAGGCACAATCCATGAATCATGATGTTGTGCCAACATCAGTGTACGCCAAGCCTCATCCATATCTGCCTGTCGACAAATATATTTATTTTCCAGATAAGCCATTACAGACATTTTCTCTGCCATGACAATTCTATTTTCTGAAACACGTACTTCTTGCGCTATTTTTTGCAAAACCTGACTTCCCCACATAAGATTCACATGTATATCTTCCTGTGAAAAGTACCAATTATCATCCGTTTTTCCGATGGAGACATTTTCAATGTAATCTCTCCATGTCATATATATAGAATTATTTTTTGTGTTCTTTCCACTTCCCAGCCATGGGCCGTTTTTCCATCCCGCATCCTGAAAACACATACCAACGGGGTGTTTGATACCTGCGTTACGGCAATCTTTTAAATAAGCATCCGAATTTCCCCAAGCAGTTGTCTGCCAGGTTGATCCCGGCTCCAGTTTTTCACAAGCATACCTGGGAACAGTCAATATTGAAGTCCCGTCCGGTCCTACCCAATTAACCAATTCTCCGCCATACGCAGCAGTATACCCTCCCCAACAGGTGTTGGGACATTTTAATACAGCATATTTAAAGCCGAATTGTTTAAGGATTTGTGGCAAGCAACTTGTGAAGCAAGGTTCTTCTACCGAATAGGTTACAAAATCTACCTCCGGAAAATGTTTGTTTATTTTAGCAATACCATATTGAAACTGTCTTATTATACTCTCTCCCGAGATATTATAGCAATAAGGCTGTGCATAAGTAGGATTCGTAAACTCTACCTGATTACTAGTAGCCATCTCTTTAAAACGTAAATAAGCCTCCGGAGTCTGTACTCTGACTGTATCCCATGTTTCAGGCTCTATCTCCATACAAATTCGCCAGTCCGGATGCATAGCCAGCTGATCCACAATAAATTGAGTTTTCCACTTTACCGGATAATGTCCATATATCCCGCCATGATACCCATCAACAAAATAAGCTTGTTGAGAATAAACATTTGCATAAAAGAAAACAGTCAGTAATATGATATAAATTTTATTCATGGTATCCTAAACCTATTTATCTTTATGTTGCTCCATTCTACACATAAATTCATATAATTTATGTTGGACAACTTCTTTATTATTTTCATATTCCGGAGATATCCAATCAACGAGTGCCAGCAAATTCTGATTTTCTATAAATTCTTCCTTCAGCCTTTCGTTGTTTTCCACTTCTATGAGAAACTCTGTTTTTTCATCAGAAGTAAATTCATCCGCAAAATATTTATTCAGACAATTCTCCATATACACAGTCCTTTTTTATCAAAGAACGATTATCTCAATAAATACCCCTAAAAAATACCGATAAATTCATTAAAAAGTTATGCAGCCAATGTCACATTGAGTTTTGCTCTCAACTTTTTTAGTGCTATTCCCATCTGACATTCCACTGTATTTACCGAAATGCCCAAACGTTCGGATATTTCCCTATACTTCAATCCTTCCATGCGGCTTAACAAAAATATGTCACGACATCTTTTAGGCAAACTATTGATAGCATCCCGTATCAGTTTCTCCATCTGATTTCTTTCTGATATATCATATACATCAAAACGATCCAAAGATTGCAATTTCAGATTCAACTCAATCTCAAAAGAAGCCTTCACATTCTCGACATACTTTTGCTCGAATACTTTATGCTTTAAATAATCCAAACATTTGTTTCTTACAAGCCTGAAAAGATAAGCATTCATATTCTCAATATGATTCATTGACTCTCTCTTTTCCCATAAGTCTGTAAACACATCTTGTGTTATGTTCTCCGCATCCTCTTCCGACATCACAAATTCTTTTGCAAACCGAACTAGTTTGGGATAATAAATAAGATACAATTCTGAAAAACTCATAGTTGTGTGTTTCTTTAGATTAGTATTCAGTTATCAAAAATCTTGTGATGCAAATATAGAGATGAAAAAAGCCTACTTCTTAATGGAAGTAGGCGGGAAAGTAAACGTTTTACAGATCAATTATTATATATCTGTCTCTTATACACATCTGACGCTGCCGACGAAGGCTTAGG
>OLIU01000365.1_pt1 | contig 20358 bp, 3 predicted proteins | sample 1603321 | NCBI WGS metagenome assembly OLIU01 (sample SAMN03922508, study PRJEB24848) | human gut metagenome | isolation source: stool sample | host: Homo sapiens | place: Germany | collected 2011-11 | reverse complement strand
GTTTATGCCGCAGCTTGCTGATATGTACGCTGACCACACGGCTTGTGTATTGCATGTTTTCGGTATCGTACAGCGCCAGGTAAAGTTCTTCCAGTGTTACTGTTGTGTTAAGCTTATTTACTAAAAGTATCAGCAGTTTAAATTCGGTCGCTGTCAGCGGAATAAATTCCCCGTCCAGCATGGCCTGATTATTTTGCGGGTAAATTTTAAGTTTGCCAAGCGTAATAATCTGTATTTTTTCCATGCCGGTATCAAGATTCAGCATCCTGATAAAATTAACAAGCCGGTAATAAAATTCGCGGCTGCCGCAGGGAAGGCGTAAAAACTGGGCTGCACCGTTTTTAAGTGCACTGATGGCGACTTCCTCATCGGCTGATTTGCTGACGGCGAAAACTGCACAGGCAGGCGCAAGTCGCTTTATAAACTTCAGCGACCCGATATTTGTATCGCTGCATTCTACAATAAACAGCGGTGTGCGGTTTTCCATAAAAAAGTTCAATGCTTCTTCGCTGCTGCACGTAATTTTAAAACGCAGCCCGCACAAAATGCTGTATGTAAATAAATTATCAAATATTTCTTTGTTATCTGCGATGGCAATAATGGCTTGCATATTACTGTACCTTTACAAAATTATCAATTTGTAATAATACGTTTTACTATATTTACTTATAGTTTAATACAAGGTTCACTAATTTGTAAATAATATAACGCCGTGAAAGTGCAAAGAAAAAATTTGCACTTTGGAAAATGAAATTATGATAAAATTAAAATGAATATAAATGTGTATATATACGGTTAAATGCGAATTAAAATGAAACAAAAACGTACTATAAGAAAGAGGAATTGCCATGGCTAAAAGACTTGTAAAAATTTTAACGGCACTTATTTTGGCAGGGACAATTAATGTTCCAATTGTTTATGCAGTTGATTATGGAATTAGTAATCCGCCGCCTCAGTATGGTACTAATGACCCGGGCGTACAGCTTAACCGCACGCGCGAATATATGGAACGCCAGCGCGTGGCACGCCAGATTGCCGAAGACAGGGCCAAACAGCGCGCCGAGGTTGAAGGCAGCGGGCAGGAACAGCAGCAGGCATCGGAAAATGCTGTTAAATTTGTATTGAACGATGTAAAAATAGATAAAAGCGAAGTACTTGCCGAAACGGAAATTAAAGAAATTACCGGCAAATACATTGGGCAGGAAGTTACACTGCAAAGCCTGTATGACATTGTAAACAGCATTAACGAACTGTACAGCGAAAAAGGCTATTTAACCTGCCGGGCTTATCTGCCGCCGCAAACCATTAAAAACGGCGTGGTGGAAATTAAAATTATTGAAGGTAAAACCGGCAACGTGCATATCAGCGGCAATGAAAGCACAAATGACGGTTATATTGCCGGGCGCATCGGGCTTGACCGCGGCAGCATAAGCAATATCAACGAGTTGAACGATGACCTTCTGCGTTTTAATGCTACCAATGATGTGCAGCTGCGCATTACCATGCACGCAGGCGCAGAACCCGGAACTACGGACTATGTAATATCGGCTTACGAGCCGCAGAAAAATTATATAAATGTATATGTTGACAACGCCGGCAGCGAATCGAGCGGCGAATGGCGCGAAGGCCTGTTCTGGACGGACCGCAGCTTAACAGGCAGCCGCGATATGCTGACAATGAGCGGCATGCGCAGCGACGGTACAAAATCGTTCAGTGCCATGTACACAGTGCCGTTAGGGCGCAGCGGAACCAAACTGGGCCTTACTTACAGCACCAACAGTGTAAAAATTACGGATGGCGAACTGGAAGATTTGGATATTAAAGGCCATTCCAACGCATACGGAGTTTCGCTTATTCAGCCGCTGGTGGTTACGGATACCCTGCGTACGGAAGCAACTTTGGATTACGGCTACCAAAATTCGCAGACCGACTTTTTGGGCATACACTGGGTTGATGATACTGTAAAATCTTATACCGCAGGCTTCAGCATGACTAACTACGGTGCAAGCAGCATCATTTACCAAAAGCATAACTTCCGTATCGGCGACAGCGAAGATATTGCCGGTGAAAACGACAACTTTTCAAAGTATTTTTTTAACGGCTTCTGGCAAAAGGCTTACAGGGCCGGGCAGATGTTAAGCGCAAGGCTTGATGCCCAGTGGAGCCCGGACGATTATCTTACAAGCGCCGAACAGTTTTATATCGGCGGCATGTACAGCGTACGCGGATATGAAGAAAGCTATCTCGGCGGCGACAGCGGTTACAGCGCCAGCCTGGAATACAGCGTACCGCTTGACAAAGCCAAAACAACATCGGCCTTTTGCTTTTTTGATTATGGTGCAGTTTACGGTGACAGCGCTTTTGACGACCATGTGCTGGCAGGTACCGGCATAGGCATTAAAAGCACAATCGACCGCAAAATATATACAAGTTTAACGCTCGGCATACCGCTGATGCGTGATATTAACGGAGATGAAGTAGATAAAACCCGCATACATTTTATGCTTAACGGTCAGTTTTAACAGGGGGACGGGCTTATGAGTATCTCGAGAAAGTTTCAGCGCAGCAAAAGTAAATATACGTTAAGCCAGAAAATTATTTCTGCCGTAACGGCGGCAGGGTTTATTATGCAGCCGATAGTGGGCTTTGCACAAGCAATTACAAAAGCTGATGATGCATTAAAAAATACTATTATAAATAAAGGAAATGGTGTTACAGATATTTGGGCAGACAGGGTTGTTGGTAATTCGGCTGTGAATGTTTTTAAGGATTTTCAGTTAGATGCTAATAATATTGCCAATATGTATTTTAACGAACTAAATAGAAAAGAAGCAGATGCAGCTAACCTTGTTAACTTTGTTAACAGCCGTATTGATATTAACGGTACTGTAAACGCAGTTAAAGATAATAAAATCGGCGGCAATCTGTTCTTCTTGAGCAAAGACGGTATGGCAGTTGGCAAATCCGGCGTTATTAATACAGGCTCGCTGTATGTTATGACGCCGACGCAGGATTATATTAAGAACATGAAAGTTGTTGCCGGAACTGCGGACGCAGCGACAGCAGAAAAGGAACTTAATGCAATTACCAATATTACAAAGGATGCTAATGCATGGCAGGCAATTCCAGTTAATGCCAGTGGTACTATTACCGTGCTCGGAAAAGTTAATGCTACCAACGAAGTGCAGATGCGTGCGGCTAAAATTGGCGTAGGCAAAAATGTTAGCGGCGAACTTACGGACGATGAAGGTACTGTAATTATGGAAGCCGGTGCTGCTAATAAAGACGCTTATATTAAAACCGGCATTACTAATTTTGCTGATATAGTAAATATTAAAGACAGCGATGGCTCGCAGATTGTAACCAATGCGGGTTTAACTGGTAATTTAATTGCAGAGCAAACCGGCAGCGGCGATATTGTGCTTTCCGCGTATGTTGATGGTGCGACAAAGGAAAATGATTTAGAAGTACTGCCTGTTGTCGGCGCAACTCTTGGACCGATTGCAGAAACTGCAGAAAACACTTTTGTGGAGCAGGATTTTAATGCTTCCGTAGATGTTTATGGTTCTGTTGAAACAACAGGAGAAAAAGGCGATATTAATATCAATGCAACCGCAGTTAACAGCAATGCAGATTTTGATGAAACGTTAAATGACTACAAAGCTAACAATAATGATGTTGCCCAACTGGCCAATGTTAAAGCAGAAGTCAATATTGACGGTGCTGTAAAGGCTGCCGAAGATGTAACCGTTAAGGCAGAAGCAATTAACCGCTACATTGATAACAGCGGAGCATTTGCTAAAGCAAATATTGCTATAGCCTCCGGCACCCCGATTACGGGCGATATAGCATATTCTGTTTTGAATACGAGAGCCAATGTTAATATTGCTTCCGGCGCAACGGTTGAAAGTAAAAATGGCAGCGTTGATATTGATGCCAAGGCAGAAACTCTTGCTGCTTCTGCTGCTTCTGTTACGGCTTTAAAATTTAAAGCTGCAGGTGGCACAACCGGCGCTAATGTTCCTGCTGTATCAGTTCTTTATACTGGTGCTGATAACAAGGCCAATGTTACCGTTGAAGGTACTGTAACTGCCGCTGAAAATATCAGCATTGACGCTGATGCCGATATGAAGGTTGATGCTGAAAACAAAATGGGTATAAAAGGCAAAATGGGCAACCAGTTTGTTGTTGGCGTAACCGTTGCAGGCGCAGAAAACAGTGCAAGTGTTGATATTAAGGACGAAGACAATAGTAATAATGTAATTAATGCAGGCAACGATTTAAGCGTAAACGCAAATGCTACCAGTGATTTTACTTCCGGTACTTCTATTAAAGCGCCCGAAGCTTCTGCCATGGCAGTGGCGGTTAATGTTACTGATTTTAACAGCAATGCAAAAGTTAATATTGATACTGATTTAACGGCAGGCAACGATTTAACCGTTAAAGCCGATAATATTATTACTGACGATAATGTTATTGCAGAAAGCACCATAGGCAGCGGTAAGTATGTATCCGCCGCTACGCAGGTTGTTACAGGGCACGTTGAACAGAAAAAAGGAGAAGTTAAAGAGTTTATTAGCGGCCTGGCAGCAGTACTTGGCAAAGGTAAAAAATTGCCTATCGGCGACGAGGACGAAATACCGGGCTTGCAGTTAAGTGAAATTTTTAAAGCCGGTGCTACTGTAACTTACAGCGGACAGAAGCATGACAGCAGTGTAACTATTGGCAAAAATGCCAGCCTTAAAGCTAATGAAGGCAAGCTGGATATCGGCGCGCTGACCAAAATTGAGGACGCGCATATTACGGCGACGGGAACAACGTCTTCTTATAATGACGCTTACCCTGCCGAATTAACAGTTAATGCGGCGGTGCTTGTAAATAATATGGATAACAGTTCGTCCGTAGTAGTGGCAGACCGCGATGCAGAAAGCACGGAACCAACGTTAAGCGGTAAAAACGGCGTTAGTGTTAATGCCTCTACCCGCTTTGAATATAACCGCATTAAAAATATGATTCAGGACGTTAACGACGCAGCCAATCAGATTGCAAGCGCGGTTCGCGGCCTTAAAGGTTCTATTAAAAATGATTTTAAAGGATTTATAGATACACTTAACGAACAGATTGATGCTTGGGAAAGTGCTTTTAGTACTGCCGATGAAACGCTTGCCACCAGCGATAAAGGCGTGCTTGCTATCGGCGAAGCGGCAACGGACGGGTATAATGTTTTAACCGCGTTAAACAACTTAAATACCATGCTTGACAACAGCGGCAGCGAAGTTGCGGCTGATACTAAAGCTGCCATTCAGGGCGCCAGCGATTTGCTGACAAGCGCGCTTGCTTTTGCTGACCCCAACAGCTACGGCAATTTTGCGGCTTCCAGCGCTTCTAAGGGCAGCAGCGGCGATACGGGTTCGATTGCCGGGCATCATTCTTCGGCAGTTAATGGTGCAGGCACCGTTATGGTCAACACCGTTAACTCCGTAAGCAAGGTTGAAATCGGCAGTAATGCCGTTATTAATGCTGACGGCAAAGTTGAACTTAATGCCGAAAATTACATGAAAGACGTAAGCCTTGGCGGGCTTAACGCTGTGCCTTTGACAAATTCCGGCGGCGGTACTGCTGCCAGCATTGGCGCAACTGTAAACTATTCCGATTTTAATACTGATACTGTTGTTGCGGTTAATGACGGCGCTGCTATCAGCGGCGGCGATATTAACATTGCAGGCAGCAATGAAATTGACCATGTATCCGTAGCGGGCAGTGCCGGTATGGGCCCGAGCGATGAAACCGAATCCAAGGGTATTGTTTTAAACGGCATGCTCAGCTTTGTTGACGGCAGCAGCGATATTTTGACCGTTGTTGATGATGGTGCAAAATTAACAGCTAATGCTCAAAAACAGTATACCGAAACTGTTATAAATGAGGAAACGGGCGAAGAAACAGAAGAAACTAAAACTTCCGAAGGCAGTATCAGCATTAGCGGGCATAACGACACCAATATCGTTAACGTGGCGGCAGGGCTCAATCTGGGTTCCGGCAGCGGCGCTGTTGGCGTAGGGCTTGCCTATAACGATTTTGCAGTTAAAAATATTGCCGGTGTTGCCGATGTGGCAGAGCAGATTGAAGGCTTATACGGCACCGGTACGGGTGATGTAACTTTTGCTAATAAATATAATAAAGATGCTGCCGAAGATAACGAAGGCGGCATCAGTGCTTATGGCTTTGATGTTGACGCTGCTACGGAAGGCAGCATTCAAAGCGTAAGTGTAGCGGCTTCTGCAAGTAAAAATGATGATACCGGCGAAGTAAGCTTCTTTGGTAAAATTAAAGGCGGTATCAGCAATGTTGAAAACGACTTACTTGGCACCGATGGTAAACTTGATCAGGTAACCGGAAAGATTTTTGGCACGGAATCCGGTAAAGCCAATGACTTTTTCAACATGGGTTCTAAAACCCACGGAGCTAACGGCGGCGGTATCAAAATTGAAGGCGGTACCAGCGGCAAAGGCGGCTTTATGCCTTCGTTCAGCATTGCGGGCAGCGGCAGCGTATCCTTAAATGTGCTTGATAACGCTACCGAAGCCATTGTTGATAATGCCAAAATCACTATGAATGATGGCAACATCAACGTAACGGCGCGCGATGCTTTGTATGCCGGTGCTTACAGCGGCGCGGCAGCCCTGCAGTGGAAAAGCGGCGGTTCAAGCAGTGACAAAGCCGTTGGTTTTGCAGGCGCGGCAGGCGTTAACGATATTGATAATGTTGTAAAAGCTGTTGTTAAAGAAAGCACTATTGAAAATGCAGGCAAATTTAACACCATGGCATTAAGCGGCGGCGAGCAGCTGGCGCTCGGCCTTGGGCTGGCAGTTGAAAAGACCGGAAGCACCAGCGGCTACAGCGGCAACGCAGCAGTATCCGTCAACTTAATTGACCATGAAGTAGAAGCACTGCATGAAAATAATACCGTAAAAGAAACCGAAGATGTTAACGTATCCGCTTATGCGCGCGATATTGAAAATACCGGCGGCGGCAGCTTAGGTGCCGGTCAGCAAAAAGTTGGCGTAGGTGCTACGGTTGGCGTGGCAATGCTTAACAACAACATTACCGCAGGCATTAAGGGCGGCGAATACAAAAATGTTGGCAATGTTGATGTTGAAGCATTGAACGCTTTGCAGAACATTACCGTTGGCATTGCGGCAGGTTTAACACTGCCTTCTAGCGGCAGCGGCGCAAGCGCTGTGGTTGAAGGCGCTGGCGTTTACAATGAAGTGCATAATACTACCAATGCTTTTATTGAAGGCAACGGCAGTGATGATAAAGTTGTAATTACTACCGTTGATGGCGGCAGCGTGAACGTAACGGCGCAGGATGTTGCCATTGATAACGACAGTATTTACGAAAAAACACTTACCAATGAGCTTGCAGATGGTAAAGCGGAAATTGCTAAGCGCATGGGCAGCGATTTTGATATTACCGGCAGCAAAGAAATTGCTGGCAGCGAAAGCGAAAACATTAAGGGTGTTGATATGAGCGATGCTGCCAATCAACTTGGTGAAAATGAAAGCATCAATATAAATAAAGATAGCGGCAGCAGTATTATTACCGTTGCTGGCGGCTTGGCAGCTACTACCGGCAAGGGCTCAGGCGGCGCGGCTGTTGCCATTACCGATATTGAAAATACCTACACGGCTGATGTTAAGTACGCTGATATTACTGCGGATGAGCTTGATGTTGACGCAGGCAGCAACAGTAACATTGTTACCGTTGCGGGCGGCATTGCTGCGGCCAATAAAGGCAGCGGCGTTGGCAGCGTAAGCTGGAACGACGTTATAAACACCGCCAATGTTAACATTGCAAATTCGCATATTCATGCGCAGCAAACTGCTGCCACTGCGGCTAACCAGGCACAGATTGTTTCCGTAGGCGGTCAAATCAGCGGCGCAGGCAAAGCTGCGGTAGGCGCAACGCTCAGCTACGTTGGGCTTGATAATACTACCAAAGTTAATATCAGCACTACTGATTTTGATGAACGTACTGCAAATGAAGGAACAAACGTAACTGCTGAAGCAAACAACACCAGCGACAGCTATAACATTGGCGCAGGCGTTTCGGCAGGCGGCACAGCATCTGTAAGCGGTACGGTTGTGGTAACGCAAACCAAAGGCACTGCCGGTGCTGTTATGGATGCTGTTGAAATCAATAACGCTAAAAAAGTAACGGCAAGCGCTGTTGACGATACTGATATTCTTTCCGTAATTGGTGGCATAAATATCGGCGGTAAAGTGGCAGCAGGCGCAGGTGTTTCTTATACGGAAATCGGCGACGTATCTACAAATCCTGATAACGGCCAGTATGTAACGGCTGAAATTAAAAACAGCACTATTAATTCTGACGGTGCAGACAGCACGGTTGAAGTTAAAGCTAAAGACGAAGCACGAGTAATCAACGTGGCAATCGGCGTTGGCGGTGCAGGTAATGTGGCTGTACAAGGCGCATCGGCAACGACGCTGATAAATAAGGAAACCTCAGCTGGAATTAATAGTACAAATATTGATGCAGGCCATGAAGACAGTACAAAAGCCAACGTAACCGTTGATGCACAAAACAGCAGCGAAATTACCAGCTCGGCTTCAACTGTGGCGGTAGCCGGAAGCGGCGCAGGTGTTGGCGCGGGCATTGCCGTTAACCGTATCATCCAGCAGACCAATGCAGCGGTAACCGGCGGCACCATGAACGTTAACAACCTTAAAGTTAATGCCAATGCAACGCCGCGTATCGAAAATATCGGTGTTGGCGGCGGTATTGCAGGTCAAGGTGCCGGTATCAGCGGCAGCGTAGCAGTTAACATGATTGAAAACGACGTAACCGCACATATTGGCAGCGGTGCCAACATTGAAGCCGATGGCAGCGTAGGCGTTGTAGCAACCAGTGATGAGCAGATTGCCAACTATGCCGGACAACTGGCTGTTGGTGGTATCGGCGCAGGTGTAGGCGTATCTGTCAGCGTTAACCAGATTGCCGGTACAACCAGCGCAACCGTTGGCGGCGAAAAAGAGGATGCAACCAGTGTTGTAGCTAAAGGCAACGATAGCTTAACTACTGATACTGTTATTAACGTAGATATTAATGATGATGAAAAGAGCGAGATTCATAATACTTTAATTGATGATGAAACGGTTGCTATGACTAAAGTTATTGACCGTCAGAATGAAGAACGCAGCGGCTTAATTGTCGATGCTTCTTCAACGCGCGATTTAAAATCTTTCCTGATTACTGCCGGTGTAGCAGGTGAAGGCGCAGGCGTTACAGGTACTGTTAATGTAAATATGATTGACGGCGCAACCAGTGCAGGCATTACTAATACCAATGTTAATAATGTTGATAATGCAGGTAACGTATTCGTTAACGCAGGTGATTACAGCAATATGTCCGGCTTTGTTGGCAGTGCGGCCGTTGGCGGCATTGGCGCAGGCGTTGGCCTTGCCAGCGATACCAATACTATCAACCGTAAGGTAACAGCAAGCGTTGATAAGAGTGACATTAAAGCACAGGGCTTTGAAGTTGATGCCGATTCTGCACAGGGTATTTCCAGCTTTGGCGTAGGCGCAGGCGCAGCAGGTGTTGGCGGCGGCGCAGCAGGCGTTGTAACTGTTACGGAACTTAACAACACAACCAAAGCCATGCTTAACAACAGCAAAGTTAATGCTAATACAGTAAGCATTAAAGCAAATCATACCGGTATCGTTAACGCTGGTAATGTCAGTTTTGGCGGTGCAGGGCTTGGCGTTGGCGCAGGTCTTGCCGTAGGCGTTTTAAAAGATAACTCTATAACTGAAGTAACCGTTAAAGGCAATGATGCAGAAGAAGATACCATTACTGCAAGCGGTGATGTAACTATTGCAGCAACTAATACGGCAGTTGTAAAACCGGTAATTTCTGCCAACGGTGTTGGTGTGTTTGGCGGTGTAGCAGGCGCAACTTCCATCAACAACCTTAACAGCACTGTTAAAACTAATATTGAAGATGTTGGCATTACTTCTACCGGCGGCAGCATTAGCGGCACGGCAGATAATACCTTTAATGTTAAAGCTTATATGGGCACTATCGGCGGCGGCGCAGTAGGCGTTGGCGCTGGCGTAACAGTTAACACTATTGACAGCACCGTGCAGACCAATGTTAATGGCAGCGCGCTTGATGCTGCAAAGGATATTACCTTAACTGCCCAGGAAACCCGCAATATTGAGCAGCTTGCTACTAACTATGCGGCAGGCGGAGCTGCGGCAGGTGCCAACATAGCCATCACCAATGTTGGGCAGGCTGTTAAAAATGATGAAAATTCAAATTCAAAAGCAGCTGATAAAATTGCTGACGCAAATAAAGTTTACGGCGAAAATAACAAAGATGCGAATAAGTTATTGGAAGGTGCAGAAAGCGCATTAAAAACTGCTGTAATTGATTCCGGCAAAGCAACTCCGCATGTAGATGCTGAGCTTGGCGGCGGTAAAGATTCGCAGATTACCGTAAATATTACAAACAGCAATATCAAAGCAGATAACAATGTAACCGCCAAAGCAACCGAAACCGATAATATTACCATGACGCTTGGCAGTGGTTCGGCAGGGATGGCAGCTGTTAACGCAGGTGTTGGCATACTTAATGTATACCGCAATGTTGGCGTAAATATTACCGGCGCCGAAATAACGGCTGCAAAGGCTGTTGAACTGGCAAGCGTTATTAACGGCAGCAGTAATCTTGATGTATATCAGGGTACGGCAGGTATCTTGGGCGTTAATGCTGCTTATGGCGGAGCTACCAGTGATGGTACAAGCGGCGTAACCATCAGCTCCGGTACAATCGATGGCGGCAGTATTAACATTCTGGCAGAGGATGCAGGACGTACTGATGTAGATGCAATCGGCATAACTGCCGGTGTTGTATCTGCCGGTGCAATTGTTGCCGAAGGTACTAATGAATCGCAGACGGCTGTAAACATTTCCGATACTGAAATGAACTCTGATGCAGACATTGATATTAAAGCAGAACGCCAGGCAAAAGATTCTGAAGGCAACACTACTGATGCAAAGGGCAATAAATATGCTTCGCTTAATATTAATGCAACGGCAGGCAGCGGCGGTTTATTAGGTGCCGGTGCAGGCCTTGGCGCTGTTGCGGAAGAAAAAGGCAGCGTAAAAGTAAATCTTAGTGGAATGAGAAACACTTTAACTGCAGGCGAAGCGCTTAACATTAATGCGTTTAATGCACCGGTGGTAAATGTTTCGGCAACTTCCGGCGCAGGCAGCTTAATTGCGGCGGCAAGTGTAACCTATGCCGAAGCAAACATTGATATGGATACCGAAGTTTATGTTGACGGTTATAATACTCTGGCTGCAGGCAGTGATAAAGATAAAAATGAAGGTATTAATATCAGTGCTGAAGCCGATGCGGCTCAGAATGTTAAAATGCAAGCTGTCGGCGTTGCTATTGGCGGTGCCGGTCAGGCTAATGCCGCTGAAGTAAACATTACCAGTGATGTAAAAGTAGATATTGCAGGTAACACTGCTTTTAAAGCAAATGTAGAAAAAGAAAATGTTGATGTTAACATTAAGGCAGATAATACTGCAACTCAGTCCGCCAATGCGTATGGGCTGGTGGCGAGCGGCCTTGTTGCAAGCGGCACTAATTTAGGCAAAACTAACAGCGGGCTGAATACTACGGTTGATATTAAAGGTAGCAACTACAATAGTAAAATTGATAATTTAACTGCCGCTGCCAACAGCAGTGTTGATATTAACAATGCGGTTAACGGCGATGGCGGCGCATTGTTGGATGTAAGTCCGTATGCAGCAAAAACCGAGAATAGTGTCATCAGCAATACCAATGTTAATATTGGCGGCAGCTGGGACATTACGGGCAATATGGACGTTAAAGCGCTGCACGAAAACGAAATTGACCTGAATGCTGATGCGCTTAAAGCAGCTGTAGCAGGGCTTAGCGGCGTACATGCCGATAATAAAATTGAGAATAATACCGGCGTTAAATTTAACGATGCAACTGTAAACAGTGACGGCAGCCAGAATATCAGCGCGCGCAATACCATTGATTATACAAACATTGTTAAGGGCAGCGGTTATGGTGCAGCTAATGTTACGGCAGTCTGGGCTGAAGACGATTTGGATTTGAAGACAAACGTAAGCATTGAGAACTCCGAACTGAAGGCTGAAGAAAGCATTACGGTTGATGCGCTTACCGGTGATGCGGGATATAATCCTGACGGTGAGCCTGTTGCAAGCGTTGATAAGGAAGTTACTATTAAATCTGCAGGCGTTATAGCAGGTACAGATGCAATCAGCACTGATAATATTGACTTTATTAATAATATTAAAGTTGATAAGGATTCTTCCGTTGCAACAGTTGGCAAGGAGATTGACAAGGCAGATATTACCTTTACAGCGGCAGACCGTACCAATTTTACGGATATTGTTACGGCCGATACCCAGGGCGGTGTTGTTGGTGCGTCCGGCAGCGTTCTGAACAATAACTTTAACAGAGAGAACACTATTACTGTTGAAGGTACTGTTGACAAGGACAACAGCTATACTGTTGACAGCAACCATGACGCTAACTTTGATGCAGGCAATACCAGCGTGCTTAATCTTACGCTTAAGAGCAATGCCTATAACAAAACGGCAGCCCCGATTGCTACCAACCCCACTATCAACGGCATTATGAAACAGACCAGCAGCATTAATTTTACTGCAGGCAAAGCGGTTGAAAGCCTGCGTAATATTAATGTAGCGGCAGGCGAGGGCGACACCACCATTGCCAAAGAAAGCAAGATGTGGCGCTGGGTTACCGGCGGCGAAACCGGCAGTGGTTCCATTGCTTCTACCGTTGATGGTGAATTAAGCCCTGAAGATGCCGATGTTACAACTACTGTAACCGTAAACGGCGAGCTTGAAGCCGGCAAAAACAACGAGCTTACAATTACCATTACCGATGATGGTAAGGAAGCTGCGCTTAAGGATGCTATTGAAGGTTACAACGGCGGTGAAGCATTTGGTACGGCTGAAGATGCTCTTATTAATGCGCAAAAAGATTATGATGCGTTTGTGAAACAAGATGGCGGGCTTGAGGATAAGAGTCAGCAGTTGGCAGAAAAGCAAAAGGAATACGAAAATAACAAAACAGCTTATGATATTTTCTTAGAACAAGGTAAAACCATCAAAGGTAAGCTTGAAAAAGCAGAAACTAATCTTACTAATGCCCAAAACGATTTAAGTGCGGCTAAAGATGCTTTAGATGGATGGATTGATGAGAAGCTTAAGGAGTACAATGACAAACCATCGACAATCCAAGATATAGATAGAGAAACTTTTATTGAAGGCTTAACAGATGCTACAACTGCATGGTATGCACTTTATCATACAGATTATGATAAGCAAACCGATAATATTGCAAATATTGAGCGTCAAATTAACGGCGATGGTACAGCTGCTAACCCCGGATTGCAGGCGATTTATAATGATTATGCTGCCCAGAAAGAGTCCAATGATGCAAATCTTGCTGCGTTTGATATTGTTGCTCTGGAACAGCAGATTGAGCAGCTGAACAATGAAATTGAAGGAATTGTCGGCGGTGCTGATTATATAGCTGTTAAAGAAGCTTTAGATACTGCTAAAGTAAATTATGATGCAGCGCTTGAAGAAGGCTTTAGCGAAGAAAACATTAATGCCAACATTTTTGGTAATGCCGGTTCGGATAAGTATGTCAGCATTGAAGCTTCGCCGTGGTTTGAAGATTTGTACGGCAGCCCGGCCGAAAAGATCGGCATGGCGGCATACGCTTCTGCTTTGCTTGAAAGGTACGGCCAGCTTGCTGATATGATGCAGGAATATGCAGGCACTGAAGTAAGCAAAACTTACAGCGGTGAGATGACGCGTATTCAAAGAGAACTTATAGCCCTTGGCGTTGGCCGTGTAGACGATAACGGAATATTTGCCGTTACTGCCAATAGTATTGTGCCTACTATCGAATTAGAGGATTTGACTGTTTCCGGCGGCGATATTAACATCAGCGGCGGCAGCCTTAACGGCAGCGGTGCGATGACCGCTAACGGAAACCCGATATTAACTATTGATAACCAGAGCAATTTCTTCTTAAAGGTTAACGATATTACTGTCGATAATGATGGCGGCAGCATAATGTATAACAATACCGCTATTGACGGCAGCTACGGCGGAATTGACGTTAACGCAGATACCGGCGTCAGCGGCGCACAGATTAATATCTCAAGCAGCGGTAATGTAAAAGCAAGTGAGTCCGAATACTACACTCCGGATATTGGCATTTTCGGTACTGTTTCTAATCCGTACGGTGATATTACTATTTATAATCAGTATAATAGCATTTATGTCGCCGGTAAGGTAGACGGCGTCAGCGGCGTTTTGCAGGAAGCTGGCAGTCTTAAAGGGCGTACCGTAACTTTAACCGCAGGCGGTTCTGTAACGCAGGGTTACAGCGACGGCATTACCGATGTGGCAGGCGACCCGAAGAACGCTTTGGATGAGAATTATATTGCACCTATTCAGGCGGCGTTAATTGATAAGCTGACTGACGCACAGAAAATTGATAACGGCAAATATTATGCTGCGTTTAATACGGTTGAAGCTTTGGCAGAATTCCTGACCGGTTTGGAAGTTAAAGGTACAACGCTGGATAGTGCTACTGCGATGCAAGCAGCAAAACAGCTTACCGGCGAAATTGACGACGGCAGGGCAGGCATTACTGCAGGCGGCGCTATTTACATCAATGCGGCAAGCATTAACGTAAACGGTAAAATTCAGAGCGGTTATGAGAATTATGTGCTTAACATTAAACAAGACATAGCTCAAGACCTTATTGACGCTGGTACGCCGGGAGCGGAAATCCTGCCGGATGCTCAGTTTAAAACAGATGAATATCTTGTAACTGACATTACAAAAAGCGGCGCTTATTATGATGATACTACCGGCAAATTTGTTTACGGCATAAAAGCCTGGTATAACCCCACTACGGGGCAAATCTTTACCGAAGACATTGAGCAGGCAGGCGGCGGACGCATTTACCTGACCGGTGCCATTGCCAATACCAATGCAAGCGGCGGCAAGCTGATTGTGCTGGATGGCGGTTCTGATTACTATATTAATAGCACAGTTAAAGACATGGATAACCGGTTTACGCTTAAACTTGGCAGCATTAATGCCGCAACAGTTGATGGTCGGATTGAAATTAATGATACCAATACTGGCCAAACGACAATTTACACCAAAGGTGATGTAACCACTGACGAAAATGGTAAAAGAGTAGCGACTTATAATCCTAAAGGTGGGCAGTATTATATTTGGAGCAATGGTACTGCTAACCGTGTAACTGTTACTTATGAACACGTTAGCGATACGAGTTGGTTTGGCTTGTCAGAAGATAAGTGGGAAGAAACTATTGGCTCGCTGGATGAAGTTACAAAAGATAATATGCAGGTAGGCATCACTGAAAGCAAGGATGAAATGCTGCCGACCGTTGGCAATATCATTTCGGACGGTTCGGTTAATGGATACCACAAACTTGACAATGTAGCCGGAAGCAGCGATAAAAATGCCGGTACTTTGTACCAGATTGCTTTTGAACGCAAAGGCAAGCCTAAACAGGGTGTTAATGGCGATGGCGCTTTGTTATATTGGGATGTAGATGAAGACGGTAATAATATTTTAGTAACAACAGATACCGGCAGTCCGTATTACCTTAAAGATGCAAATGGTAATTATATTTATGAAACTGTAATTTCCGATAAGGTAACTACCACAGAAAATAAAGATCCTCTTGGCTGGTGGGGCAAAACTGTTACTACCAGGTGGAAAGAAACCAGTGGCATGATTACCGCCTATAACTTCGGCTTAAAGGCTGATAATTCTATCGGCATTGAGTTTGTTGGCCAGGCTGAGGGCAGCACCGGTACAATTAAGAGCAACAGCGATATCCTGCTCGGCGGCGATATCCACATGGGACAAGTTGATATTACCAGCACTGGCGGCAGCATTAACCATGTTGACGACGCAACGGTAATTTCCGATAACGCAAGCTTTAACGCAGAGACCGGTATTGATGTAATAGTTAAGAATGAAGCTAATCCGTCTAAATTAAATGGAACCGATACGCTTGGATTAGATGGAGAAGAACTTGGCAATCCGCTGCACCTTAAAGCAACAACTACAAGCGGCGATATTAACATTCAGGCTGTGGCAGCTAATGAATATAAGGATGTTTATATTGACAACGTAAGCACCGGTGCCGGTAACGTAACCATTACTGCCGAAGGTGATTTGCTGAACGGTAAACGTCAGGATGGTCAGGTTGCTGTTGTCAGCGGCGATAGCATTAACCTGCAATCCTACGGCGGCAGCATTGGCACGGAAACTGACAAGCTGCTTATTGACGGCGATGTAAGCTATGTTGCAAGTAGTGATAAAAACCACGGCGCAATTAATGCCAATGCGGCGGGTAGTGTTTACCTTACCGAAGTTGACGGCCACATGTACCTTGGCGAGATTGTTGCCGAAAACGGTAATGTTGTGCTTGAGGTTAAAGGCGAAGACGCAGGCTTTGTAGACGCGATTGTTAATAACAGCAACGATAACAAGGACAGCAACCGCGTTGAAGAATGGACTAAACTCGGTCTGCTTGGTGCTGATACCGAAGACAAGACGCAGAACAATAAAGCTAACCAGCTGGCTAACCTTGAAAAGGCAGCTGAAAGCGGTTCGATGTTCTATGCCGATGGTTTAACTATGGACAAAGCGCAAGAACAGGGTACGATACTTGTTGAAACAGGCGATGAGTTTGTTAAACTGATGAAGGGCGGCAGCGAAGCCGTGCAGAAAGCGCGTGAAAACCTGAATACTGCACAAGGTGCTTTGAATAAAGCTATTGCTGACCTTAACGATAAGAAGGATGGCAGTGAAGGAGCTTACAAAGCTGCGCTTGAAAAATACAACGAGGCTTATGACAATTATGCAAAGGTTGGCGCTAAATACGAACAGGATAAAGCAAACTTTATTGAAAACAGCGTCTTTGCAGATAACGAGCAGGCTGTGGAATGGCTGTATAACTACGAAGCAATTGGCAATGCCGAAGCTGATAATTACGGCTGGACGCAGCAACAGTTGCTGTATGCGGTACAGGATACCGTTATTAACCCCAATGCAGGCAGCGTAAGCGATGTTAAAACTGCCAACGTAACCGGCAACAACATTACGTTTATCTCCGATACCGGTAATTTGGGTGTAGTAGATGAAATGGCAAGCAGCATTAGCAGCAGTGATTTGACCAAACTGTTTACGGGTGAGAAAGAAGACGCAACGGGCTTTCTTGACAAACTTGCCTCCGCAAGAGCTGGCGACGTTGTTTGGGGCGATACAGAAATTACCGTTCGCCGCACTACCCCGGTAAGCGTTAAACTGAACAGCGATAACGGTAAAGTTACTGTACAAAACAGCAGCGGCGATACGCCGACGGTTGACCACATTTACCTGCTGGCGAAGGATTCCGTACTGAATGCTAATGAATTTGCCGCAAACGACCTGCGCCTGAGTGGGCAGGAAGGCTTGAATGTAAATAAAGTTACAGGCAGCAGCATTTACCTTGAAGGCGGCAGCGGCAATATTGGCGCACTGGATAAAACTTTACAAGCTGTGCAGGTAGCGCTGAATGAAGGCGGCTTCATCAGTGCCAACGCAGCAGGCAATGTAGCTTTGCAGCAGGCAGCCGGTAATAACGTAGACTTTACGCTGGGCAGTGTTGCTGGTACTAAAGTAAATATTACCGCTAACGGCGATATTGTAAGCAGAACTGACGACATCAGTTACATTAACGCCAGTGAAACTATTAACCTTACTTCCGGCGGCGGTATCGGTACTGTAAAAGACGGCGAGATTGAAGGCTTACGCATTAAGAACAGCGGCGCGGTTGTTAATACCAATGTTCAGAATGCAATCAACATTGAAGCTAAACAGGACGGCACGCTGATTCTTGGCACGATGGAACAGGATACTGGCGGCGTAAATGTTGACAGTGAAGGCTCGATTTACATCGGACATGAAAATGACCCTGAAACTGCTGAAAATGAATACGTAGAAGGCTACATCGATGCTAAAGATGATGTTAACCTGCACGCAGCGGAAGATATTATCATCAGCGGCAAGTTGCACGTTAACAAGAACGATGGCAATTTGAACCTGCATGCCGATAACGGCGATATTACTCAGACTACAATTGATGAAGCTGAAAATATTGCTGTAGAAAATCTGACTGTAGCGGCAATCAATGGCAATGTAGAACTTGCCAACAAACATAATGTAATTGGAAATGTTGATATTATGGCAGTTGGCGGCAGCCTTGGGCTTACGGTAAGCAACCCCGCTGGTTTTAACGTTGATATGGGCGGCTTTACTAATAAACAAGGCGGCGATATTAAGCTTACTAACAGCGATGGCAGTGTTAACATTACTACAAAAGACATTGTTGACCAGGCACAGAAAGACCCTGCAAATATTAACGGCAGCCTTACTGTAACTGCTGATAAGTTAGTTGAGGAAACCGAAGCCAATGTTAATAACTATGGCATTCTTAATGCTGCCGGTGATATCAGCTTTAATGCAGAAGATAATGTTAACAATAAAGGAGCTTTGGTTGCAGGCAGAGATGCGGATATTAATTTTGACGCAGGTAATGATGTAAATAACGAAAGTGCTGTAAATGCAGGCGCAGATGTTAATTTCGATGCAGGCAATGATGTAAACAATGAAAGCACTGTAAATGCAGGTGGAGATGTTGGTTTCGGTGCAGGCAATGATGTAAACAACGAAAATGCTGTAAAAGCAGGTACAGATGTTAGCTTCGGCGCAGGCAATGATATCATTAATAATGATATTGTTGATGCAGGCAGGAACGTTAACTTTAATGCGGCTGAAAATATTTACAATAAGAGTACTGTAAATGCTGATGAAACCATTGAGTTTACTGCAGTTGACGGTGTAATTAACAGCGATACTGTTAACGGTAAAGATGTTATCATGCAGGCTATTGAACAAGAGCTTGAAAACATCCTTGTCAAAGACAGCGTTACGCTTAACGGCGACAGAATCCACGGACAGAATATTACCCAGAATACGGAAGCGGACAGTGATTTGATTATCAACACCGATTCCAATAGCGGCAGCGGACCGATTGAATCGCTGGTAATTGATAAGATTGACGCTAACGATAAATCCGTATTTACGGAATTGTGGGCAGTAGAAGCCGATATTACAACTGTTGATGACAAGATGGACTTTAATGACATCATGATTGAAGAAAATGCATGGCTTGAAAATAGCGGCACTTTGGCAACTATTTACGGTAATGTACCTGTAAAAGATGACGATGTCAATGTTCATATCTACCAGTCTTATCCTTCTATGTATGTTAACTTCATAGATGCAGATACCGTTGAAACTGACGGCAGGCTGCTGAGCCTTGATGATTACTGGTACGCTTACGACCAGCGCTTCACGGCAGAGAACCATCTGCGCTGGCAGCATGGGCGTTACCTTGACGAAGACTGGAAACAGGCATACGGCTACGGATTATCGCTGCATAACCGTTACGGCCTGATTGATTATCAGGAATTTACCGAAACAAACGCCGGTGCTGATGAAGTTGCTGTAGAAGCTTAACAAAAACTAATATCCGGGGGCTGTATGCCTCCGGGTATTACAAATAATTTTGGAGGTCAGGCATGAATAAAAAAGCGGAATCTTTTAAAAAGTATCTTGATGACAAAAAAATTACCTGTTTTACTGTTGATGAAATTGCCGGTGATAATTTAAACAGCGTTGTTTTCCGTTCTAATATTGAAATTAACGGGCAGCAGCTGCCGACAATTGTAATTTTAGACAGCAGTATTTACGGCATGGTGCGTGTGCTTGTTGCACCGCGTGTTTTAAACGATGCCAACGAAGCAGGGCTTTTAAAGGAACTTAACCGCCTTAACAAAGGGTTTAAATCGTTTAAATATTATTTTGATGATAACGGCTCACTTGTTTTGGACTGCTGCGTTTTGCTGACAGGCAGTGAAGCGGACGGCGATTTGATTTACACTATGTTTGATGTTATCATTCGTCATTTAAACGGCGAATACAAAAAACTGATGCAGCTTATCTGGCAGTGATGCTTTTGGAAAGCCTGAAAAATAAAAAGTACTAAAAAACGCCGTTTTCCACCGGCGTTTTTTACTGTTATGCGCTTTAGCGATGGTTCTGAGCGACGAAGGAGCGAAAGAACAACAAC
>OLIU01000337.1_pt1 | contig 21126 bp, 19 predicted proteins | sample 1603321 | NCBI WGS metagenome assembly OLIU01 (sample SAMN03922508, study PRJEB24848) | human gut metagenome | isolation source: stool sample | host: Homo sapiens | place: Germany | collected 2011-11 | reverse complement strand
CTATCATGAGGAAATCCGTGGGACAGAGAATACCGGAAAAAGAAATCGCTAACTTCAAGTTTGTATATTTCATCAAAAGTTGCATATTTAAATAAACAAGGGGAGATGGTAAAATGAAAGCTCATGAATATTGGTTCAGTCACTATGGTGTCAGGAGAAATCCTGGCATCTTTTTTTATGTCTTTTTGCACTTCAAAAAATAATTTCAAAAAATTTCTAAAATCATGTCCGATTTTGTCTCTCCCAATACAGAGTATATGCAGCTTTTTCTTTTCGTTCTTCGGCGAGTTTTTCTTTGAGATTTTCTTCACGCTTATCGTCGAATATAACGGCTGCATTATTCAAAAATTCTGTCTTCCATACTGATTTTAGTATATCAGATTCATTATAATCTGTCCGAAAAAGTGTCTAAATTTATGAGACCATTATAGGAGAGTAAAGATAAAAAAAGGTGGTTTATTAGTCTGTTAATCGGTATAATAATGATTACAGGGATTATTTTGGATATTTGTAATATGAGCGTGACATGGATGTGTATGGTTCAGCTATGATCAGTCGGTTCCGAATGCATTATATATGACTGTGTATGCATCAAAGTGGCAGACGAAAAAAGGAACATAGCTAATGATACACAATACTATTATGATGTGAAAAACGAAAAAGTACTTATGATTTTTGATGGTATGGTTGATGGTGAAGATAATCCAGAGCTTATTGAAAAAATACTTGTCATGCATGGAAAGTAACAGCAAAAACAACAGGAAGATCTGGATGATGCAGCAGTGTACAGAATTTGTGGGGATATACGTATGAAATTTTAGGAGGAACAATGAAAAGTAAAAAGATTGGGATGCAGGCACTAAAAATTGCGATAGGAAGCAGTCTGGCGATTTACATAGCCAATCTGTTTGGACTGAAGTATTCACTGGCGGCAGGGAGTGTTGCACTTCTTACGATGGTGACTACAAAGTGGAAAACTGTCAAATTATCGGTAGCGAGGGTTGTAACATTTATAATTTCAGTACTTATGGCGCTTATTATATTCTCGGCAGTAGAATCAGAATGGATGGCATATGGTATTTATGTTTTTTTTGTGGTTATTGTCTCAGAGATGATCGGATGGGGAGCGACGATTTCTGTAAATGCACTGATCGGAATGCATTTTCTGGAAGTCAGAGATTTTGAAGTTGATTTTATTGCAAATGAATTTATGCTGGTATTGATCGGAATTACGATGGCACTGGTCCTGAACTTGTTTTATGATTATGGAAGTCAGCGCAAGGCGTTGGTCGAAAATATGCGATATACGGAAGAACGTCTGCAGATGATACTTGGAGAGATCTCGGCATATCTGGCGAATAAGGAAATGCAGAGAAATGTATGGGATGATATCTGTGCGTTGGAAAAAGAGGTTCAGGGCTTTATCCAGGATGCCTATGAATATCAGGATAATACGTTTCACTCACATCCGGGATACTATATCGATTATTTTGAAATGCGTATGAAGCAGTGCAACGTGATCCATAACTTACATTATGAGATGAAGAAAATCAGACATATGCCAGATGAGGCAATGATCATTTCGAGTTATGTGTTTGATATGCTGGTATGTGTGAAGGAACATACAGTTCCGTCAGCTCAGTTGGATGAACTACATGAACTTTTTGCGATTATCAGGAACAATTCACTTCCAAAGACCAGAGAGGAATTTGAGAGCCGTGCGATGCTGTACCATATCCTGATGGATCTGGAAGAATTCCTTGTATTCAAAAGAAGGTTTGTGGATGGACTGGATGATAAAAAGCGAAAATTATACTGGGATAATTAAGCTCTCATTTGTCAAAAAGAATGTGTTATGGCACATTCTTTTTGACACTTTCAGATTATCAAATTCCTGATAATAAAAAATCAGGAACCGGATGGGATACGGATAATAAGTTTTTCACCGTCTTTTGTAACAGAAGTAAGAACCGGGATATGCTTTTTGCGAAGCTGATGCACGACCGGGTAAAGAGAAAACATATCTCCATCGACATAGACAGCTTCCGGTTTCGTTTTCAGCAGATCTTTTACCAGATCTTTGATATATTTTTTCCACTCTGTTTTTTCCATTTCTACCTCAGCATAAATTCCATTGATATCTAAAGCAGGGAGATCAGGCAGAGGTTTGTGGATAATTTTTACATGCGTGAGTTCTGGCAGCTTCATTAAAAGTGTGTTTGTAGAAGTGTCGGAACTGAGATTTACAAGGGTAATCTCGTCAGTAAAGGTATCCAGACTGATCTGACATGCTTTTCGTGCATCTTCTAAAGTAGCTGTAGTCATTAAAAAGCCGCCCTTGTGACAGAAAGAAGCACTCGAAAGACCGGTTTCTTTCTGGAGTTCTTCATTTTCCAGACCGAGCCATTCAGATGGAAAACTGCATTTATAATTCAGGGAATATTCTTTTTTCTGAGGCTGGATACAGTAACCACCGCGGTTGGATGGAAAAATAACGAAAGCGATATCTGTTTCGGAAAGACGTTTCTGGCATGGAATGAATTCAGGAAGGACCAGAATACGGGAATCAGCTTCAGGATTTTGTGTTTCGAGAATTTCTTCGATCCGCTTGTCAGCACGTTCATTTCCAAGGTAACGGGCAAATTTATTGTCAAGGATCATTCCGGCAACACTGACTGCACGGAAAAAGGCTTCATCGGTTCCGCCATCTTCGTCCCAGGAAGGATTGAAGCTTCCGATCAGTGAAGCCAGTTCATTTTTTTCACCGGTATTATCATTATTATCCAGTGGCTGGACAAAAGCTTCATCAAACTTAGCAGCAAGCTCTTCCCCCAGGATTTCGGTACCGAGTTCTTCCCAGAGAAGGCCGAAAGCCGCGTAAGGGATGCCATTTTCACGGATGCGGCTGTCTTTCTGGTGATGGTCATATCTGCCGCGCCCGATGTCAAATACGATGCCGTCAAAGTCTTCGGGTACTTTATTACCGCGAAGGATTGTAATTTCCGGATTTAAATATAATAACAATGCAGAGGAAAATACATCATCTGCGTGGAATTTTCCACTATGTGTGAATGCGGAAGCATCTTTCAGGCGGATCTTTTTTAACAATTCATTCATCTTAATCTCTCCAAATAAAAATAGTTTTGCTAATGTAATAATGTATAGGCAGAAAAGGAAAATGTCAAGTGTGGAAAATAGTAGGATTCCGGGCTGTTTCGCAGAGTGGATGGGGAGTTTTGTCAGGATGGGATAATAATCCGGATCATAATGTGCCATCATGCTATGAAAAGATTTGTGGATTTTTAGAGCTCCCGGATACACCGGAGGAAAAAGTGGGTTCTCTCCGGCATCCGGGGGAAAAGTCACATGGATATGCAGCTGAGGTGATCGTAAGCTATCTGGAAGAACAGCTTATCTGTCAAAAATAGATTCCAGGATTCTGACAAAGTGTTCCAGCCCTTCCTGATCTTCTTCATCAAAACGGGCGAGAACAGGGCTGTCGATATCCAGAACGCCAACGATTTCATTTCCTTTATGAAGCGGAATTACGATCTCGGAATTAGAGGCGCTGTCGCAGGCGATATGTCCCGGGAACTGGTGGACATCCTTTACCAGCATAACCTGATCGTTTGCCACAGCGGTTCCGCAGACACCTTTACCGATTTCAATTTCAATACAGGCAGGTTTGCCCTGGAAAGGACCAAGGACGAGCCTGCCTTCTCTCATCAGATAAAAACCAACCCAGTTGATATTCAGAAGCGCATCACCGAGAAGGGCCGATGCATTTGCCAGATTTGAGATCTGGTGAGGGATTCCGTCAATCAGACCGCGGAGGCGGATCGCAAGCAGGGAATACAGTGGCTTTTTATCAACTGGCCATTCAAAATTCGAAGTATTCATAAAAAATCTCCTTAAATATTTCCGTTTAACACATCTTCCAATGTAATCTTGTAGAAGAAATCATGTACCATTCCATCAAATTTCTTCCACAAAGGGAGTGTAATGCACTGCTCTTCACGGCTGCAGACCTCGGCACCTGGAACCAGGCAGGCGACTGTAGCAAGATTGCCTTCCGCAAGTTCAAGAATCTCGCCGATAGTGTATTCAGAAGGTTCCCTGGTAAGCTGGTATCCGCCCCCTTTGCCACGGCGTCCTTTTAAGAGTTTCTTCTTTACAAGAATTTTCAGGACAATTTCCAGGTATTTTTCGGAAATTTCCTGGCGGATTGCGATCTCGTTAAGCGGAACATATTCTTCGTCCGTATGCTGGGCGAGATCAATCATCACGCGGAGTGCGTAACGTCCTTTTGTAGAAATCATAATTAGTTTTCCCCCATTTTTTTATATGTACAATAGCAGCACCAGAGAGTTTATGAACCCTGGTGCTTTTTTACCTATTATACCGTAGGGTTATATGTGTTTCAAGAAAAAAACAAAAAAATAAAATAACCTATTGACTTAGTAGGTAATAGATGATATTATACCAACTAAATTGATAGGAAATAAAGGTTATACAAAATAACCAGTACTGATAAATATGAACGGAGGAAGAAATAATGGCAGAATTTGATTATGAAGTAGTAGATGGAAGAAAGATCCGTGTACGTCCGCAGGAAGTTGTATCGGAGATAGATGAGAATGGATATTTTGTCCGCCAGCCAAATCATTTTACAGAAGGATTTGGAGAAGGAAAAAATCCGGTAGAAAAAGGCAGATACCATCTGGTATGGGCAAAGCTTTGCCACTGGTCTAACAGAGCTTCGATCGTAAGAGAACTTCTTGGACTGGAAGATGCAATCAGTGTCAACATGGTTGATCATGCAAAGCATGAGAAGAATCTTGGATGGGAATTCGTATACGACAAAGATCATATCGATCCGGTCCTTGGAATCCAGTTCTTAAGTGAAGCTTATTACAAAGTAGATGATGATTACACAGGAAGAACAACGGTACCGGCTCTGATCGATACAAAGACAGGAAAAGTTGTAAATAACGATTACACCTGGCTTACCAATTATTTTGAAGTAGATTTTAAACCGTTCCACAAAAAAGGAGCACCGGATCTTTATCCGGAAGAACTCAGAAAAGATATCGATGAGATGAATGACTGGCTCTTTGATAACATTAATAATGGAGTTTATAAAGCAACCTTTGCAAGATCAAAGGAAGCTTACTGGGATGCCTATAATTCTTTTTATGCAGCAATGGATATTCTGGAAAAACGTCTGGAAAATCAGAGATTTCTCTTTGGAGATTATGTGACAGACAGTGATGTGAGACTGTATGTGACGCTGGCGAGACTGGATATTCGTTACACCTGGCAGCTTGGACATACCAAACACCGCCTGATCGATTATCCGAATCTGTGGGGATATGCAAGAGACCTGTATCAGATTCCGGCATTCAGAAACAACACCTACTTTAAGGATTTCGCAAATCCAAACAACAAGAAGGTCGGCGCATTATTTTTTGAATCTTTCAATGCAAGATTTCTGGATGAGATCAATTTTGATGCATACTGGGGTGCACCGCATGACCGTGCACATTTAAGCAGCGATCCGGGCAATAAATTTAAGGCAGAAGAACAGTAGGAGGAACGAATCATGGCAGATTTCGAATATGTAGATGTAAATGGAAGACAGATCAGAGTAAGACCGAGAGAAACTGCACAGGAAATTGATGAATATGGAAATTTCCATCGTCAGCCCAACCGCTTCACGGAAGGTTTTGGAGAAGGGAAAAATCTGGTAGAAAAAGACAGATATATTCTTTTCTGGGCAAAAGGATGCAACTGGTCCAATCGGGCAGCGATCGCAAGAGAGCTTCTCGGGCTTGAGGATGCAGTGAAAGTTGAGATCGTAGACTGGACAGACCGGGAAGAGAATCTTGGATGGGAATTTGTAAATTCCCCGGATCATATCAATTCGGAAACGGGCGCACAGTTCTTAAGTGAGCTTTACTACAATGCGGATGAAGAATACACAGGACGTACAACCGTTCCGGCATTTGTAGATTATAAGACAAAGAAAGTGGTAAATAATGATTACCACTGGCTTACAAATCATCTGGAAACAGCGTTCAGGCCGTTCCACAAAAAGGGAGCGCCGGATCTTTACCCGGAAGAATTAAGACCGGAGATCGATAAGCTGAACAAATGGCTCTTTGAAAATGTAAACAACGCTGTTTATCGAGCGCAGTTCGCTGAATCCTTACAGGCATTTGCCGATGGATATGAGACATTTTTCGCAGGGCTTGATGCAATGGAGGAAAGACTTGCAGACAAGAGATTCTTATTCGGAGATTATGTGACAGACAGTGATATCCGTCTTTATACAACCATCGCAAGACTGGATGTGTCTTATTCAAGAAATATCGGACCTTGCAAACACCGTCTGGTAGATTACCCGAATCTGTGGGGATATGCAAGAGATCTGTATCAGATCCCGGCATTCAGACATAACACATATTTTAAGGATTTTGCGGCATCTGTCGATCTGAATGAAGCAGATGAAGAGTATTGGGAAAATACATACTATGATATCGTGGTGCAGGAAACAGACTGGGATATTATCTGGAAGACACCGACAGGAAGAGAATCTCTCAGTAAAGATCCGGCACACAAATTTAAAGCAGAAAAATAACAGACGAAAGACGAGGAAAAATATTATGAAAAAGTTGGCAAGCATTTTAGCAGTTACACTGGCAGCAGGAGTCCTGGCTACAGGATGCGGATCTTCTTCAGGAAGCGCTTCAAAGGACAGCTCTTCAGACAGTGGAAAGACAGTAATCAAAGCAGCAACCGGAGCAAACGCAAAACCATATGTCTATGTAGGCGATGATGACAAGCCGGCAGGATACGATGTGGATGTACTGAATGCAGTTTTTAATAAACTTCCGGATTATGAACTGGAATACGAAGTGACTGATTTTGGATCTGTACTTTCCGGACTGAACAGTGGAAATTATCAGATCGGAGTCAACAACTTCTCTTACAACGAAGACCGTGGAGCAAGTTATCTTTACTCTTATCCATATGACAAGATCAGCTATGTATTCGTAACAAAGAAAGGTGGAAAAGAGATCAAATCATTTGAAGATGCAGCAGGACTTTCTTTTGAAGGTGGTACGGGAATCAGCGTATCCAATGCAGTAGAAGCATGGAATGAAAAGAATCCGGATAAAGCGATCAATATTACTTACTCGGATGCAGATACATCTGTATTTTTACAGCATGTAGCAGACGGATCGCAGGATTTTACGATCATCGATCTGGCAATGTACAACTCTTACATGGAAGAATTTAACTATGATGTGCAGAAAAATGATATTCCGGAAGATGAAGCAAAAATGATTGCAGAAAACTCTTATGCATATTATATTTTCCCACAGGATCAGAAAGATTTAAGAGAACAGGTAGACAAAGCGCTGAAGGAGCTGAAGGAAGACGGAACCCTGACTGAGATCAGTAAAAAATGGTATGGTCAGGATGCCGCACCGGAGGATGATAAGTTCGAGGAGACGATTAACTAATGGGTAAATTATTTGATGGAAAACTGGTATTTACACAGATACCGCTACTTTTAAAATATCTTCCGGTCACAATGGAACTGGCTGTCACAGCAATGATCGCCAGTCTCATCCTGGGACTGCTCCTTGCACTTGTGAAGATTAAAAAGGTACCGGTACTGAAACAGCTGGTAAGTATCTATATCTCGGTCATCCGCGGAACGCCGGTCCTGGTTCAGTTATATGTGACCTATTTCGGTATTCCGATGCTCCTGAAATATATCAACTTTAAATGTGGAACCAACTACAATGTCAATGGAGTCGCACCAATCGTATATGCATTCGTTGCTCTGGCACTCAATGAATCTGCATTTAACGCAGAGATCATCCGTGCCTCCCTTGAATCAGTAGATAAAGGACAGGTTGAGGCAGCAAGCGCTTTAGGAATGAATTATTTCCAGGCATTGATAAGGATCATCCTTCCGGAGGCAATCGTGGTAGCACTCCCATCCCTTGGAAATGCATTTATCGGACTGATCAAAGGAACTTCTCTTGCATTTGTCTGTTCCGTAGTGGAGATGACCGCAGAAGGAAAGATTCTTGCGGGAAGAAATTACCGTTATTTTGAAGTGTATATCTCACTGGCAATTATTTACTGGGTAATTACTTTCGTACTTGAGAGAGTGATCAGCTATCTTGAGAAGAAGCTTCGGGTACCGGAAGATGCACCGGCACTTTTAGATATCAGAGATACAGAGGTGGAATAAGGTATGATCGAAATCAAAAATATATCAAAAACATTTAAAAATAATAAGGTTCTTGATGGGATCGACCTTACCATCAATCAGGGAGATGTCGTAGCGATCATCGGACCTTCTGGAACAGGAAAATCCACATTTTTAAGATGTGTGGACAGACTGGAAAAACCGGAAACCGGAACCATAACGATTGACGGTGAGACACAGGATCTTGCACATATTCATGGCAAAGATCTGACAGAGCTTCGGAAAAAGACCGGCATGGTTTTTCAGAATTTCAATCTTTTTTCAAAGAAGACAGCACTTCAGAATGTAATGGAGGGGCTGATCGTGGTAAAGAAGATGAAAAAAGAGGAAGCAGAGAGGATTGCGAGAGAGCAGCTTAAAAATGTAGGTCTTCTGGATCACGCAAACCATTATCCGAGACATATGTCAGGTGGTCAGCAGCAGAGGGTTGCAATCGCAAGAGCACTTGCGATGGAGCCAAAGCTTTTACTTCTGGATGAGCCGACATCTGCACTGGATCCGGAGCTTGTCGGAGAAGTTCTGGATACGATCAAAAAAGCGGCAAATGAAGGATATACAATGCTTCTGGTGTCTCATGAGATGAGCTTTGTACGAAACGTTGCAACCAGAGTGATCTTCCTGGACGGAGGAAAGATCCTGGAAGACGGAACGCCGAGAGAAGTGTTTGGAAATCCAAAGAACGAACGTGTCAAAGAGTTCTTTACAAAGATCAACCGGATGGAAGAACCGGATTATTCAATTTAAGAGAAAAAACAAAGTCGGCTGAGGGATCAGTCGATTTTTTCCAACAGGATAAAAGAAGGGAGCGAAAGAAATGAGTATCAGACAAGAGCAGGAAAAACAGAATCAGACAGCGTAGGAAAGGGAAAAGATTATGAGAGAAAATACATCGACAGAATGGGTAAATAAAGAAGTAGACAGTGAAGGAAATTTCAACCGTCAGAAGAATCAGTTTGAAACACCGTTTGGTGAGGGCGAAGGTGAGCTTCCGGTAGAGCCGGGGCGTTATCGCCTTTTGTGGGCACCGGTATGCCCGTGGGCGCACCGCAGTGTGATTGTAAGAAGACTTCTGGGATTGGAGGATGTGATCAGTCTCGGAACAGCAGATCCGAAGAGACCGGATGTGCCGAGAAGCGACTGGGCATTTACACTGGACGAAGGAGATGTGGATCCGGTTCTTGGAATCCACTATATCAGTGAGGCATATCTTGCAGCAGATCCGGATTATACCGGACGCTTTACCGTACCGGCACTTTTAGATATCCCGTCCGGTAAGGTGGTAAATAATGATTATTTCAACCTGACACTTTACTTTGAGACGGCATGGAAGCCTTATCACAAAGAGGGAGCACCGGATCTTTATCCGGAAGATTTAAGAGAAGAGATCGATAAGCTGAATGATATCATTTTCCGTGAGGTAAATAATGGTGTCTATAAAGCCGGATTTGCAAGAAAACAGAAGGCTTATGACCGTGCTTACAATATGGTATTTAACCGTCTGGACTGGCTGGAAGAAAGGCTTGCAAACCAGAGATACTTATTTGGTGACAGACTGACTGAATCTGATGTGCGTCTTTATGTGACACTGGTACGATTTGACTGTGCATATTATCCGGTATTTCGTCTGAATAAAAAGCTTCTCCGCGATTATCCGAATCTGTGGGCATATGCAAGAGATTTGTATCAGACACCGGGATTTGGCGACACAACGAATTTTGCGGCGATCAAGAAGCATTATCATATCGATTGCTGCCCGTCCAATGAATTTGCGATCGTGCCAAATGGACCGGATGAATCCTTATGGCTGACACCACACGGAAGAGAAAAATTATCCGGAAAATAAAGAAAGCGGGGAATGAATGATGAAAGCAGTCAGAGTGACAGAAGAATGGCAGAGAGCAGGCGTACACTATGTGCGGACACAGGCAATGTGCCTGGGATTTAAGATCCCGCTTGAGGGAGAATTTTCAGATGACACACCGGAAGATGAATATATTCTGGTGATGGACGGAATTTATCCGGTATCTACCTGCAGGCTGCATTATCTGGATGAACATACCGGAAAAATTGAGCGTGTGGCAACACTGGAATCCTATAGGGGAAAACATTACGGACAGGCAGGGATCATTGAGGCGGAAAACTGGATGCGCGAAAAAGGTGTGACAAAAATCTATATCAATTCCAGAAAAGCGGCACTTGGATTCTATGAAAAGCTCGGCTATACCGCGGATTTTTCACAGGTAAGCGGATCCGGAGAGTTTGAATGTGTGATGACGGAGAAAGAACTTGCGTAAATTTATGAAAAGAAAACTGGATTTTGGCAGAAAGATATTGTACAGTAAATAGCGACATTGATTTATAGAAACAGGAGAGAAAGACAAGAATGAAGTACGGAATTGATACACGATGTCAGCATCTGGCTGACGATAATAAGGATGAAATATATGGGGCGATCAGTTATCCAATCTATCAGTCTGCAACATTTGCAAGAGACAGAGTAGGCGGAGGAAGTGGTTATGACTATTCCAGATTACAGAATCCGACGAGAGAACATCTTGAGAAGATTGTAGCATCGCTGGAAGAAGGGATCGATGCACTAGCATTTTCGACAGGAATGGCAGCAATCACAGCTCTGATGGAGATTTTCAAACCGGGCGATCACATCATCATTGATGAGGATCTTTATGGAGGAAGCGTCCGTCTGTTCCACAGCATCAATGTGAAAAATGGACTGACATTTACCAGCGTGGATTTAAGCAGTGTGGATGTAGAGGATTATATCCAGGATAACACAAAAGCAATTTATGCAGAGACACCGACCAATCCGATGATGCGTGTATCCGATCTGGAAGAACTTGCAAAGAAAGCAAAAAAACATGAACTTCTTCTGATCGTGGACAATACCTTTTTATCACCATATTTCCAGAATCCACTGAAGCTTGGTGCTGACATTGTTGTGCATAGCGGGACAAAATATCTGGGTGGACATAATGACACACTTGCAGGTTTTCTGATAACAAACCGCGAGGACATTCAGGAACAGCTTCGTTTTATCATCAAGACGACAGGAGCAACCCTTGCACCGATGGACAGCTGGCTGATCCTCAGAGGGATCAAGACGCTTGGAGTCCGTATGGACAGGGCACAGGAAAATGCACTGAAGATCGCACATTTTCTGGAGAAGCAGGAGTATGTGACAAGGGTGCTTTATCCGGGGCTTGAATCACATCCGGGCTACGAACTGATGAAAAAGCAGGCAAGAGGATTTGGTTCGATCCTGACCTTTGAAGTAGATTCCAAAGAGAGAGCATATCACATTCTGGAAAATGTAAAACTGATCCAGTTTGCGGAAAGCCTCGGAGGAACTGAGACTCTGATCACTTATCCAATCACCCAGACGCATGCGGATCTTTCCAAAGAAGAGCTTGACCGGAACGGAATTACAGACAGGATTCTGAGATTGTCTGTTGGAATTGAGGGAGCAGAGGATCTGATCGCAGATCTAGAAGCTGTATTAAAGTAAGTCAAATAGAACTGTGTATAAAGCGGAAGATATCTGTGACCGAAGGTGTATTACCGGACAGATAGCCGGCAGATGGAAAATGACCGTGCAGATAAGGAAGTGGTAGAAATGAGTAAAATAAAGGTAAATGAACAGCGGGCAGTCGATGAATTTCAGGAACTGACTGCGATCGATGCACCAAGCTTTGGGGAGCGTCAGATGGCAGACCGGCTGATCGTGAAATTAAAAGAACTTGGTTTTGAAGTAGAGGAAGACAATGCTGGAAAACATTTCGGAGGAAACGCCGGAAACTTATATGCATATCTTCCGGGAGATCTTCCGGGAGATCCGGTCCTTTTGTCCGGCCATATGGATACGGTTGAGCCGTCCAAAGGCAAGAAAGGGATCATCGGAGAAGACGGTGTGATCCGTTCCGCAGGAAAAGCAGTTCTTGGAGCTGATGATGTGGCAGGACTTGTGGAGATTCTGGAAGGAATCCGCAGTGTAAAAGAAGCGGGAGTACCACACCGGGATATCGAGATTCTTTTTGCAATTGCAGAAGAGCTTTATATCAAGGGTAGCAGCGTATTTGGTTTTTCAAAGGTTCGTGCAAAAGAAGCCTATGTACTGGATATCAGCGGACCAGTTGGAAACGCGGCATATAAAGCACCGTCTCTGATTTCTTATCAGGTGGTAGTAACCGGGAAGGCATCCCACGCCGGATTTGATCCGGAGCACGGCGTTCATGCGATCGCTATTGCATCCGAAGCGATCACGCAGATCAGTCAGGGACATGTGGATGAAGAGACAACCTGCAATATCGGATTGATCGAAGGTGGGAGCGGAACGAACATTGTTCCGGAAAAATGTATTGTAAAGGGAGAAATCCGGAGCTATTCTCATGAAAAAGCGACTCGTTGTGTAGAAGAAGTGGGAAATACCTTCAAAAAGGTGGCTGAAAAACACGGAGCCGAATCAGAACTTACCTGCGAAGTTCATCTGATCGCTTATGAGACAGCAAAAGACAGTGTGCCGGTAAAACGGTTTGAAAGAGTAAGCAAAGAGCTGGGACTTGCAGGAGAACTTGTAGAGACATTTGGCGGAAGTGATAACAACAGCTTTGCGAAGAACGGGATTCCTGGACTGGTGTTGTCAAATGGAATGTACCAGGCACATTCGGTAAATGAATATACGACAATCAAAGATCTTGTGACAGGAGCAGAACTGATCGCCGGGCTGATCACCGATGAGCAGTAGTGGATGTTATTATACAGAAAAGACGCCAAAAGCGTCTTTTTTATATTGATAGAGGAAAAACAGATAAAACATATTGAAATTAAATGTTTTTAAAACAATTCCCTATTAACCTATTGACAAAGTAGGTAAAAGTAGATATAATGCAACTATCAAATTTGAAAGATCACTATAGAGATCACGATACATCAGACAGTAGAAAAGAGAGGTAGAAAAATATGAGCGATTATAAATTTGAAACACTTCAGCTTCACGTAGGACAGGAAGAACCAGATCCGGCATCTGATGCCAGAGCAGTACCGATTTACCAGACAACATCTTATGTATTTAAGAACTCTGCACATGCAGCAGCAAGATTCGGACTTGCAGATGCAGGTAACATTTACGGACGTCTGACAAACTCTACACAGGACGTATTTGAAAAGAGAATCGCAGCACTTGAAGGTGGTGTGGCAGCTCTTGCAACAGCATCCGGAGCAGCTGCAATTACATATACCATCGAAGCACTTGCAGCAGATGGCGGACATATCGTAGCGCAGAAGACAATCTACGGTGGAAGCTTCAACCTTCTTGAACACACACTGACACATTACGGAATCACAACTACATTTGTAGATGCACATAACCTGAAAGAAGTAGAAGATGCAATTCAGGATAACACAAGAGCCATCTATCTTGAAACTCTTGGTAATCCGAACAGTGATATCCCGGATATCGATGCGATCGCTGAAATTGCACACAAGCATGGACTTCCGCTTGTAATCGACAACACATTCGGAACACCGTATTTGATCCGTCCGATCGAACACGGAGCAGACATCGTTGTACATTCTGCTACCAAATTCATCGGTGGACACGGAACAACTCTTGGTGGAATCATCGTAGATTCCGGCAAATTTGACTGGAAAGCAAGTGGAAAATACCCGGCAATCGCAGATGCAAACCCAAGCTACCACGGAGTATCTTTCGTAGATGCAGCAGGTCCGGCAGCATTTGTAACTTACATCCGTGCAATCCTTCTTCGTGATATGGGAGCAACAATTTCTCCATTTAACGCATTCCTTCTTCTGCAGGGAACAGAGACACTGTCACTTAGAATTGACCGTCATGTAGAAAATACAAAGAAAGTAGTAGAATACCTCTCTAACCATCCAATGGTAGAGCATGTGAACCATCCGTCACTGCCGAATCATCCGGATCATGCACTTTATGAAAAATATTTCCCGAATGGTGGAGCATCTATCTTCACATTCGAGATCAAAGGCGGACAGGAAGAAGCTCACAAGTTCATCGACAACCTGAAGATCTTTTCGCTGCTTGCAAATGTTGCGGATGTTAAGAGCCTTGTTATCCATCCGGCAACAACAACACATTCTCAGCTGACAGAAGAAGAACTGCTTGATCAGGGAATCAAACCGAACACAATCCGTCTTTCTATCGGTACAGAACATATCGATGATATCATCGCAGATCTTGAAGGTGGATTTGCAGCGGTTCAGGGCAAATAAATATTATACACACAGGAATTTTGGACGGAGGTTTTTCGAAACCTTCGTCTTTTTCGATGTACACAGAAAATTTTAAGGAGAAAACACTATGACAAAGACACAGATCAGAAAAAATGCTTTTCTGAAATCCATTCCGATCATGTGCAGCTACATTTCCGAAAGGAATTGTGGCAGTCAGGAGTGTTGAAAATGCTGTGCGATAAGCGGAAATAAGCGGAAATCCAGTATTTTCGGATGGATCTCCCTTTGACCAGATGCACAGATTATGCTATGATATGTACCGATACATGCGCATTTTTTATTTGACAACAATCCAGATGGAACTTTCTGTTCAATAAAGAGGATTATGTGTCAGGGGACATTCTTTTTACAAGGAGAAAATCAATGAGTATAGATATTACGATCGAGGAAATGGAAGCGCTTCCTGCAGAGTCCTACGAGCTTTTTGATATCCGTGGCGAGATTGAGCGCGCCCATGGAATCCTGCCGAATTCGACGGCAAGCTCAGCAGATGTACTGATGGAGAATCCGCCGGAAGATAAGGAAAAGAAGATCATTATCTGCTGCAGCAGAGGACAGATCAGCAGGGATATCGCAGAAGAACTGCAGGAGCAGGGATATGAAGCATACAGCCTGAAGGGCGGTTATGTTGGATGGCTGATGGCAGATATGAAGAAAAAGGAAGCAGATGATGTCTGTGAACATGTGGAGCTTAGTATCCGCAAGAAGTTCAAAAAGAAGATCTGGTCCAAATTTACAAAAGCTGTCAGAGAATATGAACTGGTCAAAGAAGGTGACCGGATCGCAGTATGTATTTCCGGTGGAAAAGATTCGATGCTGATGGCAAAGCTTTTCCAGGAATTAAAGCGTCACAACAAATTTAACTTTGAAGTAAAGTTCCTGGTGATGGATCCGGGATACAGTCCGGAGAACCGGAAGGTCATTGAAGAAAATGCAAGGAAGATGAAGATTCCGATCCAGATCTTTGAATCCAATATTTTTGAATCGGTATTTGAGATTGAAAAATCACCGTGTTATATCTGTGCAAGGATGAGACGTGGATATCTTTATAATTTTGCACAGCAGATGGGCTGCAACAAAATCGCACTGGGACATCATTATGATGATGTGATCGAGACGATCCTGATGGGAATGCTCTACAGTGCACAGGTGCAGACTATGATGCCGAAGCTTCACAGTACAAATTTTGAAGGGATGGAACTGATCCGCCCGATGTATCTGATCCGTGAGGATGACATCAAGGCATGGAGAGATTACAATGATCTGCATTTTATCCAGTGTGCATGTAAGTTTACCGATACCTGTACAACCTGCAACAATGAAGAAAATCAGTCAAAGCGTATGGAAATCAAAAAGCTGATTGCAGAGCTTAAGAAGACGAATCCGTTTGTGGAGGGCAATATTTTCAAGAGTGTGGAAAATGTCAATCTGGATACGGTTGTCGGTTACAAGGCAAAAGGTGTAAGACACAATTTCCTGGATACTTACGATGATTAAAAATGACTGGATGTGCCGGGGCATATCTGAGATATAAAGAAGAATGAAATTCCCGCCGGACAGGTACAGGATCTGCCCGGCGGGAATTTTGAGATTAAATGACAGGAATATTGACCTGTACCAGAATTCCTGACGTTGATCAGGATAAAACGGTTTCCTGATGGTTCTTGATATCGTGGTAAATAACAAAACGTCCACGTCCGTTGTGCTTAGCTGTGTACAGAGCATGATCAGCAAGGCGGTATAACTGGCTGAAAGATTCAGCATCCGTTGGAGCAACAGCACAGCCGATACTGCAGGAAAGTTTCTGGTCATTTAGTTCCGGGATATCTATATTTTGAAGATTTGTATAGAGCTTTTGCAAATGCAGATGGATACTGTAATCCAGACGTACATTTTTCATCAGGATCATAAATTCGTCACCACCGACACGGCCGATGATATCGGTTGCCCGGAACTGTTCTTTCAGAAATCCAGCAAATATTTTCAGTACCTGGTCACCGGTTGCATGTCCATAAGTATCATTGATCTGCTTGAAATAATCCATATCGATCATCATTAAAGCCTGTAAATCTTCAAAATCTTTTTCGCGCAGCCATTCGGAAATCGTGTATTCTGCATAAACTTTGTTCAGAAGTCCGGTCAGAGCATCTGTATGCGCCTGGCGAAGAAGCGAAGTCTGATTCTTCTGGTTGATCTTCCAGAGTGCGAAGATCAGAAGCAGCACAATGCAGATAAAAAAGGCGAACAGAATGATTTCAAAGTTGTTGATAAAAGCAAAGGGGTGACGGGCATCGACAGCAGGAATGATATAGCAGAGCATCCAGCCGTTGTACTTTAGCGGCTGGTAGGAAATATAGCGTGCATATGATAAATCTGATATAATCTTGCGGCAGTTTGCGTGTCCTTGCTTAAAATCTTCCTGAAGAGTAGCGCCATCTTCCGAAGTCTGAAATACCCAGTCAGAGGAAGAAGTAAAAAAGTTCTTCCGGATTTCGTTGTGCGTAGATTCAATGGAAATGATGTTGCCGTCCGGGTCTGTGATAAATGAGTAGCCGGAACCCGAATACAGATCCTCAAAAAGCATGGTAGTCAGTTCCGTGACATCGATGGAGCCTCCAAAGACACCGATAATATTCTGATCTTTGTCATAAACAGGAACTGTGAGGACAACAAGGGTTTCGTTGTCTACGCTGCTTGACAGAGGAGAACTAATGACGCGTCTGCCTTCCAATGTCTTTTGAAAATAGTCCCGTGAACTTGCATCGGTCTTCTTCCCATCGCTGGAGTGCCCGATACCGTCTGTAGAAAAAAGCATAAGCCGATGATAGGAGCTGGAAGAAGCCAGTTCAGCAAGAAGCTGAAGATTATCGTTGCTGAACAGATCGGAAGTTGTTCCGAAGTATGCAGCAGGACTCTCCAGAAATTCATATTCTTTTTCCAGAACCAGTTCCAAGTGATCCTTTTGCTGCAGTGTGTTTTTTTGAAGAACATTCTGTACACTTTTATCAACGCTCTGTTGTACAAACCAGAAAAAAATCAGAAGTGTGAACGTCATTACAATAAGGAACGAAATGATAGCCGTTCCGTATTGCATCAGTTCATGACGTGATAATTTTTTCATGTAAAATCCCCCTCATATTGTGCGTTAACAAGAAGTTGGGGTCAAAAGGTATTTTTGCCCCCTTTGATACCAGATTGCTACGTGCTTTGCACTCTCGCAATCCTCAAAAACATTCGTAATCCGCTCATTTTTCTTTGAAAAATGGCTACTTACTCATGTTTTTGGCGGGTCAAGAGGTCAAAAATCCTCTTGCAAGCAAGCTTGCATCGGCTTTCTGACCTCTTGCCCCTGGTATCTTAACAAATAAGTAATTAGATTTTCTAAATTATACCATAAATGTTCTGGGATGTCATCGAATTTGTATGTGAAATGGATAGAAAATATACATAATAAACAAAAAATGAACAAAAAAAGAGAGAATAACGTAAAAAATAACAAAAGCATTACGTTATTCTCTCTTAGTTGTACGTTATTGTTTATTTTGCAAGCCGGTAGATTGCATCCAGATAAATCTTCATCCAGAGATCCAGTTTATCCAGCTCCAGACATTCATTTGTCTGATGCATCAGATCAGGCTGGTCTGGGAGGAGTGCGCCGAAAGCGACACAGTTATCCAGTGCTCTTGCGTAAGAGCAGGCACCGTCTACCAGAGGTTTTGCGGACATATCACCGGTGACATTGCGGTAGGATTCCATCAGAGTCTGAACCAGGAAAGAATCCTCAGGTACGTGGATGGATTCAGTTGCATATGGGTTCTCAAAACGGAATCCGGAACCGATAAGCTGTTTCTGAATGAGCTCCTGAACCTGGGCGCACTGGTAAGTAACCGGTACACGGTTGTCGATGGAGAAAATCACCTTATGATCGCATACTTCAACCTTTCCGACATTGAAACTTAATCTGCCGGAGATCTCATCTGTAAGATCGATTCCAAGTCCCTTTCCGGTCAGGTCAAAACCAATGTGCTCCATGTAAAATGTGGCAATCCTTGCCAACTCATTTTCCGGAGAAAGCTCAGATAAAGCTGACATCAGTCCGCTGATTGCATTGATTCCGGTAGAAGGATGTGCTGCGTGTGCGGCAAAACCTTCTGCGGTCAGCCGGAGGGATGCACCTGCATTTTCTACTGTGAAATGGCATCTGGTCTGTGTCTCCCAGGAGAGCAGGCTCTTGCGGATCACGGTTTCCAGTTCGAGAGGAAGCAGGACGGAAGCATGGTCTGCGACTGCGTTAAATGCATTTCCACCGGATAAAGTGATATCCTCTGAGACATCGGTTACAAGCTGATACTGAAAGACGCCTTTTTCAGCGTAAATAAGTGGGAATACTGCATCCGGTGTGAAGGACATCTGTGGAGCAGGGATCTTTTTCTTGTTGAAATAATAGTCCATGCATTTCCAGTCTGTCTCTTCATTCGCACCTACAATAAAACGGATTTTTTTGCTGAGTGGCACACCCATTTCTTTTAAAATCTTGACTGCATGGAGGCAGGCAAGAAGAGGACCTTTATCATCAAGTACGCCACGACCATACAGCTTTCCGTCAATGATTTCCGGTTTAAACGGATCACATACCCAGCTGCCACTGCATGGAACCACGTCAACATGACCGAGGATTCCGAGAGTTTCTTCCTGATCCCCATAATCTGCGTGTCCGGCATAGTGATCAAAATTTTCTGTTTTAAGACCAATGGATTCTGCCGTTTCGAGAAAGCAGTCAAGTGCTTTGGCAGCGCCTGCACCGAAAGGCATTCCTGCATCCGGTGCGGTTTCCACGCTGTCTATGGACACCAGTTTCATAATATCCTGGATCAGACTTTCACGGTCTGTCTGTATTTGTTTTTCAAAATCCATAAGAGTTTACCTCCTTATGCAAGAAGCTTATACATATAACTGAATGATCAGCATGATCGCACTGAAGACGGTAGTCATACCCATCAGCGGCATGATGAATTTCAGCCATTTATCATAAGTAACATCCACCATCGCAAGGGATGCAAGGATCAGACCGGTTGGTGTGATGAAAGAAATCAGACCAAGACCGTATGCATAAGCAGATACGATTGCTGATCTTGAAACACCTACGGTGTCGGCAAGCGGAGCCATGATCGGGATGGACAGAACTGCAAGCCCTGAGGAAGAGGAAATAAAGAATCCGAGTACGATAAATACAAGCATCATCAAGATGATGAATACGATCGGATTCATTCCACTGATCGCACCTGAGAAGAATTCCAGGATGGTGTCAGAAATCATACCGTCTTCCAGAATGATGTTGATACCACGTGCCACACCGACTACCAGAGCTACGCCCATCAGGTCAGCGGCACCGCCGATAAACTGATCCATAAAGTTCTTTTCGCCGATTCCTGAAGTAAATGCAAGCAGGATCGCGCAGGCAAGGAAGAGGGCAGTCATGTTGTCGAACCACCAGCCCTGAGCTACAAGTCCCCATACAAGCACACCGAAGGATACGCCGAATACGAGGAGGGAAAGCTTCATTTTTCCGGTAAATTCAGGAACCTCGCCCTGATGACCGAATTTCTGCATATGATGTTCATACTGGTCGTAACAGATTGATTTTGTAGGATCTTCTTTTACCTTCTTTGCATAGCGAAGGATGTAGATCAAAGTGATCAGAGTGCCGAGTACCAGAGCAACACCACGGATTCCCATACCGTCAGCAAGGCTGATTCCGGCTGCATTGGATGCGTTTCCGACAGAGAACGGGTTGATGGTCGGGAACATGGTTCCGATAGAAGATCCCATGTAAATTGCAGCGATACAAACCATAACATCATATCCGGCTGCAAGGAATACCGGTACAAGGATCGGGTAAAGTGCAATGGTTTCTTCTGCAAGACCGAAGGTAGTTCCACCGGCTGCGATAATGATCGTGATCAGGATGATCAGGATATATTCTTTGCCCTTGGTGACTTTGGAAAGTGCTGCGATTGCCGCATTGAATGCACCCATATAATTCAGGACACCGATACATCCGCCGAGGATAAATACAAAAAGGATAATATCAATGGTATCGTAAACACCACTGATTGCTGCAAGGAGGATTTTAAATACGCCCTGCGGTTCCTGATCGACTCTCTCGTAGGTTCCAGGAACAGCGATCGGTTTGCTGATACTTCCATCAAGGAATTTATTTAAGTTTCCGGTAACACCCAGCTCGTCCAGGGATTCCTGGGTAGGAGCCATTTCTGTCACTTCACCTTCCGGTGTTGTGATTTCAAATACATCATGGTCTGCGTTGTACGTTAATTTGGAATAAAGCCCTGCCGGTACCACTGCAGTTAAAATTGCAGCGAAAATAAGGACGATAAATAATACAGTGAGCGCAGAAGGGAAAGATATTTTTTTCTTTTTCATAATCAGTATCTCCGTTTCCTATTTGGTATTTACTCATTTGCAAAGATTTTTACAAGTTCTACAATGACACGGACAGCTGCTTCCATACCTTCGATGGTGACGTGCTCCAG
>OLIU01000307.1_pt1 | contig 22072 bp, 14 predicted proteins | sample 1603321 | NCBI WGS metagenome assembly OLIU01 (sample SAMN03922508, study PRJEB24848) | human gut metagenome | isolation source: stool sample | host: Homo sapiens | place: Germany | collected 2011-11 | reverse complement strand
CTACACCTAAGCCTTCGTCGGCAGCGTCAGATGTGTATAAGAGACAGGTTTATGAAGTAAACAATAGTGACTCGGGAGAGGGGGCCTAACGATTGAATCCCATGAAAATCTCTCAGTCCCTTCGCAAGTTTGCCGCTGATGAAAGCGGCGTTACCGCTATCGAATACGGCATTCTGGCTGCAGCGATGGCTGCGGCCGTCGGCTACATCTTCTCGTCGGACGGCGCATTCATCTCAGCGCTGCGCGACAAGTTCCAGCAGATTGCAGACGATATTTCCGGTGCCGGCAAGAACGTCAGCATTAAGTAACTAAGCGGCAGGCTGCACTGCAAAATGAACGCGCTGGGCGTATGGGGGCAGTTCTTCAGCATGGCCATTCTGGGGTTGGTTCTCTGGGCGGCTGTGTCGGATCTGCTTTTCCGACGCATACCGAATGCGGCAGTCGTCTCTATCGTCCTTGTCGAGGCAGCGGCGCTCGCCGCTGCTGCGCTTGGAGGAAATGGGGGAGCGGCACTCGGTCTTCTGCAAAGCGGGTCAGTTTGGGCTGTGGGCGTGCTTATTGCGGGATTTCTTCTTTATCTCACCGGAAGGATGGGAGCGGGTGACGTAAAGCTTGCTGCCGTCCTTTCTTTTTGGGCGGGGTCTGACGCGCTCCTCTTTTTGATTCTTCTCTCGCTCGTCGGCGGACTCATGGTTTTGGGTCTTCCGCTCTTGCGAATGATTGAAACAAAGACAGGGTTTTGGGCGGAGCGTTTGGGGGAGGCCTTCGGCCGGCCGCTTGAATGCACGCCGATCGGTCTCCTCGGCGGTGAGGCTCAGAAGGGGCTTCCCTACGGGCTCGCCATAGCGGCAGGTTTTGCTGCAGTGCAGTTCGGCGTTTTCTCACACATTTTCTAAGTCTTCTTCGAGATGGTTTGAAACCTTCCGGCAGCTCCGGCTGCGGGAAGGCAGGGGCCTTATGCGCTCAAAAAACGGACCAGACCGTCGGGATTCCACGCGACATCAGGAATGAGATCGTGAAAATCAAAACTTCTTCTCTACTGCTTCTCGGTTTTGCCGTCGTCCTTGCGGGTTGTGCGGCTTTCGTCGCTCGCGGGCTTCTCGCTCCCCATGCGGCAGAACGTCCGGCCGCTGCGGCGCAGGCCAAGGCTAGCGAGGCGCAGGTGCCGCCCGTTTGGGCAGCGGCTGCAGCCAAACCGGTAGAGCCTGGCGAATTTCTCTCGGGGACGGCGATCAAATGGGTGGAGATGAAGGCTGATGAGGCCCCTGCATCAGCGATTTCCGCCAAGCGTCCGGGAGACCGGACGGCCGCTGCGCTCCTGATGGGCGCAACCGTTAGGCGTTCAGTTCCGCAGGGTGAACTCATCACGCAGGACGATGTGCTTTACCCCGGGAATCCAGGATTCCTGGCGGCTGTGCTGTCGCCGGGCAAGCGTGCGGTGTCCATTCCGACCTCTGCGGTGTCGAGCAACTCCGGTCTGGTGAGTGCCGGCGACTGGGTGGACGTGATCTTGACATTGAAGCGTGAAACTGCTGAAGCCATGGCGGATCAAGAGGACAAAACGAGCGGCATGACAAAGCTCGCTGCTCAGACCATCCTCACCAACGTCCGAGTGCTCGCGCTTAATAACTCAACCGAGAGCATTGCGCCGCAGCCGGAGACGGCTCCGCAGAAGACGGATGCCAAAAAGACGGCTTCGACGGCCGCGCGTCGCGTTGACTACCGCACGATCACGCTTGAAGTGACACCCACGGAAGCACAGGCGCTCGCTGTGGCTAAGGAAGCCGGAGACCTTCAGGTGTCTATTCGCGGTCTGCGTGAACCGGAGACCAAAGATGCGGCCGGCACCAGCGCAGTGAATGAGAAGACCGCTGCCGTCACGCATCTGCAGGATGCCACGGGCATTCTCGGCACGCAGCGGCCGGCCGCTAAGACTGTCATTACCTATCAGGGTGCGGCTGTTGCGCCCGTCACCTTCTAACCGATTGAAGAGAACCATCGTGCAGATTCCACACCTTGAAGATTCAGTCAGCCGTTCTTCCCGTCTGACCCAAAACCGGAAGCCGTCGCGCGCCGTATTTGCGGCAGCCTGTCTGGGCGCACTGCTCGGTCTGGCTGTTTCCCCAGCATCGGCTGCGCTGAAGGCACAGGTTCCGACAGACGTCAAAGTGCTCGAAGGCGCTTCAAGCTTGAAAAACCTCAAGCTCACCAAGCCGACGAGCAGTCTTCGCGTCTTTTTAAAAGAGGGCGCTCTGCTGCAGCTCCCGAGCGCAGCGGCAAAAGTGCTTGTTGCAACGCCGGGCATTGCTTCCTATCAGATGCCATCGCCCGATCAGGTCTTTTTCTTCGGCACCGCTGCCGGATCAACGACTTTTTATGCGCTTGACGAAGCCGGCGCGGTGATTGCAGCAGTCCAAGTGACGGTTGAACACAATCTCGAAAAATTGAAGGCCGACATCAAGCGGGCCGTGCCGAGTGCGAGCATTGAACTCGTCCCGGCGCTCAACAACCGCATGATCGTGCGCGGCAAAGTGAAAACGGCGCTCGACAGCCGGCGCGTCACCCAGCTCGTTGAATCCTATTTAGCCTCTTCGGCCGCCGCAGGCGGTCCGGGGCAGGGCGGCGAGCAAGGCGGCCAGGACGGAGGCGGTCAGGGCGGCTCCGCCGGCGGTCAGTCGAGTCCGGTCATCAATCAGCTCAAAGTTGAAGTTTCTCAGCAGGTGAATATTCAGGTGCGGGTTGTTGAAGTATCCCGTTCACTCACGCATTCGCTCGGCTTTAACTGGGGTGCGGTGCTCAATACCGGCCGCGGCCCGCTTTTCCTTGGCAACGGCACATCGCAGGGACTCTTCTCCTCGCATGCGTCCAACAATTCACACTTCAATCCGGACGGTTCCTTTGAGGACGGCAATGCCAACATTCCGGGGCTGATGCCGGATTCGAACACGGCGGGCGCGGCGCTCGGCGGCATCTTCAATATGGGCCGCATGTCCTTGGGCGTGCTCATCAATGCCATGAGCGAATCCGGTTTTGCTTCGCTCCTTGCCGAACCCAACCTGACGGCGATGTCAGGTTAGCCCGCCGCCTTTGCGAGCGGCGGCGAAGTACCGATCGTGATTATTACGGGCAATTCCATCACCATCGACTACAAGTCCTGGGGCGTGATTCTGCGCATGACGCCGACGGTGCTTTCGCCTAACCGCATTGCAATCCATGTGGCGCCTGAAGTGAGCGAACTTACGAGCGAAGGGCAGGTGATTCTTTCGGAAGGCTCCGTGATTCCAGCGGTGCGCGTGCGCCGAGCAGAAACCACGGTTGAGCTCGCGAGCGGCCAGAGCTTTGCCTTGGCCGGCATGCTTCGCAGCGAATCATCGCAGACCGTGAACGGTGTGCCGGGACTGCGCAACCTTCCCTTCGTCGGCCGTCTTTTTGAATACGAACAGACGCAGGTCGAAGACAGCGAACTCGTGATTCTGCTCACCGCCAATATCGTCGACCCGGTTTCTTCGGGCGATCTGCGCGTGCCGGGACGCGGCATCAATGCCGTTGACGCTTATGCACCGCGTCAGGCTTCAATCGGCTACCTCTTCTAATTGAAACGGATGCGGATGAAAGATATGACACACAACAACAATCAGCGCCGCTTCAGTCTGAAGACTCAGGCGCGCAAAGGCACGGCAGCGCTCCTGAGCATTGCCTTGATCGCAGCGCTTACGGGCTGTGAAAGTTTGAGCTACATGGGCAATGCGGTTCAGACGGCGGGCGGCTACGCCTTTGACAAAGCCGAAGCAGGGTACCGTGCGGTTGAAGGGCTTGAGACCAAGACCGTTGGCCGTGTGCGTTCCTCGAATTTTGCTCAGACGAGAGACGAGGCGCTCTCCATGAAGGTTCAGGCGAAGTCGCTCTACCTTCGTGCTTCGGCAAACGGTTCGGGTCTCACCGATGAGTCGATTGAGTCTGCCAACAAGTTCCTCTTGTCGCAGGGACCGATCCGCCGTCAGGTGCTCACCGTCGTACCGCTCTCCGAGCGAGGCGAAAAGCTCGCTCGCCGATTGGCCGAAGCGCTCGAAGAAGCGGGCGCTCAGGAACCCAAGCTTGCCGTCTATGTAAATGAAAAAACCGGCAAGCGCGACTTTCCGGACCGCCGCGTGAGCTGGGACTTGGAGCTCATCAGCGAAGCCTACGTTGTGCATGCGCCGGAGTGCGAGGTGGCCGATCCGACTCGCTGGACGATTGAGCCTTACGAGGCCGTCGGCACGTTGGGCTGCGCCAACAACGCCAACATCGCCATGATGGTGAGCGATCCGAAGGATCTCCTGCGTCCGCGTGCGCTTGAAGGCGCTGACGGCACGGCCAGCAATCTGGCCGTACAGAAATATCAGACGGGTGATCAGGAAGACCTGATCGACATCGACTTCAGCCAGGAGGATTGATCGTGGATAAGGAAAACGAAAACAATGCCTCCGTCGAGGGCATCACGACCGCGGTGTTTTGCCGCGAAGGCGATCTGAAGCAGTTCACCGACGTATTCGCTCGGCTCGGGCGCAGCTGTACAGCCGCTCAGAAGGGCGGCATCGACGAAGCTCAGGCCTGGCTCACGCAGCATGACGCCCCGGGGCTCTTGATTGTTGATATTTCTGCTTCGCCTTTCCCAGTGCCGGCCTTAGCAGATTTGGCCGCCTTGGCGGGCCCGGGCTGCCGCATTGTGGCAGTAGGCGCAGAAGAAAATGTTGAACTTTACCGTTCGCTCCTCTCTGCCGGTGCATTTGACTATCTGGTTTCGCCGGTGGCAGATGCTTTGGTGGTGGAGCTCCTGAACCGTGCCGACAGCGATCGCTGGCTCGGCATGCCGGATGCTTCAAGCGTGCGGGTCGGACAGACCATTGCGGTGACGGGTGCTGCTGGCGGAGCGGGTACGAGTACCGTAGCGGCGCTTTTGGGGCGCTGGATTGCAGAGGCTGCCAAATATCCGACGCTCCTCGTTGATTTCGATCGCCGCAAAGGTGACCTCGCGCTGCTCCTCGGTCTCAAGGCCGACAACGGCTTGGCCGGCATTCTTTCGGCCGCTGAAATCGACTATCGCCTCATTGCCCGCACGGTGCTCGCAGACGGTGAAAAGAAGCGCCTGTCGCTCCTTGCTCAGCGTCCCGGTCCGGAAACGCCGGTTGATCCGCAGCTCCTCCTTCAGTTGGGCGGTGCGCTTTGCGAACTCTTTTCTGTTTCGATTTGGGATATCCCGTCGCATCGCCCTGCGGGGAGCGCAGAAATTCTGAAGAACGCCGATGTCTGCGTGATTCTCATCGACTACACGGTTTCGAACGCCCGCGCAGCGAAAATTTTGCTCGCTGAACTCGGTGCGCCGCAGCCCGGTCAGCGCCGCTTCTTGGTGGCCAATCACTGCCGAGCCGGTGCGGGCAAGCGCAGCAAGCCCGTGCTGACGCGTGAAGAGTTTGAAAACTTCCTCGGCGTCAAGGTGGACTTTGAACTGCCCAATGCCGGGACGGTCCTTGACGCAAGTCTCCTGCAGGGAGCGCTCACTTCGCAGGCGGCTCCGGCCTTTGCCCGCAGTATTGAAGGGCTCGCCTGCGGACTGCTCGGGCGCGCAGGCGCGCACTCGACGACTCCGGGTTTTGCAGAGCGGTATTTCCCGACCGTCATGAAGCTGCTCAAGCTTTTGAAGCTCACCGGAAGCAAGGATTCCGCCAAGGCTGCGGCTTGATGAGCGGCTGCCGACCTCAAGAAAAGAGACCGTTTGGAGAATAGTGAAGATGCTCGTTGGTACTCGTCGACCCATTCCGGCCGCTGCCCCTGCGCCGCGCCCAGCCCAAGAAGTTCGGCAGGCTGGGACTGTCCTCGGCACTGCGCAGCCAGGCGCCGAGCCGCCGCCGGCAGCGATGCCGAGCCGGCCGTCGTTTGCTGCCGCCTCGAACGCTGGGAGTGCAGCCGTGCGCCGCCCCGGCATGCGTTCCATGCCGCAGAGTGCTGCTGCGGCACCTCAGGCTCAGGCACAGGCTTCGGCGGAACTTGCCCGCGTGCGCCGCACGATTCACGATCAAGTGTTTGCGCAGATTGACCCAATGAAGGCGGCGACGACCAGCAGGGATAATCTCGCAGAACAAGTCGCTCAGCTCATTCGTGAGATCTGCGACCAGAACCGCTTTCAGCTGACGGCCGCTGAAGAACAGGCCATCAGCGCGCAGATGCTCGACGAAATGCTCGGCATCGGGCCAATCGAGCCGCTGCTCGCGGATGAAACCGTCACGGATATTCTCGTTAACGGCGCTGATAAGGTGTTTGTCGAGCGCTTCGGCAAACTTGAACTGACGCCCATTACCTTTATTGATGAAGAGCACGTCTTCAATATTGCGCAGCGCATTGCTGCGCGCGTCGGCCGCCGCATTGATGAAGCCAATCCGATGGTCGATGCTCGTCTGGCAGACGGCAGCCGCGTCAATGTTGTTACGAAGCCGCTGGCGCTTGACGGCACATCCATTTCAATCCGCAAATTCAGCAAGCATAAGCGCAATTTGGAAGAACTCTCCGAGGGCGGCGCACTCACCAAGGAAATGGTGGAGCTCCTTTCCCGCGCTGTGATGGCGCGCCTCAATATCGTCGTTTCAGGCGGCACGGGCGCGGGCAAAACAACGCTGCTCAATGCCTTGTCCTTCAAGATCGGGCAGAAGGAGCGCGTGGTGACGATTGAGGATGCGGCCGAACTGCAGCTCAATCAGGAAGACATTGTGCGTCTGGAAACCCGTCCCGAAAGCATTGAAGGCGGCGGACAGATCACCCAGCGCGATCTTGTTAAGAACGCGCTTCGTATGCGTCCGGACCGCATCATCTTGGGCGAAGTTCGCGGCGGCGAGTGCTTTGACATGCTCCAAGCCATGAACACCGGTCATGACGGCTCGCTTTGCACGGTGCACGCCAATAATGCGCGCGACGCCCTGATCCGTCTGGAGAACATGGTGCTGATGGCCAATCTGCAGCTCCCGCTCAATGCCATCCGCCGTCAGATCGGCGGCGCGGTGAATATGGTCGTGCAGATTGAACGCATGCGCGACGGCAAGCGCCGTGTGGTGTCGATCGTTGAAGTCTGCGGCATGGAAGAGGACGTCATCCAGACGCAGGAACTCTACAACTACCGCATCAAATCCATCTCTGCCGACGGACGGATCGTAGGCGAATTCGTCAATACGGGGCTGCGCCCGAAGTTCTATCAGGACCGCGCACATCTCTTCGGCGGCAATTGAGAGGACAAAGCTCATGCTTAATCTTTTCACGATTTTGGTGTTCCTCTTCGTACTTTTGGGCGTGCTGGGACTTCGTGCCTTTACGAACCGCGCACGCCGCGAAGAAATGGTTCGCGAAAGACTCACTGAGCTTTTGACGCAGGTTGAGGAGGAAGCCAAAAGCGTTGCGCCGGTTGAATATCCCGATGAATCCGTGCTGATGGGGCTTGACGACTATCACGGGCATTTCCCGAAGCTCCATGCCCGCATCGTGCGCATTCAGAAGGGACTGGAACTGCTCGGCTGGACCAAGAACCTGCGCCTTCGCGTATTGGTGCTTGGAGCTCTTTCCTTCACGGCAGCCGCACTGGTGGGCCGCATGACGGACTATCCGTTCCTGATCGCATTTTTCGGAGGCGCTGCGCTTTTCGCCTCTGCGGCGGCGCTCCTTTATCTGCGCGCAATGGGTGAATGGACGGAAGACCTCGGCAAATCGCTTCCGGAAGCGATCGACTCCATCGCGCGAATTTGCCGCGCCGGCGTGCCGGCTCAGACCGCCTTCGGACTTGCTGCACAGAACCTGCGCGGAGCGCTCTCGGAAGAACTTCGCACCATCGACCGGTGGCTGCGCCTGGGTGTCCCCTTGAAGCAGGTGCTTCAGGAATCAGCACACCGCGTGCCGCTGCCCGAATACCGGTTCTTTGCCGTCATCGTGATCATCAGTCAGGAGTCGGGCGGCCGTCTGGCCGACACGCTCGAGCGCTTGGCGGCCACGCTTCGCGAACGCGCGGAGCTTGCGCTCAAGGTGCAGGCCAAAACATCCGAGGCTCGTGCGTCCATCAAGATCGTCGCCTGCCTCGTGCCCGGCGTGCTCATTTATCAGTACATCCAGGCGCCGCAGGACTTTCAGTTCCTCGTTACCGATCCGACCGGCCTCAAAGTGCTCGGCTACGCTGCCGCGAGCGTTGCTGCCGGGCTTTTTGTGACCTGGCTGATGGTTCGCCGCATTCAGTGAGGCTCGAGTCATGACTACATGGATTATCTTTTTTGCGCTCGCGCTCCTCTCTATCGTCGTCTTTGTGTTTGCACTGCGCTCCCAGCAGGATGCTGAGGCGCTTGAAGATCGTCTGGCGGGCACCATTGATGAAGAAGCGGCTTCGCATCCGCATCAGGCGGGCGGCATCGAGCCGCTGCCGGAATGGATTCAGCCGGCTGCTCGCTTTGGGCTGAAGCTCGCCGGGAATGACAAGAGCCGTGAGACAACGGCGCTCCTCCTCGCCCAAGCCGGTTTTGCGCGCCCGGGTTCGCTCGGCGTCTTTTTGCTCCTCAAAACGATGCTCGGACTCGGCATTGCGGCTGCGCTCTTTTTCGGCACTCAGGAGCGAAGCATCGGCACCATCGCGCTCATGGGGGCGGGCTACTTTGCGGGCGGTATTCTGCCTGAATGGATTTTGAAGTCGATGGCCGCACGGCGCTATACAGCGCTTGAGCGCAGCATGCCCGACGCCCTTGACCTCATGGTGATCTGCGCCGAGGCCGGCCTTCCCTTTACGCGCATTGTGAAGGTGGTGTCGAGAGAACTGGAACTTTCCGCCCCGGTTCTCGCTCATGAACTCGCACTCACCAATGCCGAACTTGAAATCATGCCCGAGCGTTCAGCGGCGCTGCGCAATCTCGCCGAGCGTACGCGCGTGCCGTCTATTGAAGGCATGGTTTCAACGCTTATTCAAGCCGAACAGTTCGGTACGCCTCTGGCGCAGGCGCTCCACAACATTGCCGCCGAATCTCGGTCGACCTTGATTTTGACGCTCGAAGAACGTGCCGGGAAGCTCCCCGCCCGTCTCTCTTTGCCGCTGATGACATTGATTCTGCCGCCCGTCGTAGCGATCGTGGCCGCACCCGCACTGATGCGCGTCATCCGCAGTCTCCTCACCTGATTTTTTTCGATCATGACTACTTCTGTTCACAGTTCCTGCCGACGCCCGCATCCGGCCATGAAGGCCGCTATGCTCTTTGCCTTTTCGGCAGCTGCGCTGATGCTTTCGGGGTGTGCGTCCCTCGCCGGCGCGGGGTCGGACAGCCCGATGCCTGAACGCACCATCAAGGAGCGCACGCCTTCAGAAGTCGTAACAGCGCCCAAGAAGGATCGTGAGTCGGCGCTCCGCCTTGCGCGCATGCTGGTGGCTCAGGGACGCTACGAAGGGGCGCTCGGCGTTTATGCTGAACTCGACCGCCGAGGCGGCATGGATGCTAAGACCCTTTTGGAATATGCAGGGATCGCGTCGCTCATTGAACCGCCGCGAGCTACCTTGACTTTGTTTACCAGAACCAAAGCCCTTGCAGAAGCAGAAAAAGTGAAATTTGCTCCGGCTGAAGAAGCGGGGCTCCTCACTGGTTTAGGCCGTGCTTATATGGCTTCAGCCCGCATGAGCGATGCGCGAAGCGCACTCGCGCGGGCCGTTGAGCTCGACGACAAGAACGTTTCTGCGCTCAATGCTTACGGCATTGTTCTCGATGCTGCGGGTGAGCACGAGGAAGCTGTCAAGTACTTTGACAAGGCGCTTGCCCAGTCGCCGACGAATGTGCAGGTGCTTAACAACTTGGCGCTCGCCAAGCTCGGCATGAACGATGCCAAGGGGGCCTTGAAGGTGCTTGGCGACGCAGAGAACTTCAGCTCGTCGGACGCTTCCGGCGTTCTGACGCCCAAAATGAATCTCGCCTTTGTGCAGTTCATGACGGGGTCGGCTGATCGTTCGCGTGAGACGCTTCAGAGTTTTATGACGAATGAACAGGCCGAGGATGCTCTCAAAAAGTTTGCGGCCATGAAAAGCCGCATTGATGCCGGCGAATCTACGCTCGCCGATGAGTGCCTGCGGGCGGCGGAGAAGATGATCGAAATTCGCCCGAAATCTGCGGATGATTCGGACTACGGCTATGAAGTGCCGCTTGTCGTTGAGCCCGTGAAGACGATCGAAACAAAGGGCGCTGCCGGTCTTTCTTCCCATGCCCAGACGTTCCCGAAGGGCAGCCCCGAAGCAGCAGCTGCGCTTGAGGCGCTGAAAAAGGGCAGCGCTGGTCAAAACGGGAGCAAGCCCTAAATGACTGTCGGGATCTTCCGTTCGCGAATCTTTACCGCCGGCCGTGCTTTCCTGCGCGACGGTCGCGGCGTCTCCGCGGTTGAGACGGCTTTTGCTTTTCCGGTGATTCTGGCGGCGTTCTTCATCATTGTGGAATTTGCCAATATGGCGCTCACGATTCAGGTTGGTGAAAGCGCAGTCTCGAGCGCGCTTCTGCGCTTTCGCGATGCCGGTGAGCTGGGAGCGTCCGCTGAAAATGACATTCGTCAGGGTATTGCAGCCTATTCATTTGGCTACCTCAAGCCCTCGAATGTCTCCCGCGTAACCGTTGAGGCCTATGAGTCGCTGGACGCGCTCGGCAACCCGGGCGGAACGAACGGCGCGGGCGAGGACGATGAGGAAGGCACCGCAGAAGCGGACAGCAGCTATCCCGCCTGGAAGGTGGTCGTCGTGATCACCAAGGACTTCATTACGCCGCTTCCGCGCCTCATTCTGACGAACCGCAAAGATTTCACTTATCGCTACGAACGCGTCATCGCCTACTACCCCCGCATTGAAGAAAGTGAAGGGGCGTGAAATGATTAAAAGTTCCTTTTTCAAGAAGATTGCGGCGGCCGCTTCCGGGCTGCATCGAGAATCCGGGTCGATTGCCGTGGAAACAGCGCTCGGCATCACATTTTTGGTGAGCACTGCCGTGATTCTTTCGGATATGCACCAGATCGGCATTGAGCGGGAACGCCTTGAAGCGGGCGCGGGCAGCATTGCTGTAAATGCTGCGCAGCAGCCTAAGCTCACGCAGTACGGGCTCAATGCGCTCGTTGACGCATCGCTCGAGACCGAAACCCGTGACACCGAAGTCATCATCATGAATGTGCTGCAGTCCGGCGCCGTGCAGTGGATGATTCGCCGCGGCGACGGGGCGATGCTCTGCGAACTCAATGTCGAGGGGAAGTACTTCACGGGCGAACTGCCGGTGGATCCGCCGGAAAATTCCGGCGAAGGCAATGACGAGAGCGATGTGGACGGCAGCACGATGTCGATGATTGTGGTGGATGTCTGCCGCCGTACGGCAGGCTTTGAATTGGGCAAGCACCTGCGTCTTCCCCGAGTGATTCAGGTGGAGAACATCTACCGCTCCAACAACCGCGAAATCAAGCTCGACGAAGCGCTTGAAGAAGAAAATCTGATGCCGTCGGACGATGATGGCGAAGGGAGCAACGCATGATTTCTCTTCTTTGCAAACGTGCCCAGTCGCTTTTGGCCCGTGTTCTCCGTGAAGAATCCGGTTCGGCTGCGGTCAATGTGGTCTTTTTCCTGATCGGCGGCATTGCGCTCACGGCCTTTGTGGTGGACGCAACGCGCGTGAGTGCCGACGGGGCTCGCCTCAAGCAGGCGACTGATGCGGCTGCACAGGCTGTGGCGATGGAGGCGGCGAAGGACTCCGAGACGGATGTGCTGGGGATGGCTCAGCGCTATGTTGCCGTCAATCTGGGTTTGGATAAAGAGCAGCTCTCGCGTGACTTGAGCGTTGCGGTAGAGCCGGTGACCTGGAACGACTATGAAGGGTATCGAGTCTCGGCAAGCTTTCGGGCGCTGCCGTCACTTTTAGGCGGTCCGGGGAAGACCGTTGAGGTGGCAAGTGCTGCGGTGGCGATTTACAACCCGCTTGAAATTGCTTTGGTTGTCCCCTCCACGATCAATGAGACGCAGCGAGACATGCAGGCGATCCGCGACATCGGCGAGGCCTTTTATGACGAAGTCATTGACGGACGGGCTGACCGCTGGATGGCCTTAGTGCCTTATTCAGACGGCGTCAATGTTTGGGACGATGCCAAGGGTGTTTCGCGTATTCGCAGCTGGGCGCTGCCGGATCGAATTGAGCCGCAGTGGTTCCGCTATATCAAACAGGGGGCGGGTGTCTCTAATTTGGCCTCTCCCGATATGCCCGATGTCCGCAAGAAGATTCTTCATGTTCGTCGGGGAATGCGCGGCGGGGAACTCTTCGATTGGACTGAACCGCCGGGAGGATCTTTTGAAATCAGCGCTGAAACCTGTTACGGCGGCAACTGCATTATGTCGAACTATCCCGGCGGGTGGCCCTACATCACGTGGCGGGGACCGGTGATTCCTTCTGCGGGCAACGGATTAACGGGCCCGACAGATCAGCGCTGGATTGCGGCTGACGGGACAGTGCCGCTCACAGCACTCCTGCCGCTCACGGATGAGCGTGAAAAATTTACGGCACGTCTGCAAAAAATGATTGGCGATCATGAAGAAATTAATCACGCCATCAACATGAATATTGCAATGGGATGGGGAGCAATGGCGCTTTCGCCGGGGTTCCGCGGTATTGACGGCTGGGGAGATCTCGACCACCCGCGTGACTTCAGCGAAGACGGCAAGTCCACCGTCAAGGCGATCGTCATGCTGGCCAATTTGAATGGTCCGCTGATTGACATCGACATGGATGCCAACAACTTTTATCTCGATCTTGAGAGCTTGGGCGGCTATGCCGATACCGGAGACCGAGATTTTGTCCGGCAGCGAATTGAAGATTTGTGCGGCAGCTTCAAGTCGCATCAGGACTTCTATTTCTACATGCTCATCGTTCCGCCCTCAACAAATGAATCCGGGCTTCGCCGCTACAACGAGCTTAAGCCCACGCTCCTGGCCTGCGGACGCAATTCCGGCGATGTGTCTGAAGTTCAGACAACGAGCTTCGCAGAAGGCAAAGAGACGGTGATCGACGGATTGAAGCGTATTGCATCGGATCTTGAAAGTAAGAGCAGCTTTGCGCGGCTCATTGAATAAGTTTGAAACCCAACCCAAAAGGGAAGAAGCACAAAATGACTACAGCGAATCTCTCCTACGGAAGCCTTGAGCTTGCGCTTGAGCCGCGAATGATGTTTGACGCGGCGGCTGCGGCTACGGCGGCAGAAGTGGCGGCGGATGCTCAGGCGGATGCCAATCCGCCAGTTTCAGCGGATCCTTCCGCTGGCGACATCACCGTGGATCAAAACGGCAAGCCGGGTGCGCAGGTCGATCTCTTCGGCAATGTCCAGGCTGAGCCGCTTGCTGACGGCAAGAATTACGACTCGCTGACGCTTCAGGTTTCTGAAAGCGGCAAAGGACTGGCCCTTATTGTTGATGGAAAGGAAGTTCTCCTCACGCAGGGCAACAAGGTTCAGATCGGTGACCCAGACGCGGACCGCTACGCAACGGTGACGGTCGGTGCGGACGGCACGGCAACGGTGGTCATCAAAATCGGTTCTACTCAGAATGCTGACCAGCTCAAAACACTCATTGATGGGCTTGCACTGAAGGTTGCAGACGGTACTGCGCAACCTTCAGCGGATGTGACCGTCAAGATCGATGCGCTTTCTTATATGAATGATGGAGGCACGGCTGATCTGGATATAGATCGAACCGTGAAAATCGAGAGCAGCTATAACTTTGCGCCGGAAGTGAATGTTGGCGGAACAGAACTGTCCGGTCTTACAAATGCACCCGGCATCGAGAATGCCACAAAGATCTTTCTGTCAGACAACGGGAATTTTGCCTTTGTAGGCGACAAAGACGGCGATATTGCTGTCTTTAAAGTGACTGACGGGAAGCTTTCTTATCTGCAGACTTTTGATCATTCAAGTGTTGATGGGCTTGGAAGCATTACGGATATTGCATCTAGCGCTGATGGCCGTGTCCTTTATGCTGTGAGCGGGAATAATGTATTTCGTTTCCAAGTGGCAGATAATGGTGATTTAACCACTGAAGGTCAAAAGGAAATATCAGGAACTGGCACATCAATTGCTGTAAGTTCTGATGGTACTACCTGTTATATCGGCTATTTTGCTGATTATGGTTGGGGGAGTTCATACGGCGGTACAAAAATATCTTATGAGAACGGTCAATGGAACGATTCGGATATTGGCGAAAATGCTTCAATGGATTTTGTCAGCTGCGGAGACTATGTCATTAAATTCCGCAATCATGAGTTTGCCTATGGCCCAGAACTTAAAGTATATGGTGCTGACGGTGAAGAGTTATTCTCTCAAGATCTTGATGGAATAGAAGAGGGTGATGGTGTTCTTAATATTACGGCATCAGATAACGGGCTAATAGCTGTTCAATTTGGCGGTAAGATTCAAATTTATCAGGCTAATTTTGCTGAAAAAACTTTTTCTAAAATAGCGGAAACTGATAGTTCTAACGTTGTGGATATTGCGCTCTCTCCAGCTGGAGATCGTCTTTATGTCCTTTCAAGCAATGACTCTGGGACGCTTTCAGAATTTCGCGTGACGCAAGAAGGTCTTACCCCGATTAAAACAACACCTGCAGTAGGTGGTGATGCAGCCGGACTCGTTGTGTTTGACTCAGGAAAGGTTGGGATTGCCGCGGGCGGACAGGTGCTTTCTTATGAAGAGGCGGAAGTTCATAACGCTACCTTAGGGGAGTCGGTTAATGTCGGCGGGTCGCTTTCCATTACCGATGCCGATCGCGATGCTGCCAATTCCGGCAGCGGCAACTACGGTAACGTTTCTGTCACCTTCGAAACGAATGATGAAGCCAAACCTTCAACAGCGTTTGAATGGACGGGAGCAGACGGTTATACGCTCGAAAATGGCGTCATCAAGAACGGAGACCGTACGATTGCGGCGGTTGAGACAGCTGATGGGAAAATCGTTCTGACATTTAAGGATGGCGCAACAACAGCCGATGTAGCCGCAGTTGTCAAGCAGGTTTCCTTTACAGTCCAGTCTGCAGCTGCAGACGGCAGCGTTTCCGTCAAGACGACCGTAACGGATAACGACAAATCCGTTGAGAAAACGATTCAATACGAATTCTCTGCCAATCAGGCTCCTTCAGCATCCGGTTCTTCTGCTGTAGAAAATGAGTATTACAACACGACAGGCATGTCATCGCCTATCTTCAAAGATGTGGCGATCAATGTCGGTGAACTCAATCAGAAAGTATCCTCGATGGAGCTCACGGCTTCGGGTGATTTTGCTGAAGGTGAATATTGGGTGGTCGACGGAGTGCGTATTCCTCTGAATAGCTCATCAGACGGCACTACGAAGAGCGGATACGCCTATCAGTATGTAGTCGCTGACGGAAAAGGCGTGCTGACCATTAGTTTTGATGGTGGCATTAAGACTGGGGCCGCTCAAAACGTTGTCAATTCGATGACATATGTCAACGAGAATGCCGAGGCTCAGGTTAGTGAGCGTGTTTTCGCTCTGACTAAAGTGACCGATAACGGCGGCGCCGATAACGGCGGGTCTGATTCATCGATTATTGATGATGTCACGGCGACCATTCGTGTGCATCTCAGCGTCGATCCGGATGTAAGTGTTGATGCGCCTGAAACCTCCGACACAATCTTTATGCATGACGGCGTCATTACAGGGGCAGATTATTACGTCAACGATCTAGCACAGACTCCGGACGGCAAGACGGTTTTCGTGATGTCGTCTTCCGGCAGCGGTGGCTCCGGGACGTACACCTTCTACATTTACAGCCGCGGTGATGATGGCGCATTAACACTCAAAAACTCTTTCGAACTTGGATCATCGCCAGGGGGATATCCTGGGAGCATCGTTGTTTCCGCCGACGGCAACTCTGTTTATGTCAAGGCAATTTCCGGTGAAAACTCTTTTGTCATAGGCGTTCATGGATTCATGGCAGATGTCGACGGGACTTGGTCTCCCATTGAAGGCATTGATCTGACCTCTGAGTCTGATTCGTGGCTGGACATCTCCTTGGATCCTTCCGGCAAGTACTTTGCGGCGCTCACTGAAGATACTTTGTACCTTTATACAGTTGATGCTGACGGCAGTTTGAAATTGATCTCGCAGTTCACGCGGGATGAAATGAATTTTGCAGATCAGAATCTAACGGCCATTAAATTTTCCGGTGACGGCAAATCCATATATGTTCAAAAAGACAGTATGGGCGAAAAGAGCGGAATTGCTGTTGTCGCAGTGGGTGAAGACGGATCGCTTAATCTGCTTCAATCATTGAATTACGAGACCATCAATGCGGATGAGTCTGGGGTCAAAGTCGATGATGAATTTATGCTGTGGAAGGTTGGGAGCGTTGTTTCATCGGCGGATGGTCAATATCTCTACGTTTACTCCGCATCTGCCATGACCACCCGCTACGTACTGACTTTTGAGAAAAATAATGACGGTACGATGACTCTCGTGCAGTCATTAACTGTTGGTGCGGATTATGGATTCGAAGGCGAATCGATCAGTATTCAAGAAATGCATCTTTCCTCCGACGGCAAGCTTCTATTTGCCTCAACTGAGGATGGAAAGATGGTTGAATATACTGTAGATGCACTTTCTGGCTTCTTGACAAAAGCCGGATCCATTGATGCGGGTACAGAAGGTTTTGGGAAATTTATTGTTTCTTCAGACGGTAAAAATATCTACTTTAACAGTGGATCTCAGGGCGTTTATTCTGCGTCGGCATTGCCTCAGATTCCCTACACCGGCAATTCCGCCGAAGTAGGCAAATATCTGTCTGGCGTCGATGCGGATGTTGAGGATTACCAAGACTTCAGCATTACGATCGAGCGCAACGGCGGGGCGAATACTTCAGACGGCTTTAGTTTTGCCAAGACTATTGGATATACCTTTGCCGACGGTGTGATTACCGGAGCTGACGGCACTCAACTCGGTTCTTATAGTGTCGAGGGCGGCAAGCTGACGATTACATTCACGGGGTCGCTCAATCACGATGTGTTCAACACGGTGCTTGGGGCGGTGAAATATGACGTGCCGTCCGACGTTGCCGGTGAAGTCGTGCTGAAGGTCACCATGATTGACAATGTCGGCAAGTCCGACGCTCAGATCTTCAGCGTCAAAGCCACTGACGGCTCTATTGAGACGCCCGACGAAGAGACCATTCATGTCCCGGATCCCGAGCAGCCGACCGACTTTCTCGCGAATGTTGATTTCTCGGGCATCAAAGATTCCATCCTTGGACACGCGGCTTCGATCACGGTAAATGTCGACTATCCGAACGGCACCTTTGGGCTCAGTGCAGATTCTGGTCTGACGCTCAAGGATGACGGCTACGTCTACAGCGGTGACGTGAAGCTCGGTGCATGGTCTGCCCGCGAAGGAACGCTTTCCATCACACTCGAGCAGGGCGTTGATGCAGACAAAGCCGAGGCGCTTTTGAAGGCAATCACCTTCACCGCCTCGGGTGCTGAGCCAGGTGCAGATCTGTCGGTCGATTTAAGCATTGGCTTTACGTCCTCGAGCGGCAGCAGCGATTCGCTGCTGATTGACAATGCGGTGACGCTGCAGATTAACGATGGTCCCGAATTTAACGAAACGAAGTATCCGGATTACGCTTTGAGCGGTACCTTGGATGTTGCGCTCGGCGGTTCAGCGGGTTCTATTACGCTGCCCTCAGACCTCTTTACGGATGACGTCAAAGTGGCGACCGTCACCGTGGAACTCCTCGATGAGAACGGGAACGTTATCGAAAATGGTCTTCAGAAGCTGGGGCTGAAGTTTGAGAATGGCAAGCTCTCCGGCACGGTTTCGAAGACGGGTGCCTATCAGCTGCGAATCACTGCGGCAGACGAGAGCGGTCTGACGGCGAGCCGTGATGTCACGCTGACCATCATGGAAAATCAGCCGCCGGTCGTTGTTGATGGAAATGTCAAGGTGCCCGAAGTCGTCTTCAATCACGAGACGAACTTCAGTGTCAAGGATTGGTTCAAAGACCCGAATGAGGCCGATGAGCTGACCTTCACGGCAGTGAAGGGGCTCCCCGATGGTCTGACTATCGACGCAAAGACAGGGACGATTTCCGGCACGCCTCAGGAGGTCGGTGCGTTCTCGGTGACGATCACGGCCTCGGACGGCAAGAATGCTCCGGTGGAGTACACCTTTAAGCTCACGGTTCGCGGCAATCAAGCCCCGCAGGCTGTACCGGATACCGCTCCGAGCGTTGTGGTCGGGGGCAATAATTCGTTTGAGCTCAAGGACTTCATCAAGGATCCTGACGGCGACGATTTGACCTTCAGGGTTGACGGGCTGCCCGATAACAGCGGGCTGAGCTTTGATGCTGACACGGGCCGCATCTACGGCACGGCGACGGTGACTGAACCCTTTAAGCTCACGATTACCGCGACGGACAGCTACGGCCTTTCGAATACGTTCGAAGTGACGGTGGGTGTTCGCACCAATTCCGCGCCCGAGTTTGTCGGCGCGGGATCGACTCATGAAGGGCTGCCGGCGGTCTTCGGTGATACGGCCGGCGGGATCAGAGCTGATCTCAATACGCTCTTCAAGGATGCCGAGGGCGACGGATTCAGAGTGGAGATCACCGAACCCGCAGAACTCCCTGAGGGCGTCTCTTTTGATGCCGATACCGGCATCTTAAAGGCGGACGCGAATTTCGAAAACGGCTTGGCGGTGACGGTGAAGGCCACGGATGCCTATGGCGCTTCGACCACCCGCACCATTTGGATCGGGACGCAAATTGCGCCCGTCACCAGTGCGGATGCGGGCGTTGCCAACCCGGCATTTGGCCGCGGTCTTGACCTTCTGCGCGACACGGGACTCGGACGAGGGCTCGAGCGCGAGGACTTCAGACCTACGGTACTGGCGGCGGATCACCCGGTCTTCGAACCGATCTTCGGCAAGCCGGCTGCGCCTCTGGAAGAACCCTCGGCCTCAGAGCGCCTCTTCGCGCTTTATAAGCAGACCGTCGATGATGAACGCGACGCCAAGCTTCATACCGAAGAGGTTCGCCGTGACCGGGCGGTAGAGCGCGCTGTTGAAAAGGTCGAGCGCTCAGACAAATCCGCAGCACGCGTGACGCTCAATGAGAGCGCAGCGGAATTGCCGTCAGCTGACTTGAATGACGTTGCTCAAAAGGGTTTAGCCGCGCTGCTCGACGCAGAGACGCCCGAGCAGAGCGAGGTCGCTGACACGAGTCTCACCGCTGCCATTGAACGCCATACGGTCTATGCCCGCGAAGGCATCTTTGCCAAATCCGATGATCTCGCTGCGAGCTGATCGCTGACAACTCACTTATTCGGCACGGACGCTCACTCTGGCAGTCCGTGCCGCCGAACCTACTCATTCTCTTGCCTATTTCAGGATTTCCAATCATGTCTCAGATGAAAGCCTCTCGGATGATCCGCCTTACTCTTGTTTCTACGTCCGTCGCCGCAGCGCTGATGCTCGCCGGCTGCTCGGTCATCGCGCCCGAAAAGCTTTCGAGCGACGATCTTATGCGTCTTGCCAATGTCGACCAGCAGCTGATGTTCGCTGCGCAGGAACCCGTCACGGCTCCCATTACGATGGAAGAGGCTGTTGCCCGTGCGCTCAAGTACAACCTCGAACACCGCCTGGCCATGATGGAGCGTGCGGTGCAGGAAAACATCGCTGATGTGCAGAGCATGAGCCTCTTGCCGAAGCTCACGGCGTCGGCAGGCTACCGCGACCGCTCCAACGAGCTCGCAAGCTCGAGCGAATCGCTTGCAACCGGCAAGGAGTCGCTCGTGCCTTCTAAGAGCAGCGAACGCGACGGCAGGACGGCCGATCTGGAGCTCTCCTGGAATGTGCTCGATTTCGGTCTGAGCTACTTTGAAGCCCAAGCTTCGACCAACAAGTCCTATGCCTCCGAAGAACGCCGCCGCCGCGTGGTGGCCGATATCGCCCGTCAGACCCGTGCGGCCTGGCTCTCGGCCGTCAGCGCTGAGCGTCTGCGCGACGAAGTTGCTGATGCGCTCGACGACGCTTCGAAGGCTCTGGCTCAGTCCAAGGAAGCGGGCGGCCGCGGCCTCGTGAAGCCGCTCGATGCGCTTCGCTACCAGCGTGACCTTCTCAACATGGTTCGTCAGCTCGAAACGCTCGAAGACGAATTGGTGAAGAGCAAAGCCAAGCTCGCGACCCTCATGAACCTGCAGCCGGGGACGCCATTCCAGCTCGCCGTTCCCTCGACGGATACTGAGGCCGTTCCGGCCGTGCCCTATAAGCTCAGTGACCTCGAAGTGCTCGCCATGGTGCGCCGCCCTGAGATTCGCGAAGAAAGCTATCTCGCGCGCAATGCTGTGCTCGAAACCCGCATGTCGCTCCTGAAGCTCTTCCCGAATGTTCAGCTTTTTGCGGGTCTCAACTACGACAGCAATAAGTACTTGGCGAACAATGACTGGGCGGACGTGGGCACCCAGGTGAGCTGGAACCTGATGAGCCTCTTCACTGCACCGAAGATTTTGAAGGGCGGAGAGCTTCGCGAAGAACTCGCTCCGCTTCGTCGTCAGGCTATCCGCATGACGGTTCTCTCCCAGGTGCACGTTGCCTGGCATCAGCGTTTTGCGGCTGAAAAGGCCTTCCGTCGAGCTGACGAACTCTCGCGCGTACAGAATTCCATCGACAAGCAGGTTGAAAATGCCGTGAAGATCCGAAGCGAAACGAAGCTCGAAGCGGTGCGCACGAAGGTTGAAACGCTGCTCGCCAAACGCACGCGTGATCTGAGCTATGCCGAAATGCTTAACGCTCAGGATGCCATCTATCAAGCCGCGGGCTTTGATACGGTACCCGCTGAGGTTGCCGATCAGTCCATTTCGGGACTCGCTGAAGCCATCGGCGCGCAGGACCGTATCATCGCCGACGGCGCAGTGCTGCAGGGGCTTTACGGCACGCAGGCCTTGAAGGAAGGCGTGGGCGACTATAAGGAAGCGTCTGCGAGCTACCGCCTCAACCCGGAAGTTGCTGCGGCTGCGCAGGAGGGCGGAGCGGCCGTCCGTCTCGTTTCCGGCATGCCCTGGGAAAGTCTCGGTTCTTTGAAGGCCAGCCGGTAAGAATCGTGCTCGAAATGAGGATGATGATGGAAAAGCTCCATACGCTGAGCGCAATTTGCTCGATGGCTGCAGCTTTAACAATTGGCGCAGCCTCGGCTGCGCCGGCCCCTGCGGCAGGGCTTTCGAGCTCATCAGCATTGGCTGATGCGGTCGAATTCCGCGCACAGGTAACCGCTAAGGCGCAGGCGCTCCTTTCGAGCGAAATGCCCGGTGAAGTGAGTTCTGTTGCATTCCGCGACGGTGAACGCTTCAAGGCCGGAGACGTGCTTGTCGAATACGACTGTGCGCTTCCCAAGGCGCGTCTTCTGCGGGCGGAAGCCGCTGCATCGGCCGCTGAAGGCCGCTGGCGCAGCGCCCGGGAACTCAGAAAGCTCAATTCCATCAGCACGGCCGACTATGAAGAAGCCCGCGCCAACGTCGGGATTGCGGCAGCCGAAGCCAAGGCTGAACGCATTCAAGTCGGCCGCTGCAGCATCAAGGCGCCGTTCTCGGGCATGGTGGGCGAAACGTATGTGCGCCCGCATGAGTATGTGGGAGAAGGCCAGAAGCTCCTCACCATTTATGAGGTGAGCGCCTTTGAGGTTGAGGCGATCCTCCCTGCGGCGGCATTGAAAGTACTGCGGATTGGGAGCCGCCTGACGCTTACGCTGGACGATACCGGTGCGGTTTATCCGGTCACGGTGTCGCGCATCGCCGGGAGTGTGGATCCGGTCAGTCAGTCGGTGAAGGTGACGGGCGAGCTCCAGCTTCCCAAAAGGGAGAAGGCTGCGGGTGATGCCGGTGCGGCAGCGCTCCCGCTTCTGCCCGGCATGAGCGGACGAGTCGCTTGGAGCCCTGCTCCATGATCATTCGAACGAAGCCGGGAGCGGAATCCAAAAAGGGTTCCGCTGCCGAAGGGCTCCAGGAGCTGTCTCTTATACACATCTGACGCT
>OLIU01000290.1_pt1 | contig 22481 bp, 19 predicted proteins | sample 1603321 | NCBI WGS metagenome assembly OLIU01 (sample SAMN03922508, study PRJEB24848) | human gut metagenome | isolation source: stool sample | host: Homo sapiens | place: Germany | collected 2011-11 | reverse complement strand
GTACTTCAAGTACAGCCCTTTTATTTGGGAGCTTCGTCAACTGTAGGTTTTCGATATTCCGGCATGTTGACTCCTGATGAATGAAAATAAACTTCAAGCGGTGCGAGTTGACGTTGAATTATCTTCTGCGGGGAACGGCGCACTGACTTCATGGAGGTCTCGGGAGATGCCCATGCAGAAGGTATTGATAAAGTCTTGGGCAAAAGCATCAAAGAGAGCACCGCAAATTCTAAGAATCGAAGAAAGCATTTCTGTAGTCCAAAATTACCGAATTGTTCTAAAAATGAGATATTCCTGATCTCGTGATTAGAGTACACCAGCTTTATTTAGGCTTGCAAGCAGATAAATCGAAAAACAAACATCAGGGAACCAAACCGACAATTGAGTTTAGGGTTAGTGCCTAGCATAGAAGATCCAGTCACGAAAACAGCATTCGCGGCAGAATCTTGATGTTTTGATGAAAACAGTTATAAAGAATGCGTTTCAATCTCGTGAAGATGGGCAGGCAAAAGAAAGGGGCTGTACCCAATTACAGGTGCAGCCCCTTTATTTCGCAGGATCGTCCGGCGGAGGTTTTCGAGATTTATTCATATTATTTACCTAAAAATCAAATGATTAGCTGCGCGGTGCAAAAAAGCAGAGACCGTGACGGTCAAAGCGGAAAAGGCGATCAGCATAAACAGAAGGAATCTGGGACATACCATGTTCCCAAGCAATGATCTGATGAGCAGAAACGCGCAGGATATCGGCGAGCTGTTCAACAGAGAGTTCGAGATGTTCGCGAATAGAACGAAAATTGCTGCCGGTCATACTAATTCTCCTATGACATGTATGAGCTGTTAAAAACTTGAGATCTACCTGATCTCGGGTTCAAGATTACGCGGTCTTTTAAGAAGTTGCAACTCAAACTGGAAAAATCAATTCATCGACACTAAATCATCAACACGTATTGGTACTAGTACCTATTTTGCAGAATTGAGCCGGATTCAGAAAAGAAATACAACGTAGCTATAAAGACATACTTTTATTCTTTTGGCTGGTTATGAATAAGATTGCGGTTTGAAATATCAAGCAGGCCGTAAATATAGGCATATTGGTTATACAAAATAATTTTGTTTACTTTTCGAAAACAAAATTACGAGGATCCAGTCGTGTTCGGCGGATAGGGGCAAGGTTTGCTTTAGACTTCGCCGAGAAGTCTGATGAATATTGATGGGCTCACGCTGAATGACAAGCCCGTATCCCTATGTCCCTTGTACAAACACCTGCTGATGATCCGAAAATGGCTGCCGAAGAGGATCATGAGGTCGCAGCTGCGACAAAATCCGGCCGTCCTACGGCCAAAGATGCTGCGCTTCTCGCCTTTGTCTCTTCGATTGGCCCTTTTGCTGCGAATGCGTATGTCCCCGCCTTTGATGAAATAGGGCAGCATTACGGCGTTGGGCTTGTAACCGTGCAGCAGACGCTTTCGATCTATCTGGCCGCATTTGCCTGTACGTCGCTTCTGATAGGGGCGGCTTCAGATGCTTTCGGACGAAAGGCTGTGCTTGCCCTTTCAATGACGGTATTTGCTGTCTCGTCGCTGGGGCTTCTTTTTGCCGACTCGATGGAAGCGTTCTTTATCTGGCGGTTTGTAATGGGGATGGCAACGGCTGCGGGGCCTGTTGTCACTCAGGCTATTGTTCGCGATCGCTGGAGCGGGGGTGATGCAGCAAAAATCATCGCATTTTTGGGCTGGCCCCGGCATTAGCTCCGGTTGTAGGCGGTGAACTGACCGTTCATCTGGGCTGGCGGTCCATTTTTATCTTTTTAGCCGTTTTAAGTGCGGCGATGGCATTTTGCTCAGCATGCGTTCTGAAAGAGTCGCTCCCCAGCGAACGCCGTGTTTCTTTTCGTCCGTGGGCGACATTGCTCCGTTATGGGGAGGTGCTCAAAGTCCCCGCATTCACGTCGGGCGTTGTTGCGCACGGCTTCATTTTCTTGGGCTTGATTGTTTATTCTGCAGGCGCGGCTGATTTCGTACTCAATGTGATGGGACTGGGGGTGGATGAATTCGGCTGGCTGATGATTCCGATGGTTGTTGCAGGCATGACGGGTTCTTGGGCCTGTTCTCATCTGCTGGCGATGTTTGGTCAGAATCGATTGCTTTTTTGGGGGGTAGGCTTTTTGGCGGCATCGGGCTTATTCGGCGTGGTATTTGATCATGGTCCTTTTGCCGTCTTCCCCTGGGTGCTGTTGGCGCCGGTTGTTTATAACTTTGCGGCAGCGGCCGTTCGTCCGGCACTCAACGTAATGAACCTCGACTATTTCCCCAAAAGCCGCGGTTTGGCCGCTTCAGTGCAGCAGTTTTTTCAGACGGGCGCTTTTGCGGTGTCATCGGCGCTCCTCATTCCCATCGTTTTGGGGGAGGCCTGGAAGTATGCTGCAGTGATGCTCGGTTCCGGACTGATTGCTCTGGTGCTGCTGCTCGTTGTGCGGCGGACGAGACCCGCTGCCCTGGCAGCGGCTGAAGCTGAGGAGCTGGCAGAAGACGAACTGAGGATTAAGCCGACAAAACTTTCCTAACGCCAGAGCATTCAGACTGCGGTAAAAAAAAAAGCCCGCGGTTTCATCGAGAAACCGCAGACTGACGGAAGGAAAAGCGAAGCGGAGCTGTTCGTGAGTTCTGAATCAACAGCCATGCAGCACACGGGACCATTTGTCCGTTGCGTGTGCTGCATCCCTGCGGCGGTTAATCGAGCTCCGCTTCGTAGTAGTCAAAGCCGGCATCAGGCTGAACGTAGAATTTCTTCAGGTTCTTAACCTTGGCCGAAACATTCTGTTCGTTGATGAGAAAGATCCACGGCGCATCGTTCCAAATGGCGTCCTGACCGGCGTTATAGAGCTTGGTCTTTTCAGCACGATCCGTCGTGAGCAGTGCTTTCGTAAAGCTGTCGTCAAGCACCTTGCTGGAATAAAAGCCGTAGTTGCCCGCCACCGGCGCCCAGCTTGCCGTAGCAAGCAGCGGACGGAGCGCCCAGTCAAGTTCGCCCGTGGAGCTCGACCAACCGGCATAGAGCATGTTGAGCTTGGCATCTTCAGGTTTTTTCAGCAGATATTCATTACGCTGACCGGCTTCCATGGCAAGGATCGAAACTTTGACGCCGACCTGAGCAAACTGCTGCTGCAGGAACTGAATGACTTTCTGTGCAGTGGTGTGGTTGTAGAGCGACCAGAGGGTTGCAGTGAAGCCGTTCGGGTAGCCCGCTTCCTTCAGGAGTTCGCGGGCTTTCTTGGGATCGTAAGGCCAGGGCTCATAGACCTTGGCATAGTCGACGCCTTCCGGTGCAGAGCCCGTGGCCGGAACGGCATAGCCGCTGAAGGCCACCTTGGCAAGGGCTTCTTTATTGACGGCGTAATTGAGCGCTTTGCGCACCCGTACGTCGTTGAAGGGCTTGGTTTTAGTGTTGAAAGCGACGTAACGCTCAATGATGGAGGGCGAAACAGTCACTTCAAGGTTGTCGCTGCCAGTCAAGGTCTTGGCCTGTTCGGGGGGAACAGGGAAGATGAACTGTGCTTCGCCCGTGCGCAGCATGGTTACACGCGTTGAATTTTCCGGCACCGGCTTGAAGTAAATGCCGTCAAGTTTGGGGAGCCCCTTCTGCCAGTAGTTGGGGTTCTTGACAACATGGAGAATTTCCGAGGGGTTGTAATCTTTCAGGATGTAAGGACCCGTGCCGCAGGGATGAAAAGCAATCTGCTTGCCCGGATATTTTTCAAGCGACTTCGGGCAAATCATCACGCCGGCCGGATGGGCAAGCTGATTGATGAAGGCCGAGAACGGCGTATGGAGCGTAATGCGCACCGTATAGTCATCAACGACTTCGGTTTTGGCAATGTTCATGTAGAGCGTGTAGCGTCGGAGCGCATTGTCCTTATTCGTCACGCGGTCGAAATTGGCTTTGACGGCATCGGCTTTGAATTCCGTACCGTCATGGAACATCACGCCTTTTCTGAGCGTCACCGTGTAGACCAGGCCGTCCTTACTCACTTCGTAGCCGGTTGCAAGGGCGTTCTTAAGCTTCATGTCCTTGTCGAGACCAAAAAGCCCTTCGTACATTGACTTGGCCGAGTTCTGTGAAAGCGTGTCGCCGGCATCGTAAGGATCCATCGTCGTGAAGGTTGAGGCGAGCGCGACGGTGATTTCCTTGGCGGCAGCGCCTGTGGAGACGGCAAAAGCTCCGGCGAGAGCGCCGGTGAGCATCAGCATGCGGAAGGTATTGGTCATGGCAATTCAACTCTTGAAATAATCTGAAAGGCGGCCGTCATTGAATCTGGCGTCTTGCCCGATTCAATAGGGAGGGACTGTAAAAAAATAATGAGCAAAGACAGTGCCAAACTCATTGGGATGCTTGCTCTTGCAGGCGCAAAGCAAGCCAGGAGCTGATCTGCGAAAGCGGAGTACTGGCGGGCTGCTGAGTTTGGATAACGGGGTCCATGCACGCGCGGGATGGACGAACCGCCCTTGAAGCACATAAAAAGGCGAAGGCGCACCACATCAGTGCGCCTTCGCCTGTAATCCATACTTTCCTGCGTCAATACTGATTTCACAGTTTCGGATGGACGACCAGCCGATCCACAAGATGGAAGAGTGCTTTGACGGCAGTTTTGATTTCAGAAACGCTGACGGATTCTTTGGGCGTATGTGCGAGCGGTCCGTAGCCAGGCCCAAAATAGAAGGCTGGAATGCCGAATTTCTGCATTGAACCGCCTTCACCCCAACCCGTCATTTCGGTCGTTTCAGGGATATGCCCAAGCGACTCGCCAAGCGCTGCAACGGCGGCCTGTGCCAAGGGCTGCGTCATGTCCGTGGAGAGTGCCGTCCAGTCGCCCGTTACCGTGAGTGAAGTCGAAACCGGAGGAAAGTCGGGGTCTGTTCGAACTTCGCAAAGAATCTTTTCAATGCGGTCACACTGCACTTGGGCGGACTCTACGCCTTGATAGCGAAAGTCAATGGTGACGGAAGCACTGGCCGGAACAACATTTTCCGCTGCGCCGCCCGAAACAAGATCAATAGAGGATGAGGCCGGACCTGCTGCGGCGTTTCCTGCGAGCAGTTCCGGAAGACGTTTTTTGGCGTGAACGATAAAGAGCGCCGCCGCTTCAATGGCATTGATGCCGAGATGCGGGCGGCTCGAGTGAGCGCTCTTGCCGGTAAAGTCCACGCGGATCCAGCAGTCTCCGCGATGTGCTGAACGTACGCACAGCCCCGTTGGTTCACAAATGACGCAGAGCTGAGGACGCGGAGCATCCGGGCAGCTCAAGGCTCTAACGACACCTTGGGCCGCGGTTTCCTCATCCGTAGAGAGAATGAGCCAAAGTACGCCGTCGACGCCTTGACGAGCGGCTTCACAAAATGTCGTGAGCGCACAGGCTGCGCCGCTCTTCATGTCCGTTGTGCCGCGTCCGTGCATGCGGTCACCCTCGATGCGGGCGCTCCAAGGATCTTCCATGCCGGCGGGCGGGACGACGTCGACGTGCCCCGAGAGCATGAGTTCCGGCACACCCGCCTTGCCGCGGCCGGTTCGGGCCAGCAGCACAGGGTTGGGCGCTTCAGGGAAGAGGATGCGGATGTCGGCCTCGACGCCTGTTGATTCAATAAGGTCTCGAGCGGTTTCCAGCACCTGCAGACAGGCGGGTGACCCAGAAACGCTTGGGACTCGGACGAGCGCCTGTGTCCAAAGAACGGCGCGTTGTTCCAATGTGTCCTGCGGCATGAAAATGTCCTTCAAGGAATGGTTATTCGTGTGATTGAGAATAGCGCGGTCTTCAGAGCTTTCAGGACAAGACAATCGCTCAAGTCCTGCGTCAAAGATCAAATAAACCGTCGCTCTGAATGGATTTTTTCGGCGCGGCACGAAGCAGGAGCGAATCCAAGGTCGATTGCCTTGCCTAGCAGGTTAAGACAAAGGATGATGCGTACAATGGTGGGTTGGAGCCCGGGATTGTGTTGTTGCTCGAAGGAGTGAGGAGATCCGTATGCGCGCAGCCAACTCGCATTTTGGAAAACATTACATTAACGGCGTCTGGACAACCCCTAAGGGCGCCATGATTGACGTTGAAAATCCGGCGACTCGCGAAATATTCGCGCGTGTTCCGGACGGTACGCCCGAAGAGGTGGATGCCGCCGTCGCAGCGGCTCAAAGCGCATTTCCCCGCTGGAGCAGTACGCCGCTCGCGCAGCGCATCGCGCTGATGGAAGGGATGCTCAGGCGTTTTTGCGAAAAAACGGAAGCCGTCATTGAATTGGAGGTCGCCGAACTCGGTGCCCCGGTTGCTTTCGCACGAAGCAAGCACTGCCTCTATCAGCAAAAACGTACGGCCGCATTTATTGCGGCCGCACGGTCGATTGCCGCAGAAGAAGCATTTCCCGCGTCCCTCGTCATGCGTGAACCAGTAGGTGTCGTCGCTGCCATTACGCCGTGGAATTACCCTTTGGGGCAGATCATTCAGAAGGTTGTTCCGGCGCTGCTTATGGGCTGCACGGTTGTGCTCAAGCCGAGCGAATGGACGCCGCTTACCGCCGTTTTGCTCATTGAAGCCTTTGAAGAGGCCGGATTTCCGCCCGGGGTTCTCAATCTTGTACAGGGATACGGTGAAACCGTAGGGGAGGCCATGACCGGGCACGCAGGGGTCGATTTGATTTCCTTTACGGGATCAACAGCCGTCGGCCGCCGAATTGCAGGCCGTGCCGCCCCGATGATGAAGCGCCTCATTTTGGAGCTCGGAGGCAAGTCAGCGGCGGTGTGGCTGCCGGAGCTCGAGGGGCATGAGGCCGGCCGGATGGCCGCGAAGAAAGTGCTGGATTCCTTGCTCCTCAATGCCGGACAGACCTGCACAGCGCTATCTCGATTTCTGGTTCCTGCTGAAAAGCTCCAAACCGCTGAAGCACTTCTCAAATCCGTTCTTGCAGACTACCCGATGGGAGACCCCACGGATCCGGCAACCCGTATGGGCCCCTTAATTTCCGGGGCGCAGTTTGAACGCGTTCGGGAATACATTTCTTCGGGCATCCGCGAGGGGGCTCGTCTGGTTGCCGGCGGGCTGCCGCCGGAACCGGGCGCCGATGACGGATGGTTCGTGCCGCCCGTTGTATTTTCGGATGTCCGGCCTGAGATGCGGATTGCTCAGGAAGAAATCTTTGGCCCTGTCCTGTCGGTGATGCCGTACAACACGCTCGAAGAAGCGCTGGCGATTGCCGACGGCACGCAGTACGGTCTGTGCGGCGCTGTCTTTGGTCCTCATGAGGCAGCGGTGAATTTTGCGCGTCGTATGCGCACGGGGAACGTCTACGTGAATGACGCGTCACGCGACCTTGCAGCTCCCTTCGGCGGCTTTAAATCGAGTGGCGTCGGTCGTGAAGGCGGCGTTTTCGGTCTGCTCGAATTTACAGAACCCAAGGCGATTTTCGAGCACGGTTCCTAAGCCGATAAGACGCCGCAACGGGCGAAAGTCATCCCAAGACGATCGCCCGTTTATGCTGTCAGCGCTTTAAGAAGAGGAGCATTAAGAGCCGGCAGCCGATGATGATATAGGCTGAGCTGCGAAACTCAGGCGGTTGGCTTGGACCGTTCCCATCCGCCACGAGTAGATCATCATCACGACCAAGCTCACGCCGATGGTGAGCATCAGGTTTGTTGCGCCTGCACCGGCAAGCGCTATGAAGCAGAATCCGCAGCCCAGAACCGCTGCGATGCAGGACAAACGCCCCTGCCGCGAGGTGCTTTCAATGCGAAGCAGATCAATGCAGCTGTAGAAATAAGGGAGCATCGTCAGCAAGACGGCAATCTCGGTGATCATCTCAAAAAGCGAGGCTGCGGAGCCGCCCTTGGCATTGAGTGCAGTGATGAGGAGCATCAGCCCCGTCATTTGACTGGCAGCCAAAATGAGGCCTTTGCGCGGCATGCCCCGATGATCCAGTTCACCATAGATTTTGGGAAAGTGCCCGTCTCGGGCAGCTCGAGCGCCGGCTTGAGTCACCAGAAGCATCCATGAGCCCAGAGAAGTCAGGCAGGCAATCACGGTGCATGCGGCAACAACCGGAGCAGCCCAGTCACCCACCATGAGTGCAACGCTCGCTGCGAATGGCGCGCCGGATTTAGCAATGACATCCGCAGGGAACATGCCGGCAATAGCTTGAAAGCTCAGAACATAAACAATGCCGGCCAGTCCCGTTCCCAGCAATGTCGCAAGCGGCACCGTTTTTCGGGGATTTTTCACCAGACCGGTGGATACGGAGGCCGATTCGATGCCGATGAATGCCCAGAGGCAGAGCAGTACGCTGCGGATGACCGCTTCGGAATCGGCGGCGCCTGAAGTATTCCAATTGGCGGTGTAGGTTTGGGGATCAAACCAGAACCAGCCGAAGATTGCTGTGCCGGCCACCGGAAGCAGCATGGCGACAAGACCAATGGTCGCCATGCGGCCGATAAAGGATCCGCCCATGAAGTTGAGGATGGTAAAGATCCAGACGATGGCGATGCAGACCAGACCGGCGGGAATCGGTTCCTGCAGGGCAGGAAAGAACATCGACAAATAAGAAACCGCTGTCACGCCGATGGCTAGGTTTCCAACCCAGTTGGCGTTGTAGTAAAGAATGCTCGATTGAAAGCCGAAGGCGGTGCTGACTTCGCCGGCGTAGGCGACAGGACCGCCGCTTTGCGGATTGACGGTGGAGAGTCTGGCGTAGACGTAGGCCAGCGACATTGCGCCGATGACTACGATGATCCAGCCGATAAGAGAGATGGAACCGATCGAGGCGAGGTTGGCTGGCAGCAGGGCAATTCCCTCGATCATGTTGCCGGCAACAATGCCGATGCAGACGATAAGCCCAAGTTTGTGTTTTTCGCTTTCATGGCCGGGAGGCTTCATGATGAACACCTTTGCTGCTGGAGCCCCAACCGACGCAGCGCTGAAGGCTGCGGCGGAAGAGGAACTCGAAAGAATCCGCTCGTTATTAAAAGTTTTAATCTCGGGCTTAAACAAAGTCCTCATGAATGCATCATTAATTGCTTTTCCGGTCAACGATTCTTCCCCGGAAATTCCCTAAATATTTATCAATAACAATATGTTGATGAATATGTGATTACTTTTGGCCTGGCGGGCAGCATCAATTTCGGCAGAGATCATGCCCGGATGAGCGGGCTGCGAAGATTGTTTTTTTAAATATCCGACGATGGAATGAAGCCCGCGCGAAGAGACATTCAACGGATTTGAGCTGGTGCGGATGCAGTAAGTCCAAACGTGTATGGAGGGGTGTTTGGGAGTGGTTATGATCAATCTTTCCAAATACTGGGAATCTGCCGCCATGGAGCTCGATCTCATTACTTTTCTCATCGTTTGTCCGCTCGTTTTTTTGGGCGGCCTCGTTGATGCCGTGGCGGGCGGCGGCGGTCTGATTGCGCTGCCGGCTTATCTCATTGCCGGCGTGCCGGCACATTTGGCGCTGGGTACCAACAAGCTTTCGAGCGCCATGGGAACAGTGGTTTCGGCCTTTCGGCTTTGGCGTGCGGGATTTCTCAATATCCGCAAATCCTTGCCGGCCATTGTGTGTTCGCTTTTGGGCAGTGCTGCCGGTGCGCATCTGGCGCTGCTGGTGCCCGAGCGTGTCTTTGAACTCATTCTCGTGGGACTGCTGCCGATTGCTGCCTTTTTTGTGCTTTCAAAGCGGGCGGTGATGTCTAATGACGAAGGGATTATCACTGCGCGAAAGCAGCTTGTCATTCTCTGCATCTCGTCGCTCATCTGCGGCGCCTATGATGGGTTCTACGGGCCCGGAGCCGGCACCTTTATGCTGCTCGCTTTTACGCTTTGGGCAAAAATGGGCGTGCGGTCGGCCTCTGGGACCATGAAGGCGGTGAACCTCGCGAGCAATATCGCAGCATTTGTAACGTTTGCGCTTTCTGGTGAAGTGATTTGGCTTCTTGGTCTGACCGCAGGGATCTTCGGCATTGCCGGTCATTACATTGGCGCCGGGTTAGTGCTTCAAAACGGCACCAAAATTGTTCGGCCGATCATCGGCGCTGTGCTGGCGGTGCTTTTTGTGAAGACCGCTTGGGAGCTCTTAAGCTGAAGCTCCATCAGCCTTCATCGGCTGTTTCTTCCCAGAGCGATTTCGTGTCCAGAGTGCTGCCGCTCTGCAGGAATCGATTCTCCTTATAGAGGCGGTTCCAGTCGCGTACGGTATAAGCCGGCACACCGAGCACAATGCTTGCACGCTTATAGCCGTAGCCTCGATTGAAGAGCTCAAGTGCTTCCCGCTTTTTTTCGAGTGAGTAGCGCTGCCGGCCGTGATCGGACAAAGCCGTTTTTGCCGGAGGGCAATGGGCTTGCTGCTGAGGGGCAGCCTGCTGATCCCGTTCGTTCGTGTTGTCGCACTCAGCAAAGAGAGACGGTTCCTCCGGGGTCGCTTCAGCTGCCGTCTCGGCAGGTGATTCAAAGCAGATTTGGCATTGAAGCGGCGCATTGACCGAAGCTGGCTGCGGCAGATCGTCGGCAAATTTAAGTTTGGGTATGGCGGCTCACAACTGCATAGAGGAAAAGTGCTTTTAAGCCTAACGGCAGTTGAAAAAAACTGCCATAAAGCCATTCTGAGAAACGCTTTCTGTGCCGTTTATGAGTGTATTCAATATTGAACTGCACAAAAAATGAGCGTTAAACGTACGGCAAGTGGAGCACCTCATACCGACGTCTAACGCTCTTAGCGAGGAAGCTGGGCGGCGGACGTGCGATACCCAACATTTCGCACGTCCGCTTGCCACAGACTCAGAAAAACCCATGCATACAATCTATTTCGATACGGTCCATCCGTTCTGATGCCTTCGTCATCCAATGGGCGATTCATACGCTCAAATTCTGTTTACGATTGGTCGGAACGAATAAACTGCGTAAAGTTCAATAACCAGATAATTACGGCAAATTCATAAAATCAGTGTTCTTCTATTGGTGGCAAAAAAATACCGGCAACCATTCATATAGGAGGGTTTATTCACGCCAGAGTGCTCGGGAAGACGTTGGCCTCGTAATATTCGTGATGTGCCGGTTAAGTCACACAAAAGGAGAGACATAACTATGGTACGAGCATCCTTCTAGGAAGTCATAAACTTTATAGCAGTGAAAGTAAATTTAAATCTCAAGAGCACTCAGTAAATTATCATCTATTTGAAATATAATAAATATGACTATTTCAAAATGCCTAAAAAATTGATGCGGTGTACTTTCAACAGGAGAGGTTAAGTCAAAGTCTGCAGCGGAAGTTGTACTCATTTTTGAGATTTTGCGAACGTGTTGTTGTGCTTATTCAGAGTTTCTTGACGGGGGCATTATTCGTCAGTCGTTGAAGTATGAGGGATTTCATGTAGTTTGAGAAGTTGCTTTTGGTCAATCTTTGCCTGGTGTAAAATCTAACCCATCAGTCTGTTTTGTAATGGGTTAGGGGAACCGCAGAGATTTAATACGGTTTCTTATTGAGACGATTTTAGGTAACCCCCGACCTGTCCATTTCATTGTGTGATCGAATGACTCCCGCCCGCAAAAGTACCCGCAGAATTGCCGCCGTTCATGACCTTTCGGGGGTTGGGCGTGTGAGTTTGATGGTCGTGATCCCAATTCTTTCAACAATGGGATTTGATGTCTGTCCGCTGCCGACGGCCATTCTTTCCAACCATACGCAGTATCCGGAATACAGTTTTCTCGATCTGACCGACGAGATGCCGAAAATGATTGCCGGCTGGAAGAAGCTCGAAATCGAGTTTGATGCGATATACACGGGCTATCTGGGTTCGCCCAGGCAGATTCAGATCGTTTCGGGTTTCATTGATGATTTCCGCCGTGAGGACACGCTTATTGTTGTCGACCCGGTTTTGGGGGACAACGGCCGACTTTATGCCGGAATGACCAAGGAGATGGTGCTTGAAATGCGCGTTCTGGCGCGGCGTGCGGATGTGCTGACGCCCAATCTGACAGAACTCTTTGCGCTGCTCGATCGCCCTTATCAGCATGAGTGTTCGGACGAACTTTTAAAGGAGGCCCTTAAGGCGCTTTCCGCTCAGGGGCCCGATACGGTGATCATTACCGGCGTGCCGGTCGTCGGCCGGCCGGATCTGACCTCGGTTGTTGCGTCCAGCCGCTCCGACGGCCGGGCGTGGAAGGTCACGTGCCCTTACCTTCCGGCCCATTATCCGGGGACGGGCGATGCCTTTACGAGCGTCGTCACCGGGGCGCTTCTGCAGGGTGACAGCCTTCCGGTTGCGCTTGACCGAGCGGCCCAGTTCATTTTGCAGGGCATTCGCGCGACTTTCGGCTATCAGGGCGACAATCGCGAAGGCATTCTGCTCGAACGGGTACTGCCCAATCTCAATCTGCCGATTCAGTCGTCGACCTACGAGCTCCTTTGATTGGCGCCTTGGCAGCGGTTATGCAAAACGGCCGCCCGTGCGCAGAGCATCGGCGGCCGTGAAGGTTCTTTGAAGAGCATCCCGCTGTCGGCAGGATGCTCTTTTTTTGAGGGAGATTAGTACTTGTCAAAGTACTGCTGAACTTCCTTCCAGTCGGCGGTCTTCGTGAGCGAGAGCTGGAGAAGGACGCGAGCCTTCTGGGGATTAAGGGACTGAGCGGCAACCCAATGCATCTTCTCGTCGTCAACTTCAGCATCCTTCGTTGCAGAGCCGGTCGGCACACGAGAAGCACGAACCACCACTACGCCGTCCTGCGCAGCCTTTTCAAGGACCGGCCAGACAGCCTTGTGGATGTTGCCGTTGCCGACGCCCGCAGAGACGATGCCTTTGTAGCCCGCCTTCACGAGCGCCTCAGCCTGATAGCCCTCGACGCCGGCGTGGTTGTAGACGATGCCGACTTTGGGCAGCTGATCGAGCTTCGTCACGTCAAACGGCGCTTTGAGCTGAGCGCGCAGACCGACGGCTTCATAGGTGACCTTGTCGTTGAAGATCCAGCCCACTTTGCCGAAGTTCATGGCTTGGAACGTTTCAGGCTGCGTGGTATTTGACTTAAAGACGTCGCGGGCGCCGATGACAACATTGTCCATTGCAACGACGACGCCCTGTTTAGCCGTGTCAGGCGTGGCAGCCGTCAGTACGGCGTTGTAGAGGTTGCGAGGACCGTCGGCAGAAAGACCGGTGGACGGGAGCATGGCGCCAACCAAAACCACAGGCTTCTTGCAGGCCGTGGTGAGCTGCAGGAAGTAGGCGGTTTCTTCCATCGTATCGGTGCCGTGCGTGATGACGAACCCGTCATATTTGCCGCAGTCGCTCGCAAGCGTCTTGGCGAGTTTGAGCCAAACTTCGTCAGACATATCCTGAGAGCCAATATTGGTCACCTGGATAGGCGTCACGTTCGCAATCTTGGCGAGCTGCGGAACAGCGTCCACGAGGTGGTTCACCGACACCGCACCGGCCTTGTAGGCCGAGCCGGTCGAAGATGCGCCGGCGCCAGCAATCGTGCCGCCCGTGGCGAGAACGGCGATATTGGGCAGAGCGAGCGCAGCGGTCGAGGCGGCAGCCAAAGAGAGCGCGAGAAGCGTTTGCTTAAACATGAAGATTGCTCCTATGTGGTTTTGGCGGCGCTTCCATTGGGTTTGAGGCGCCGTACTTTTATAGGCAGCGGCGGGCGGCGCCTCACTAGGCGCCGCCCTTTACTGCCGATTGGTCCTGACAAACTCACGGTCCGGTTTGTATCCGCAGCGCCCCGTCACTGCCGCTCTTGGTCCTGAGCGCAGTGACAGGAAAAGGGATTAACGCTAAAGATATTTCGTTTACCGAAAGCCCATCTGTTGGTTTTTGAAGTGTATGACGGCTGATTCAAAAGTAGGGGGTTGCGACGTAATCCATTGACCTGATAATGGTGGCGTGCACGAACTTAGTGTTGATACTGATGTGCAAATACATTCAGACGTGCACAATCAAATGTTTCATCTTTCGCGCGGCCAAAACAACCGCACGTCATCCGTCTCCGCAGCTCGGCCGCCCGCTCAGCAGTGGGCTTAATGAAAAAAACAACGATGACGATTTTTCATCCTCAGCTTGATGAAAACGGCGAACCCGTCGCCGTGTCTCGTCCGACAAGATCGAGTCATGTCTCTGCTTGGGGCGATTCTGGGGCAGCAGCTACTTTCTCCATAACCGATTCGACGCTTCTTCCAGCCGTGCTTAACGGCATTGCACTCACGCATGCGCCGTTTGAATGCTTGGATTGGGTGCGCTTTGCGCATGAACTGCCGGCCGTAGCGGAGCCGCCTTTCCCGGCAACGGATAAGCGCCGAACGAGCGGCCTTGTCATCATTGAACCCGATCGGCGTATCTGGCTGGTCCACCCGACCAATCAATTCGGCGGAGTGGAGGCGACTTTTCCCAAAGGTCGGTTGGAGCCCGGGCTGACCCTCGCGGCAAATGCCGTGAAAGAAGGCTGGGAGGAAAGCGGATTGGATGCTCGGCCGCTTGAATGGCTCTGTGACATTGAACGCACCAAAACCATCACGCGCTACTACCTTGCGTTTCGGGCGGCGGGAACGCCTGCTGATATGGGATGGGAGAGTCAGGCGGTGAGTCTTGTGCCGGCGGATCAACTGGCAGCGTTTTTGAATCGGCCTAATGACCGCAAGGTGCTGCCCGCTCTGCAGACAGCGCTCAAACGGCTCTTTTGAAGTTGGGCGCAGCCGACTCCAAACGCAGCCAAAATCATTCGCCCGAATGCGTTAAAAATGCCCGGCATCCGTCGCCTTGGGTGCACATAATTGTCGACAAATCACGGACATTCGCACAAGTGAGGTAGGGTATATGCCTTATCGACTTTGCGGCCGTGTAAGAAAGGCGTGCGTCAGGTTTTCTGGGATGTTTTTTCACGAAAAGCCTGCACATAATGTGTCCGTCCCGAATTCGGGTTGAATACGAACAGATTTCTCTACGGGTTAAGAAGAACATGTCTCAAACGATTCTGCAAAGCGTGCCGGTTGGCGAAAAGGTCGGTATCGCGTTCTCTGGCGGCCTCGATACGAGCTGCGCGCTGCGCTGGATGAAGACCAAGGGCGCGCTTCCCTATGCCTATACGGCCAACCTTGCTCAGCCCGATGAGACCGATTACGAAGCGATTCCCCGCCGTGCAATGGAATACGGCGCCGAAAAAGCCCGTCTGATCGACTGCCGTGCGCAGCTTGTGAACGAAGGCATCGCTGCTATTCAGTCCGGTGCTTTCCATATTTCGACGGGCGGTCAGCTCTACTTCAACACCACGCCGCTCGGCCGCGCTGTAACGGGTACGATGCTCGTTGCCGCCATGCGTGAAGACGGCGTGAACATCTGGGGTGACGGTTCGACCTATAAGGGCAACGACATTGAGCGCTTCTACCGCTACGGTCTGCTGGCCAATCCGAGCCTGAAAATCTACAAGCCCTGGCTCGACGTTACCTTCATCAAGGAACTCGGCGGCCGTGCTGAAATGTCCGCCTTCCTGCAGAAAGAAGGCTTTAACTACCGCATGAGCGCTGAGAAGGCCTATTCGACCGACTCCAACATGCTCGGCGCCACTCATGAAGCCAAGGATCTCGAACATCTCGACTCCAACGTCAAGATCGTCGATCCGATTATGGGCGTGGCCTTCTGGCGCGACGACGTCAAGATTGAACCCGAACTCGTCAAGGTCTCCTTCAAGGACGGCGTGCCGGTTGCGATTAACGACAAGACGTTCAGCGATCCGGTCGCCCTCATGATGGAAGCCAACCGCATCGGCGGCCGTCATGGTCTCGGCATGTCCGATCAGATCGAAAACCGCATCATTGAAGCCAAGAGCCGCGGCATTTACGAAGCCCCGGGCATGGCGCTGCTCTTCATCTGCTACGAACGTCTCGTCACCGGCATTCACAATGAAGATACGATCGAGCAGTACCGCATTAACGGCATTAAGCTCGGCCGCTATCTCTACCAGGGCCGTTGGTTCGACAGCCAGGCGATCATGCTCCGCGAAAGCGCCATGCGCTGGGTTGCTTCTGCCATTACCGGTGAAGTCACGCTCGAACTGCGCCGCGGCAACGATTATTCGATCATGAATACCGTGAGCCCGAACCTCACGTACGAACCCGAACGCCTGACAATGGAAAAGGGCGATTCGATGTTCTCCGCCGAAGACCGTATTGGTCAGCTTACGATGCGCAACCTCGACATCGTCGATACGCGTCAGAAGCTTGGCATCTACTCGAAGGAAGGCCTCCTTGCCGGCACCGACATGACGCCGCTGCTCGGAAAGAATGCGAATTAATTTCATTTACGCGAAATAAATTCTTGCAATTCAATTTAGCCTGAGGTTTCACTTCGCGCTAAACTGCATCGCGTTCAAAAACGGCTCCGTTCCCTCCTTGGGAAACGGAGCCGTTCCGCTATGGGGATTACAGAATGGCAGTGATTCTCATTTGTTAAGGAAGAACTGAAGGACAAAGCCGCAAAAATATATTGACTTGCTCTCCGAGGGAGAGACGCATATGACGAAGATCGAAACCCAAACGCCGGCGACCGCAGGCATTCAGAACGAAACAATTCTGGAAGCGGACACAAACAATCCCACGGCCTTGGAATCGCCGAGCGAATTCTTCAGTCATGGGGAAGGAGACAGCCCGCGTTCGCACGCTGCCGAGAAGACCCGTCTGTCGGTTCTTGGTTTTGCAGTGCTCCTCACGCTGAGCTTCTCAATTATTGAGTTGGTCGGCGGCTGGTGGGCGAATTCACTCGCCCTGATCGGTGACGCCGGCCATATGGTCACAGACTCCATGAGTCTCTTGTTCGCACTGGTCGCCAATCGTCTTGCAATGAAGGGTGCCGATGAAGCGCACAGCTTCGGACACGGCCGCGTTGAAGTGATTGCGGCCTTTGTCAACGGTCTGACGCTTTTAGGTGTTACCTTCTGGCTCTTTTATGAAGCGATTGAACGCATCCGTGAGCCGGCAGCCGTTGCGGGCGGCAGCGTTATGGTGATTGCCTTTGCGGGACTCTTAATCAACGTGGCTGTCGCTTGGTCCTTGTCGCGCGACCGCCAGAACGTCAATACGCGTGCGGCGCTTCTGCATGTGCTCGGAGATCTGCTGGGTTCAGTGGCGGCTATCGCCGCGGGCGGCATCATTTGGGCGGGCGGCCCGGCTATTGTCGATCCGCTCCTTTCGATGTTTGTCGGTCTTTTGCTCCTTCGCGCAACCTGGAAAGTGCTCAGCGAATCCGTACGAATTCTGCTTGACGGCACGCCTGAACAAACGAACTTTGATGCTGTCGGCGAATACATCCGCTCAGTGCCCGGTGTGGATGAAGTTCATGATCTTCATATATGGACGATTACCCCGGGGCATGATGCTTTGCAGTGCCACGTGCGCATTGCTTCGTACCAGTGCTGGCCGCGGATCCTGCACGCCGTTCGCGAAGGCATCAAGGGGCGCTTTAATATCGACCACGTTACGGTTCAGCCCGAGTGGGAAGGCATGGGACCGTGCTGGAATTGTGAAGGTACGGAGCGCGTGATCCGCCGCGCTGACTGCTCGAACTGCTCAGGATGCCGGCATGCAGCGCCGGCGCCGCAGCCGGCAGCGCTTCGCGCCTGATGCGGGTGTCCGGAGAGCGTTTCAAAAGGCTGAGACTAGGCCGCCTCAGCCTTCATGCTCTTCTGGTCAGCAGAACACTGCAGCGGGCAGTCCGAAAAAATCTGCTCGAAGAAAACGCAGTAAGTTCATTAAAATAATAAGTTAACTTGCAGTGCATCCCTAACGCATGGGAATACTTGGCGAGCGATCCGCTGCGTGAATTGGCGGCAAGCTTTTTGCCGCCGCTTATAATGCCCGCTTTAAATTTTTTATCTCTCCGTCTTCTCTCATCGGTTGGAAGGTTATGACCAAGTACGTATTTGTCACCGGCGGCGTCGTGTCCTCGCTCGGCAAGGGTATTGCCGCAGCTTCGCTTGCGGCCATTCTCGAATCTCGCGGCCTCAAGGTTACGATGATCAAGCTCGACCCGTACATCAATGTGGATCCGGGTACGATGTCGCCTTTCCAGCACGGCGAAGTGTTCGTGACGGAAGACGGTGCGGAGACTGACCTTGACCTCGGCCACTATGAGCGCTTCATCTCCTCGAAGATGCATAAGCCCAACAACTTCACGTCGGGTCAGATCTACGAGAGCGTTCTGAAGAAGGAGCGCCGCGGCGAATACCTCGGCAAGACCGTGCAGGTGATTCCGCATATCACCAATGAAATTCAGGAATTTATTGCCCGCGGTGCGGCTTCTGCCCACGGCGGCAAGCCCGATGTTTGCGTCGTGGAAATCGGCGGCACGGTGGGCGACATTGAGTCGCTGCCGTTTGTGGAAGCCGTCCGCCAGATGTCTTTCCGCGTGGGCCGCAACAACACCTGCTTCATTCATCTGACGCTGTGCCCCTGGATCAAGTCCGCCGGCGAACTCAAGACTAAACCTACGCAGCACTCTGTGCAGAAGCTGCGCGAAGAAGGCGTCTACCCCGACGTGCTGCTCTGCCGCGCCGAATGCATGATTCCCGAGAATGAACGCGCCAAGATCTCGCTCTTCTCGAATGTTCCGATGGAGAACGTGATCAGCGTGGCCGATGCTTCGACCATCTACGAAGTGCCGCTCATGCTCCATGCTCAGCATCTCGACGAAATCGTCTGCAAGAAGCTCGGTCTCGAAACCAAGCCGGCTGACCTCTCCGCCTGGGCCGACATCGTGCATAAGCTCAAGAACCCGATTCATAACGTCACAATCGGCATGGTCGGCAAGTATGTCGATTACGCCGACAGCTACAAGTCTTTGAACGAAGCGCTCACGCACGCCGGCATCCATACGAGCACCAAAGTTTCCATCCGCTTCATTGACTCGACCAAGATCGAAGAAAACGGGACGGACTGCCTCAAGGGGCTCGACGGCATTCTCGTGCCGGGGGGCTTCGGCAAGCGCGGTACGGAAGGCATGATTCAGGCGATTGAATACGCTCGCGTCAATAAGATTCCGTTCCTCGGCATCTGCCTCGGCATGCAGTGTGCGGTGATCGAATTTGCCCGTCACGTCTGCGGTCTCGGCGGCGCCAATTCGACAGAGCTCGATCCCGGCACGCCTCACCCCGTGGTGGCGCTCCTTACCGAATGGAAGGATCATTCGGGTGCGGTTCAGCGCCGCGACGAAAGTTCGGACCTCGGCGGTACGATGCGTCTGGGCCGCCAGGAAGTGCCGGTTGCGCCCAATACGCTTGCGCACAAGATTTACGGCGATGTTGTGGCCGAACGCCATCGTCACCGTTATGAAGTCAACAACTCCTACGTCCCGCAGTTCGAAGAAAAAGGCATGGTCATCAGCGCCAAGACCCCGCTCGAACACTTGCCCGAGATGATGGAGCTCCACAATCATCCGTTCTTCTTCGCGGTACAGTTCCATCCGGAATTCACCTCGAATCCGCGCTTCGGCCACCCGCTTTTCAAGGCTTACATTGAAGCTGCCGTAAAGCATCGCGAGGCTGCGGAAGAAGCTGAAAAGGCTGAGGCCTAAAGCCCGCCTGACAAAAAAGCCGCCCGGATTCTCCATCGAACCTCGGGCGGTTTTTCTGAAATTCATTCACCCTTCAAGGAGACGCGCTTTGCAGCTCTGCGGATATGAAGTCGGCAACCGCCGTCCGTTCTTTCTCATTGCCGGTCCCTGCGTGATCGAATCCGAAGCGATGGCGCTCGACATTGCCCATCAGATGAAGGAGATCACCGCCGAACTCGGTATCCCGTACATCTTCAAGGCCAGCTACGACAAGGCCAACCGCACCTCCGGAAAGAGTTTCCGCGGTCTGGGCATGGAAAAGGGGCTCGAGATCCTCGCCAAGGTGCGAGCTGAAGTAGGCGTGCCGGTCCTCACGGACGTGCATACCGAAGCGGAAGTGCCGGCGGTCGCGGCGGTCGTGGATGTGCTTCAGACGCCGGCTTTCCTTTGCCGCCAGACGGACTTCATCCGGGCCTGTGCGCAGTCGGGCAAACCCGTCAATATCAAGAAGGGGCAGTTCCTCGCTCCCGGCGATATGGCCAACGTGATTGCCAAGGCCCGCGCGGCTGCTCAGGAAGCCGGACTTGATCCCGATCGCTTCATGTGCTGCGAACGCGGAGCGTCCTTTGGCTACGGGAACCTGGTAAGCGACATGCGCGGTCTGGCCATCATGCGTGCGACCGGCGCGCCGGTTGTCATGGATGCGACGCATTCCGTGCAGCTCCCCGGCGGCAACGGCACGAGTTCCGGCGGTCAGCGTCAGTTCGTTCCGGTGCTCGCGCGCGCGGCCTGCGCAGTGGGCGTTGCGGGGTTCTTTATGGAAACGCATCCGAATCCTGCAGAGGCACTCTCTGACGGTCCCAATGCCGTTCCGCTCAATCGCATGAAGGAACTCCTTGCTGAGCTCGTTGAGATCGATCGTCTGGTTAAGGCGCATCCCTACCTTGAAGAGAGCTTTGCGTCCTGATTTCCTGCCGGCTCGCTGATCCAAAGGAGTGCGGTGCCGGAGAGCTCTTTATCAACCCAAGCCTGACGGGCTGAATAGCGCCGTCAAGCAAACCATCATTTCCACTCGTAAATAGATCTGAGAGGCACATACATGAGCGCCATTATCGATGTCATCGGCCGTGAGATTCTCGACAGCCGCGGCAATCCGACCGTTGAAGCGGAAGTTTGGCTTGAAAGCGGCGTTGTCGCAACGGCGGCGGTTCCCTCGGGCGCTTCTACCGGCGTGCGCGAAGCGATTGAACTCCGCGACAAGGATCCGGCTCGTTTCGGCGGCAAAGGCGTTCTCAAGGCCGTGGAAAACGTTTCGGGCGAAATCGCCAATGCCGTGCTCGGCGCAGAAGCGTCCGATCAGGTCTACATTGACCGCCTGATGATTGATCTGGACGGCACGGAAAACAAGAGCCGTCTCGGCGCCAATGCGATGCTCGCAGTCTCCATGGCCGTGGCGCGCGCTGCCGCTCAGGAAACCGGTCTGCCGCTCTACCGCTACTTCGGCGGCATGGGGGCCGTAACGCTGCCCGTTCCGATGATGAACGTCATCAATGGCGGCGCGCATGCCAACAACAACCTCGACCTGCAGGAATTCATGATTGTGCCGGTCGGCGCTCCGACGTTCCGTGAAGCGCTGCGTTGCGGCGCTGAAACCTTCCAGGCGCTCAAGAAGCTCGTCAATGCCCGCGGCTTGTCTACGGCTGTCGGCGATGAAGGCGGTTTCGCTCCGGTGATCGAGTCGCACGAAGAAGCGCTCGATCTGATTCTGGACGCCATCGCCGCCGCCGGCTACGAGCCGGGACGCGATGTCTGTCTCGCACTCGACTGCGCTTCGTCGGAATTCTTCGACAACGGCCGCTATGTGATGAAGAAGTCCACGGGCGATTCGCTTACCGCTGAAGATTGGATCGGTGTGCTTGCCGACTGGTGCGGCCGCTACCCGATCGTCTCGATTGAGGACGGCATGGCCGAGGGCGACTGGGAAGGCTGGGCCAAGCTGACGGCTGCGCTCGGCGACCGCATTCAGCTCGTGGGTGACGATCTGTTCGTCACCAACCCCAAGATCCTCAAGGAAGGGATTGAGCGCGGCATCGCCAATTCAATTCTGGTGAAGGTCAATCAGATCGGCACGCTTTCGGAGACGTTCGAAGCCGTCAATATGGCCAAGTGCGCGGCTTACACGGCCGTCATTTCGCACCGCTCCGGCGAAACGGAAGACAGCACGATCGCGGATATCGCCGTGGGTCTCAATGCGGGTCAGATCAAGACCGGCTCGATGAGCCGCTCGGACCGCATGGCTAAGTACAACCAGCTGCTGCGCATTGAAGAGCACCTTGCCGGTGCCGCCGTCTATCCGGGCCGCACCGCATTCAAGGCGCTGCGCGGCTGAAGGGCATAAAACCCTGCCGGATCCCATTGTTGACGGGCTCCCGGCAGCAAAGATCCTTGCCGCGCTGAATATTTAAGGCTCGGGAAGACCTTCCATCACCGGACAGCTATCTACAATAGAGAGCTGTCCGGTTTGTTTTTTTGAACTGCAAAATCAGCAGTCACTGCTTCCACGCCGCTATGGTCCGCTTATTCATCTGCATTCTGCTTCTCGGCATCTGCGCCGCGCAGTACCAGCTGTGGCTTGGGCGGGCAAGTTGGAGTAGACTGTCTGAGTTGAGAGTAGTACTCAATACGCAGCGCGAGGAGAATGAATCGCTTCGCCGAACCAATGAAGTGCTGCAGGCCGAATTCAATTCGCTCGCCAACAATCAAGATGCCATTGAAGAGCGCGCCCGCCGCGAGCTCAATATGGTCAAGCCCAATGAAATTCTCTTCCGCATTGAGACGACGGAAGAAGCGGCACGCAAATCCGATGCAGCAGCATCCATGCCTGTCTCTTATACACATCTGACGCTGCCGACGAAGGCTTAGGTGTAG